>PJEL010000034.1_pt1 | contig 145271 bp, 113 predicted proteins | sample 1853271 | NCBI WGS metagenome assembly PJEL01 (sample SAMN08108733, study PRJNA415343) | Invertebrate metagenome, whole genome shotgun sequencing project. | host: Globobulimina | place: Sweden: Gullmar Fjord | collected 2015-08 | reverse complement strand
GTGTCCGAATCGGTGTCGGTGTCCGTATCGGTGTCAGAGTCTGCATCGGTGTCGGAGTCTGCATCGGTGTCGGAGTCTGCATCGGTGTCGGAGTCTGCATCGGTGTCGGAGTCTGCATCGGCGTCGGAGTCTGCATCGGTGTCAGCGTCCGTGTCGGCGTCCGTGTCGGCATCGGTGTCGGCGTCGGTGTCAGCGTCGGCGTCCGAGTCGGCGTCGGCGTCCGAGTCGGCATCCGCGTCGGCGTCGGCATCCGCGTCGGCGTCCCCAGCGGTGTGGGTTTCCGAAGGCTCCGTTTGGGGCAGGAACGGTACGGAGCAGCTCATGAGGAGGGGAAGCAGGGGGCCAAGTTTCATGGTGATGTCCTCTGCTGCAAGGACTTTCTCGCCAGGTCTCCCAGCGCCAGAGACTGATCGAAACCTGATCAGAAACGCCTGCCCAGTGATCGGGCGCTCACCTATGCCCCTGGATGTCAGCCCAGCAGGACGCCACCGATGATGACCGCCCCAGCGACGATTCCGAACCCCCCCCATCGCGAACGCGGTGAAGGCCGCCCTCGGTCTCCAGCACGACTGGAAACCGTGGGGAGTGCGGTCCCAGATCGTTCCGACCCACAGCGACCCCGACCCGCCCATCATCACCGCGACGCTCGGGTCCAGTTGGTAGCGACCGGTCCCGGGCCCTGCGCGTTGGCGACCGCCAGGACGAGGAACAGAGGGAGCACGAGGGGCAGCGCGAGCTGCCAATAGGAGACGGGGACCTGTGTGCGCATAGAGGCAGTATTACGCGGCGACGCGGCCCGTATTGCGCAGAATCGTGTTGTCCATCCTGGATGCATGCCGCAGAGGTCACCTCTTCAACTGCTTGTTGCCTCGTCGGATTGTGGTCTTGCCCTGAAACGCTGGTGCAACCGCGTCGCACTGCACACCAGTCGCCGCATAGTTGGCATTCCCCGTGTAATTTTGGCGGCCAGCCCAGGCGGACTGGTGGGTGTGCGTTTCGCGACGTTTCACGGGTCCATGGGCCACCACGGGCAAACGCTGGTTTTGGCTGGCACGCCTCCTGCAACTGCAAATGCGGGAGGGTCACGATGTTGCCACTCGACTCTGAGGGAGTTTTCGCGCTCGAGAAGATCCTCCCTTCTCCGCGGAGCGGTCACGCCCTCATCTCGTTCCCCGCGGGGCTATTGGCAATCTGCGCTGCTGCTATGGTCCTCGCGAGCTGCGAGAGCGCTTCCATCTATTACCCCGAGCCTGTTCCCCCGCTGCCGGGATGGGGCTCAGCGTGCGCTACCGAGGTCGACGCGACGGTGGTGGTTGTCAACGACCTCCCTGTCCCAGTCGAGGTCCACGAACTCCTCCCGGCGGATGGCTGCCCGCCGAGCTTCAGGGGCGCCGTCGCGCCTGGTGAGACGGCGGACCTCGGGATCGCGTCCGGGACGGTCTGGCGGGTCTACGACGCCAAGTCCCGGGAGTGGGTGGCTAGCTTCGTCCTGGAAGACGGCGAGAACGTCTTGGTGCTGGAGTGAGGCGTGGACTTCTCTTCCTCACTCTTGCGGGTTGCGGGCGAAGCTTGCTGCCGGTCGAAGACGACCAGCCGTGCCTCGAGGCTGGCTTCGCCATCGCGCGCCAGACAGAGGCGTGCACCGGGGACCGAGAGCTCTCCAACGCTCGGTATGACGTGTTCGAGTCGGAGTGGACGTGTATCCCGACCCCGCCCGACGACCCCGAGTACGAAGCCATCGCCGCAGACCTGTACGGCTGCGCGGCGACCATCTCGTCTCTGTCCTGCGACACCGTGGACGAGTTCGGTGATGACCTCACGCTCTGGCTCGGCGTCGATGCGTCGTGCGGGTACATCGTGGAAGCGAACGGATGATCTTTCTGATCGCAGCTCTGGCCTTCGCGCAACAGAACTCGGAGTTCGTGGGTGCAGGGCGCGACTGCCAGCTGCCGGCCGCGATCTACGGGACCTCAGGGTGGGCAAACGCCGAGCAAGCCCTCGACACCAACGCCTCGACCTACTCTGCGGCCGCTTTCGCCGAGCGCCTCGGCCTCGACCAGCCCGCGATGCTCGAGGGTCGGACCCGCGGGTTTCTGGTTTGGGAGGTCAACCAGACCTACGCTGCCGCCCGCGTCCCGGTGTTTCATGGTGAGTTTGGGCTCAACTACGCCGGCGACACAAACTGCGACCCGCAGTATCGGGTGGGGTTGCGGCCGGTCGATCTGCAGGCCACGGTGCTTGCAGGAGCGTTCGGCACCGAGCACTTCGGGGGCTTCTTCGCGGCCTCCCAGACCTCGGGCCAGGTTGCTTCGGCGGACATGGCGTACCGAGCCGTTGTGCTCGGCTACCTGTACCCCCTCTACAGCACCCTCCTGCTGCCCTTCGCACCATTCCTATCCGGCGAGTACCGCTCGGGTGGCGGGGGCTTCGGGCTCGAGGCCGTGTACGGCGTGTGGGTCGACACGGACTGGGTGCTCGCGAAGGCCGGCTACGCGAAGTCGAACGGCCTCTACGCCACGGCACGGGAGACAACGTTCGGGGTGTTCGCAACCGTAGTCGTCCGGCCGAACGACGCTTCGATACCTGTCTTTCGCGCTGGCATGCAGAAGTTCGATCCAACGAAGCTTGGCGATGGCGCCCCGTCGATCGGCATGCCGAGCCTGTTCTATCGGGACATCCCCCTCGCACAGCCCGTCGGCGTCGACGAGATCGAGAACCTGGAACATCAGCGACATCGCACGACCCACCTGCAGCTCGACGACGTGGGCCGGTCGATCGATCTGGTCTCTACTTTCCGGCTGCGCCCCGAGCCGGGCGTCTCCGAGGCCCTCGTGGCGGTACACAGCCGGGCCTACCACCAGCGTGCCGGTGACGAATCGCACGGCATGCGGGGATGGGGTTTTGCCCGCGGCGGTGTGGTGACGCTGCTCGAGCAGCCGAGTCTCGGCGTCGCCGGTGGCCCGGTCCCGTCTCTGCGAGTAGAGACCGGGTTCCGGTCCTCGGGCGCCTCGGTCTGGATCCATCTCCAGCTCAACGACGCCGAGCAACTGGCGCTGTACCCCTTCGCGAGAAATGCCGTCAGTACCCAGCTCCACGTGGAGATTACCAAGTGGTGAGGCCCTTCCATCAGGTGGGCATCCTGTGCGCCCTGTGCGTGCTCGGGTGCATCGGAATCACCGACAACCCTCGCGGGCGATTCGAGATCGCCAGCTGGACGGTGACCCCCGCCGGGGGCGAGGCGCAGACGGTCACCGACGCGGGTTCACTACAGATCGGCGGGGTGCTCCTCTGCGACACCGGGGCCTTCGCTGGTAGCTTCGACGCTTGCGGCGACGACAACGATAGTGCCGGCGTCTCGATCCTTGCCTACGAGTGGGTGGGAGGCGGTCTCGTACCGCTCTGGGCTCCCACGCCCGCCTTCTTCTACTTCCCAGAGTGGGATGGAAAAAAGGACGAGTGGGGGGGGACGATTCCCCTCGGCAATCTGTCGTGCGTCCTGCGGCGGGACAAACAAGACCCCCTGATTCTGGTGGGCGAGGGCTGCGGCGGACCAGACGGCGCCCCCTTCGCAGTCGAGCTCACCATGGATCGGTGAGATCTCGCCGGGATCGCCAGGTTCGAGTAGAGACGCTGACCACCTCGTCGACGGTCTTCGATGGTGCAGCTTGTAACAAACCTGTTCGAACATTGTTCGCGGTTCGTCGACGCACGCTCTGGGGCACGTGGTAGCTTGCCCTCACCGCCGAGGAGGGTTTCCAATGAAGAGCAAAGCACCTTTTCGGAGCTTTACAGCTGTTTTTGTGATGGCCGTGGCGCTCATGAGCTGCGGCGAGAACGGCGTGGACGGCCAGAACGGCGAGAACGACACCACCACCCCGGTGGGTGACGATGACGACGATTCCGCTCCCGGCGACACCGAGGAGCCGATTGTTGGCGATTTCTACGTTGCGATCGATGGCGACGATGACAATCCTGGAACTGAAGAGTTGCCTTGGCGTACCATCCAGAGGGGCGTCGATGGCCTTTCGCCGGGCGAGATACTTGTTGTAGAACCGGGCAGTTACGACGAAGAGGTGACCATTGCAGACAGTGGCACAGCCGATGACGCCAGGCTCAGCGTCTTCTCACAAACCTCTCATACAGCGAAGTGCCTGGGGTTCACGATCGAAGGCGACTTCGTCACCGTAAGTGGATTCGACATTGAAGCAACAAGTGGTCGGGGCGTCTATGTGGACGGCGCGGACTACGTAGACATCCTGAACAACTACGTGCAGGAATGCCCGTCCGGCGGCATCGATGTCAGCGGCCCGAGCCTGGACGATCTGGCGAGTCATGCAAGGGTCATGGACAATCACCTCGTCCATAATGGGCAGTGGGGGGTGTATGTCGTCGGTTCCTACGCATTGATCGAGGGCAATGAAGTCGAGAGAACCGTCCAGCACCACGAGAAGAATGAGTTCACCGGCTTTCATGGCGAAGACGCGGATGGGTTTCGCATTTTCGGCGATAATCACACCATTCGCGGCAACTATCTTCATGACCTCGGCAATGTCGAGGATCCGGGCAATCACCAGGGTTTGACCGACCCCCAATACGACAGCGACGACTTCCCACACGTTGACTGCATCCAGACATGGGATCGGACATTGCATGGCGGTCGGCCAGTCATGACCGACACACTCATCGAAGGGAACCACTGCCAGCTGAGCCGCGCCAGTGGAAAGGGCATCATCGTCACCGCCGTCGATGCCCCGGCGAGAAATCTGGTTATTCGAAACAACATCTTTGAGTACCGGGACATCGGCGTCTCCATTGGCGGCGGCACCTTCGAGAACATCTCGATCTACAACAACCTCTTCAAGGCAAACATCGATGATTCGCCCTGGGGAGCGGCGGTCAGCCTTGTCGACGTCACCAACTATCAGGTCGTCAACAACATGATGATCGATGGTCACGCCGAGGCACGCAAAGTCTCCGGAACAGGGATCATCGACCACAACCTGATCTGGTGGTCGAACGGAGTCAATCCCGGCGGCACTCCCGCGGCGCAAGCCAATGAAATCTGGGGAGTAGACCCTCTGTTCGTCTCCTACGACGGGGCCAACGGCGGCGACTACCATTTGACCTTGGACTCACCGGCCATCGGCGCGGGGATACCTGTGGTTGGCTTGGATGAGGATTATGATGGAGAGCCTCGCCCGCAAGATGTTGCCATTGGACCCTACGAATATGCTCCGTGAATGGAGCGGAGGAAATCGCATGAGCACCAACCCATTGTCGTGGGCCATATTGCTTGCATTGTTCCTGGCTGTTCAGACGGGTTGCAGTGATGACGACGGCGGAAGTCCCGTTGTTGGTGATGATGATGATGGTGACGACGATGATGATCAGACTGATCCTGGATCGGATGACGACACGACGGATATCGACCCTGGTCTCTGCAACTTCATCACGCACGAGATGGACAAAGGCATGACCGGATCGATCGGAACTGCGGAATGGACCGCAACCCTTGGTTCGGCCGATGTCGGAGAAAGTGTGCTGGCATATTGGAAATATGGAAAGCAGACGACTCTGACGGTCACCTTCGATGACAGCACCCAAGGGCAGGCGAACTATGCTGTTCCAGCATTGAAGCAATCTGGAATCGTGGGTACTTTTTTCGTGAATCCCGGCGGCAGTGCGTTTGCTGCGGAGAGTGCCATTTGGGATGAGGCGTTTCTCACAAACGGCCAAGAAATCGCGAACCATACCTGGGGACACGATGGCGGTGAGAATGAGGCGGAGTCGCAAGCAGCCGTGGATCTCGCGAGCGAATACATCAAGGAACAAGTCTACGGAATTCCTCCAACCGAGTACAAGATTCTGGCCTTCAACAGGGCCGGTGGAAGCAACTGGCACCTCGATACCGATAGCGAAGATTGGAACATGTTCATCCGCGGCAACTATCTCTTCGAAAGGAAGTACAGCAGTGGGATGAACCCGGGTACGACCTCTGCTCAAATGAGCGATTTTGTTCTGTCGGCCTTCCAAGGTGGCGGCCAGTTCGAAACCACCGGTGGCAGCATGCATTTTCACGGTATCTGCAACGAAGCGAATCACCCGGGATGCGACAACGAATCCGTCGAATTTCCAACAAACAACGGCGCGGTGCAGAAGGGTGAAATCGAGAACTTCTTCCAGTGGTTGGTCGACCCGCTCGCTTTTCCTGCCAACAACATCTGGATTGCTGGATACGCCGAATACAGGAAGTACATGGTGGTGCGATCCGGTACGACCGTCAGCCTGGAGGGCCTCACAGGCTCAGGCGACGACACAGTCATCGATGTCGAGTTGAGTTTCGACATGCCCTCTGTACAGGAGGTCGAACCTGTTCAGTACACAACGACCTATGGCTTGACCTGGGGCGATGGCGAAGAGATGGCGGACCCCGCTCTCTATGCCTGTGAACCGGTGACCGTGTTCACCAAGGTTCCCGGTGCCTGGACGGCGGCGAGAGTGACCCTGGAGACGGGTGAGAGCCACGTGTACCGAGTGAATAACGATGAGGTCCGGTACGAGGCGTTCACCGACAGCATCGTGAACATCGAGTACGCGGATGAAGCCGACGTGGACATCCACTATGTGGGCATCCCCTAGCCCGACGGTCCAGCATCAGGGGGTTTCGGTTGGCACACCCAAAGTCTCGAGGCCTCGGCACGACGCTGTCGTCGGTGACCTTGGGAAGGACGCGCACCTCGACGTTGGCGATCTGGCAGCTCAGCTCCTCGGGCCATCGCTTTGGCCAGCTTCCAGGCGGGACATAGAGCTCCATCTCTACGTGCTTCTTGTTCCGCCGGCAGGTCATCTCGATGCCTTTCACCTCGGTGCTGACCTCGCCGCGCTCTTTGCCGGAGGCGCCCCAGGTCTGCATCGACACCCGAAAGGACCCCTGGCTCTTGGGCTCCAACTCGGGCACCTCCAGCGGGAAGTTCACCACCCTTCGATCTCGACGCGAGTTTCGCTAGCTCCCGACGCCGGTGAGGAAGCGCCACGCTCCGGGGGCTCCTCTTCGCGCTGCTTTCCGTTATCGCGATTTTGGCCGGGACACGCTGGACTTCGCCTACTCATCACCATGACGTAAAGTCAACTTCTCGTCTCCAGGCCGTTTTTGGGGTGGAGAAACGAGCGGACGAGAGTCGTACGGGCTATACTTGCGTTTCAAGGGATATTTGCCTTCCAACCGAAGCCCTCGAGGTCTCATGCTCGCTCTACTCATCTCCGTCGCCGCCATGGCGAATTGCACCTCACCGCCGCCAGACTCGGAGAACACCGACCGCCCAGGTTTCGGGGCCGTCGAGCACCTCTCCACCGAGATCGTCATCGACTCCTACCAGCTCGACTCACAGGTGGTGGACGGTCAAGACACCGAGCTCACCCTCAGCGTCCTGGTCACGAACACGGGCCCAGGCGCGTTCAGTCACGCGAGCGCTACGATGGCCCCAATGCACGCCAACGCGACGCTGCTCGACGACACCGTAGCGATACCAGCGATGGGGCCCGGCGACTCCGTGACGAGCAGCGACCCCATCGTCATTCGCATACCCACTGTCGATCTCGGTACCTTGCAGCAGGTGCTCGCCGCCAACACCTTGCCAGAGTGGGTGGTGTCGGGAATCGAGATTCCCGTCTTCGCGCCAGGCGTCTATGTAATGGACGAGGCAACCGACCTGGTCTGGACGCGGATGGAAATCGACGCGACCGGACGGCCCATCCACTGGTTCTCGGCCCACACAGCATTGATCGACAATCTTGTGGTTGGCGACATCGTGATGGACGAGGAATACCGCCCCACGAACATGTTCTGCTCCGACTTTCCCCTCCTCGTAGATGACGTAATCGAAAGTGGCGGCGAGGTCGGCATCATTGGCTCGAATGCTCCTGTGGACATCTTCGACCTCTTCAGCAGCTTTGCCGTTCAATCTCTCGAGGGCGGCCTGGCCACTAATCCCTACGCGCCCCACGACAGCGACCCAGACCGGGACGACCCAGGCTGCGTGGCGGCGGATGTCTGTCCCGAGGATGTGCCTGCACCAACCCGCAGGTTCAACCTCGTGAACATCGGAGGCGTCGTAGACGTGAGCGGTTCTTTGTCCATGCGCAAGACATCGGTGAGATTCACCGGGTGGTTCCGCAACGGAGAAGTGCAGGGCGGCAAGGTCCAGATCGATACCAACGGCTTCGCCACCCTGCAGGCAGCGGCAACCGCGGATTTCACCCTCGACCCTACCGAGACCGACATCTTCACCTTCCAGATCCCCGTGGCCGATGTCGGGCACCGGGGCGTGGATCCTGCAGATCGACTCGTCGGGCAACCCTATCTGGATGATGACCTACGATGGCCCCAACAAGGATGAGCTGTTCAGCATCGAAGACACAGGCGCTGGTTTGCTTGTCGCCGGGGGAAGCTCCTCTGTTTCCCAGGCGGAGGTATGGATGATGACGGTGCCCTACGAAGGGCTCACAGACATGACCGACGACCCGACCATCGGGTGGCGCTATACCCAACCACAGGTCGACGACTACGACGGCTCGGCCATGATTCTCGGCGGCCACGTCTCCTCGGCGACGCCATTTGCTCAGGATGTCGACACGCTACCGTGGACGCTGTCGTCCGCCATCACCGCCACCGCCTCGGCTCCCGTCTGGACCTGGCTCAAGACGGTGCCATAGGGCGCCCGGTCGACCACAACGACCGACCGCCGTGCCGGGAGTTCTCGTGGAACGAAGATGCCGATGGAGACGGGTATGGCAGCGCGGAGACGGTACGGGCCTGCACCCAGCCCCTCGGGTACGTGGACAACGCCGAGGACTGCGACGACTCCTCGGCGACCGTCACCCCAGACTCGGATCTCGTGTGCCGCACCTTCGCCTCCAACAACGATGGCTGCGAAACGGAGGACTGCGGCTGCAATAGCGGTGGTGGCGCGGCCGGCTGGCTCTTGGTAGTGCTGGCGACCATCTTGTCGCGAAGACCAGCTGTTCCGGGCGCGCCCGCCAGGTGATCTCGGCGTGCGACTCTGCGCGCTCGCGAACTGTGGGGTCAGCGATGTTGGTCGCCCTAGATAGCCCGATCTAGGCTCTTCTCACCCTGAATCGGGCTGCAGCTGCGGGCCACTCTGTGAGGATCCCGGCCGCTCTTCGGCTGGATGTGGCTTCGGCGTAGCGCTGCAGCACCTCCCGCAAGACCTCGGTGTCGCCGTTCTCCAGGGGCTCTCCGTCGCCGTCGAGGAGGAAGATCACGCCACCCGTCTGACCCATGGCCACATCGCTTCCGCAGCTACCGAGCACCACACCGATGCCGCCGGTCATGTACTCGAAGGCGTATTTGCCGGCCCCCTCACACACCAGTGTCGCCCCGGAATTGCGCACGCCGACTCGCTGTCCGACCCTTCCAGCGATGTAGAGTTCACCACCGGTGGCTCCGTATCCAACCGCGTTCCCCGCCAGGTGCGGAACCCCTGAACCGCCCCAGGTCGCCGGTGGAACGAGTATGATCCTCGCGTCGCCGCCCATCACCTCACCGACACAGTCGTTGGCGTAGCCCGCGTGGCGGATACACATTCCCGTGGTTGCTGCGAACCCGAGCCCCTGACCTGCGTATCCATCACTCATGAGGCTCACAGGCTCACGGTTTCCAGAATTCCCCGCGAACTTCCCCGCGAGTGTGGCACCGACAGCCTGGTGGGACGTGTTCAGCGTGAGGCTCACGATTCCGACCGCGTGAGCCAGTGGATCCTCACTCGGTGGCGGGGCCACGGAACCGTTGCTCGAGGGCTCGTCCCGCAGATCGACGAGGAACTCCGACAGATCGAGTCGCGACCACCGCGGGTGTTCGGATGGGAGCTGTCGCAGCAGATCTACCCGCCCGGTGAGCTGTGCTGGACTCGTCAATCCCAACGAAGCCAATATCGTGCGCACATCCTCGGCCAAGCAGAGGAGGTAGCGCTTCACGCCCTCGCGCGCCTCGTCGTACCGGGTGTCCATCGCGATACCTCGACCGATGAACTCCTCGCGGCCTCGACGCATGAAGAACTTGTCCTGCCGCTCGTCGTCCTGGGTTGCGAGGCCCACCGGGCAACGTCCGTGGTTGCAACCGCGACAAAACACACAGTTCTCGGCGACCATCAGGGGCGTCCCGAATGCAACCTCGTCCGCGCCCAGGGCCAGGCACATGGTCACATCGCGTCCGCATTTGATGCCGCCGTCGGCTCGGAGCCTCACGGTGTGCCGAATTCCGGCGGCGCACAGGTACTGGTGGGCATCCGTGAGCCCGTGCTCGAGTGGAAGGCCGGCATGCAGGATGGATCCGGACGATGCGGCGCCCGTACCGCCCTCGAATCCGCTCACGGTAATGACCTCTGCTCCGGCTTTTGCAACGCCGACAGCGATAGTGCCGAGGTTGGTCACCGACGGGATCTTCACCGCGATGGTGGCTTTCGGGTTGACGGTGCGCAGGTTCCTCACCAGTTGAGCCAGGTCTTCGATGGAGTAGATGTCATGGTGTGGCGGCGGGCTGATGAGGGCGACGCCGGTCTGGGTCTTGCGGATGGCGGCGATCTCCGCCGTGACCTTGTTGGCGGGAAGGTGCCCACCTTCGCCCGGTTTGGCCCCTTGGCCGATCTTGATCTCGAGCTCGTCGGCGCCCACCAGGTATGCGGCATCGACCCCGAATCGGCCACTCGCTACCTGTCGGGTACGGTTGCGATCGGCCTCGAGTTCTCGCCCGGGGTTGCGCCTCGGATCTTCTCCTCCCTCGCCGGAGTTCGACCGTGAGCCGAACTCGTTGAATGCGGCCGCGATGGCCCGGTGCGCTGTGGCGTGCAATGCCCCGTGAGACATCGCGGCGCCCCGCAACGTCGTGCGGATGATCTCGCTTGCGCCCATGACTCGCGTGGTGTCGATGGGTTCGATCTCGGCAAATGTGAGCAGGTCCCTCAGGTACACGGGAGGCGTGCTCTTCAAGAGAGAGATGAAGCGGTCGTAGTCGCCGTCGGTGTTGCCGTTTCGGGCGACCGATTGCAGGGCGTTGGTGACTTCCTTTCGATAGATTGCCGTGTTCTTGTTTGCCGGCAGCTTGTTGGCCGTCGCGGCCGTGCGGGCCTCGATGTCTGCGTGAATGTCGGCCATCGTCAGCCCGCCGACCCGAGTGGGTGTACCCGGCAGGTAGTAGTCGACGACCTCAGGAGCGAGGCCGACCGCCTCGAACAGGACCGAGCCGCGATACCCGGCGACGCTGGTGATGCCCATCTTCGACATTATGCGGCGCAGTCCCCTGACCAGCCCAGCGATGATTCGAGCCTCGGATTCCTCGGGTTTGAGGCCCCGAGTGGCTCGTGCCAGCTGCAACATCGCATAGGGGCTCACGGCGGTCGCGCCATATGCGATGAGCACGGCCAGATCGTGACTCTCGTGCACACTCCCGGTTTCGACGATGACGCTGATCTGACGTCGCAGGCCCTTCTGCGTGAGCCGACGATGCAGGTGACAGACCACAAATACGGTGGGCAGGGGCAGGCGCCCGGGTTCCGCGGCCCGCCGGTCGCTGATGACCAGGACACCGGCACCGCTGCGCACCCCCTGAACAGCGTCGTCGGCCAGCGCATGTAGCCGCCGCACCATGGCCTGGTGGTTGCTGCCCCGTTGGAACGTGGCGTCGATGACACAGGCCTTCAGGTCGGGGCTGTCCTCATCGACGACCGCGGAGACCTGCTCTTCGGAGAGTACTGGGTGTTCGAGCCGATATTGCGGCTTGGTGCCTGGCCTCTTCTGGTCCCGCAGAGTGGGAGAACAGCCTACGAACACCGCTGTATCCATGGCGCGACCCTCACGAATCGGGTCCACCGCAGGATTGGTGACGACGGCGACCACCTGGTGCAGAAAGCTATAGATGCGGCTGTGGTTTTCGCTGAAGATGGCCAGAGGTGTGTCGTTGCCCATGGAGTGCACCGGTTCCCGGCCGCCCTTGACCATTTCGCGGACGCGGATCGCCCGTGGGCGAGTCCAACCGAAACACTGGAGGGCCTCGATGGGCAGATCATCCCCTCGCGTCCCATTTGGAAGGGGGAGCAGGTCGGTGGTGGCGAGTCCGAGGAACCCCAGACGCGTCTTGGACACGATCCAAGCGTTTGCGGTGTCGGGGGTGATCAACTCGCCGCCGTCGAGATCGACGATGAGCATTCCCCCGGGTTCGAGCTGGCCGTCGTCGGCGATGTCCGCTGGAGCCACGGGGACCACGCCGATCTCGCTTGCTACGATCAGCCGGCCCGAGTGGGTTCGAACCCAGCGAAGCGGTCGAAGTCCCATGCGATCGAGCTGGGCGACCAGTTGTTTTCCGTCGGTCGCGAGGAGCCCGGCAGGACCCTCCCACACCCCGAGAGTGCCGAGCATTCGCCGGCTCGCTTCCAGGTAGCGCCGGACACGCGGGTTGCCCTCGTCGGCGATGTTGGGGGACAGCAGGCGCCGCATGGTCTCCGGTAGGGAGCCGAGTCCGCGGGTGGAGAGGAAGTCGACGGCGCGGTCGAGCTGTGCCGAGTCACTGCCGTGTCGCAAGAGCACGCCGTGGCCTCCGAGCATGCCCTCGGCGTCGATGACCGCTCGCTCGTTGGCGCGAATGGTGTTGATCTCTCCGTTGTGAGCGAGGAGCCTGAATGGCTGCACGAGATGCCAGTTGGAGAACGTATTGGTGGCGTAGCGCCGATGGCCGATGACCACCCGGGTCGTGAGCCCGGGGTCACGCAGGTCGGGGAACAGGCTCACGAGCTGACTGCTGCTGGCCAGCGCCTTGTAGATGGTGGTCCGCTCCGACATGGACGGAACGGCCAAGTGTCCTTTGTGTGCCGCTTCGATCTTGAGCCGGAGGGCGCGCAAAGCGACGCCGAGATGTTTCACGAGCCGGTGGCCCTTTCCGATGAGCACCTGGGCAATGAAGGGCATATCCTCACGGGCTCTCACCCCGAGAATATTGGCGTTTACGGGCACATTTCGCCAGCCGAGAGCCGTGAGCCCTTCGCGGCGTATCAAGCCGTCGATGTCTCGCTGAAGCTCACGCCTGTTGCGCTCGCCGCGGAGGAACCAGACGGTCCCCACCATCAGGCTCTCTTCGTCGGGAAGCAGGCGATTCGGGGCGATGAACCGCTCGAAGAAGGCTCGCTCAGGTTGAAAGAGCAGTCCGGCGCCATCGCCCGTTCCATCTAGACAACCGCCGCGATGCTCCATGGAGCCGAGGGCCTCGAGCGCGTGCTCCAACAAGTCGTGTGAGGGTCCCGCCGTGAGCTCAGCGAGGGCGACGATTCCACACCCTCCGCGGCCCGGGTCTGCTTGAATGTTCCGCTTTCTTCGGGTGCTAATGAGGTCCAAGCGTTCTCCTGTCGGGCATGTAACACTCCGACAGCGGCTCACGCGGGTCCGCTGGCAGCACTACACCTGGAAACCGGCACTCCCGTAAGCCCCGGACTTGCCCAGGATCGGTCAGGTGACCGGCGATACCTTTCGGTTCTGCATGCCCGACGGGTTGTCCCTATGTGATATGTGGTAGGTACTACCTAGATCTTCAGATATGGTAGATGGTTTCCCGAAGGCACAGACTTCTGCCGAGTAGCTATCGGTTCCGAGCGATGCACCACCAACGCGCCGAGCCGGTCACGGAGCATCGGGCGATCGGCTGCCAAGTGCGCCCCCGCGCTGCCTGAGGCCGGTAACAGAGTTGTGATTGGACCCCAGGGCACGACGTTGGCACATTGTACCAAGCGTTTGGAAGCCGGTTTGTCGGCTGGAGAAACAGATTTGGAGGGTGGTAATGAGACGACATCTGGTATTGGCAATCGGCCTCGGACTGTCCACGGTAATGCTGGGGGGATGCGAGGAGATCCTCGAGGAGATCCTCGAGCAGTTGGCCGATCTCAACCTGCTCGGCGTCATGCCCGCCGAGGGCTACGCCAACCCGAACTCGCCCGACCACGGCAAGGTCACCATGGCCTTTGGCGGCGAGAATGATGATGGCGAGTCCACGGCCCCTCCGGGCGATCTCATCGAGATCGAGCCAAACGACGGCAGTGATGTCGAAGAGGGCGACTGGGAAGAGGTGCCCGGCCACACCGTGGGCAGCTTCATCCTGCTCGTCGACGGATCCGGGTCTGTCATGGACACCGACCCAGACAACCTGCGCGTCGAGGCGAGCAAATCACTGGCCAAGAAGCTCGGAAAGTGCAGTGGCGAATGGCGCATGTCGCTCATGGAGTTCGGCGGCTATCCGTCCGGGGGCTTCTCCAACACCACCGTACTGGCTGATTGGACGGTCGACGCACCGGATCTGGTGGGGGCAGCCGACCTGCTCAGCGCCAACGGGGACACACCGGTCTGGGACTCCACCTACGAGGTTCTCACCGCGCTGGCCAGTGACGCAGTGGACACGTTCTCTGACGGCACGAGCGCTGATCCCAAGGACCTCCCCGAAGAGATCGGTGTGGGTATCGTGGTGGTCTCCGACGGAGCCGACAACGTGTCGAGCGCCTCGGTGGACGATCTGATCGCGTACGCGAACGACCTGGGCGTGGCGGTACACACGGTCGGATTCGGGCCTGCCTCCGACACCTCCGATGACTCCGACATCCTGGCTGTCGAAGATCTGCGCACGCTGTCTCTCGGGACGGGCGGCTACTACGGTTTCGTGGCGTCAATGAAGGATTTGCCTCCGCTCACTGAGGCTATCGCCGGCTCGCTCTGCGGCGGCCACACCGAGCTGGGAGCGGTCTTCGAAGAACCGGGCGAATCCGGCAAGCGGGTCGCTGGCAAGGTCCGGCTGAAGGGAACCGAGCTCTCCGTTCCGTTCCGCTTCACGGCGCCGTGACGCTAGGCAAACCGCTCGGCGGCATCGCTCGAGGAGATGACCTCGATGATCTCGAAGTCGGCGAGATCCGACCAGCTCTCGATCCACCGAACGAAGAGGGAGCGGTCTGTGGTCTCCATGACCTGGTAGCAGCGTCGCAGATCTTTGGTGACCCAGCTGTTCACATATCGAAGCCCTGGTGGTGCCAGTCGCCCGCGAGCCGCGAAACGCGCGTAGATCGGGGCGGCAGCGCCGTCTTTGAAGTCTTCGATCACCATATACAGGGCCATGTCAGTCTTCCGGCGGCTCAGGGAGCGACGGCGTCCTCGGTCAGGCTGCGCACGTCGGAGCCGTCCTCATTCAGACAGCCCAGGTAGGTGTCGGGATCCTCGAGCACGCGTTTCACGGCCTCGATGCCAAACCGCGCCGTGAGCCCGTCGTCGATGCGCTCGTCGTAGCTGTAGCGAAGGGGCAGGATCTTCCGGACCACGATCTCGCCATCGCGGACGACCGCGCGCTCCTCGATCTCTCCCACCATGAGGAAGAGCGGGCAGGTGCCCCACTCGAAGAGGTGGTGGAAGCCCGCCCCCATCTGCAGGCTGCCGAGGTTGGTCACGAAGACCGAGCAGTACATGGCGTCGTTCTCGATGAAGCTGGCCGGGAGTAGGTTGTAGTGATCGAGGCGCTTCAGCAACTGCACGCCCAGGCCCAGGAGCGGCCGCGGCAGCGCGCCGAGCAGATCGAACTCCTTGTCGGAGTAGAGCTTCTTGTCCGAGCGGCCCTCATTGATCTTGTCGTTGATTCGAGTCACGAGCTGGGCGAAGGTCTCGCCGTCGGGCATCTGGAGCTTCACCGCGTGAAGACGGGCCTTCTTTGCCTGCTTCTTGCGCTTCATCGTGAAGGTCACCCAGCGGCCGTTCTTGGCGTAGAGCCGCTTGCCGACCACGAATTGGTTCATCTTCGGGTTCTCGGCCAGCCCGGTGGCGACGGCGGCGACCACGGCGTGGGTGAGGTTGGCCTCTAGCTGGTCCTTGGCGGTATCGAGGTAGGAGAGCAGGTTCTCGGCGTCGATGGTGCTGTCGAAATAGACGACCGCCTCGTTGCGAGTCGGCATGATGTACCAGAGCATGCGCCGGTAGGGGTGCGTGCTCTGCAGAACGCCGTCGGAACGGGAGGTCTTGAACTCGGCGAGAGCCAAGAAGAGGACGAGGGCGGCCAGGAGATACCAGATCATCGTCGGAAGTGTGCCACGGCACCGGCGGCGGCGTACACGAGGCCGATGGCGATCAGCGCGAACTTGGCGGTCGCGAACCAGAATGAGATGGCAGATTCGGGTCCGGTGGCGCCGCCCACCAATCGGATCAGGGCGACGTTCTCGATGGCGTCGCAGGATGCAGCCACGATCTGTGCCCACGCGAGGGGCACACCGAGCCTTGCCCAGCGTTCCGAGAGCAGCGGTGCCGCCTGGATGCAGGCCAGCCCGATGGTGGCGCTGTAGATCGCCATATAGAGATAGTCCGCGTACAGACCGGGTAATGCGACCTCGGGTGACGACCACTCCGCCATCAATACCTGGCAACCATCTGTGAGCCAGCAGAGCTCGAGCTCGAGGATGCCCACCCGATACCAGGCGGGGTTCAGATCGGCGCTGATCCAGGCCAAGGCCACAGATGCGGCGAGGCAGGCGGCGATCACCGGGAGCAGCAGTCGGGAGCGAGTGGGCGCGGCGACGAGCATCCAGGGATGGCGGGGCATGTCTCTCCGGCGATTCGTGTGGCGCTACCAGCTGTGCCGTGGCAACCTATACTCAGCACGGTATGCCGCACCTGAGGGTGTTGGAGGAGACTCATGTTCCATTCCGCGCTGACACTTGTGGCCCTTGGCCTCGCGATCCCGCAATCCGCCCTTGCTTGCGGCGGTTTCTTCTGCAGCACCGTCACTCCGGTGGACCAGGCTGCCGAGGAGATCCTCTTTGCGATGAGCGGTGACGAGGTCACCATGCACGTGAAGATCGCCTACGAGGGTCCGGCCGACGAGTTCTCCTGGGTTGTGCCCGTCGCCACCGAGCCGACGCTATCCATCGGGACCGACGCGCTCTTCACGACGCTGTCCGGCCTCCGCGCCCAGTGGGTGCTGAACCGCGACACCGGCGACTGCGACTTCTCCAGCACCGTCGCCGACAGCGCGGGTGGTGGCGGCAACGGGGACGGAGGTGTCACGATCGTGAGCACCGGCGCAGTGGGGCCGTACGAGACCGTGGTCCTGCTCGCCAACGACACGGCGGAGCTCACGAACTGGCTGACCTCGAACAGCTTCGATATCCCGGGGAACTTCGATACCGCCATCGAGCCATATGTGGCGACTGGGCAGTATTTTGTCGCACTCCGCCTGGCCAAGGACAAGGACGCCGGGGACCTCGAGCCGATCGTCATGACCTACGAGGGCACGACCGCGTCCATCCCCATTCAGCTGACCAGCGTCGCTGCGACTCCGGATATGGGTCTTCGCGTCTACATTCTTGGCGAGGACCGGGCTGTGCCGGAGAGCTATCTGCACGTGCAGCTCAACCACCTGGCCATCGACTGGTGGCGGGCGGGAGACAACGTCGAGGATGCGATCGGGGCCGCCGCCGATGAGGCCGGTGGGCACGCCTTCTTCACGGACTACTCCGGCGATGTGGATCCGGTGCAGGGCCAAATCTTCCAGAACTTCTGGGACGGAGTGGATCTCTCCGCGATCACCAACGCCGAGGCGCTGCTGCTGACAATCGTCACTGCGGGCATGCCTGTGGACGATCCGATGCTGAATGTGCTGGAGTTCCACCTCGGGCTCCCCGTCACGGCGGCCAACTCGATCAATCTGACCGATGTCTTCAGCTGCATGAGCCCGGGAACCTACTACGGCTATACCTACACCGAAACTGGCGAATACGGCGATTGCTACAGCGATGAACTGGCGCTGATCGCGTTCGATCCCGCTGCCCTGGCCGCGGATGTCGAGATCAATGTCTTCGAGCCGAGGCGACGCACCGAGGCGATGCTGGGCGCCCACGCGAAGATCTCGCGTTTGACTTCGTCGGTCTCACCGGGAGAGATGACCGTCGATCCGACCTTTGTGTTCAACCCCGACATGCCTGACCAGCCCCTCCTCCGTCAGGCCACCGAGCGCTACGAGTGTCGCGACCAGGGCCTCTTCGACGCCCCCCGAGAGATCTCCCTCTCCGATGGGCGTGTCGTGTGGATCCCGTCCCAGGAGGAGCTCGGCAACATGGGCATGACGGAGTTCGAATGGCTCGAGGACCACGGTCTGACAGTGCCGGCCGCCGCCATCATCGAGCAGACCTCTGCATCGGGGCAGCCCGAGATCCTGGTCGACAACCGAGCTCTGCTCGAGCAGCAGACACAGGCCTATGACGACGAGGTGAAAGCCGAAGGCGGGTGCGGATGTGCCCACGGCTCCTCACCGGTAGGCTGGCTAGCGCTGCTGCCCCTGGCGGCTGTTCTCCGACGCCGTCGCTGAGACGCGTCGCGGGAGGGGACCCGTCGGGCTATTCCTCGACGGCGCGATGTGCGCAGCTTGGAGCAACGTTTGGGTCGCCGTGACGAAAAGGCGCGTTCACTGGTGGAGGAGGGTGCGCTCCTCCTCGATGTTCGGTCGCCTGGGGAGTTCTCCGGTGGACATGTTTCCAAGGCGGTGAATATCCCCGTCGATAGTCTGCAAGCCAAGGTCGCTTCCCTGGACAAGAAACGAGCGGTCGTCGTGTACTGCCAGAGTGGCATGCGCAGCAGCAACGCCGCTCGGATCCTGCGTTCTCACGGCGTCGCGTCCGTGCATGACATGGGCGCGATGCGCAACTGGGAGGGCGGCATCAACGTCCAGCGCTACGCCATGCTGTTCCTGTTCTGTATGCTCCTCGGTCTAGCGCCCTTCAGCCCCGAGCCACACATCGTCGGCAAGCTGCGCTGGGTTGCCGGTGGTGCGGTCGGCATGGGTCTGATGGACTGGGGCGATCTGCTCATGCACGGCGCTCCCTGGGGCCTGCTGGTGTTGGCGGCGCTCTCCGATGCGCGCGACTGGCTGACCACCAGGGCCGGATAGACTCCGACATGCGTTGGTGGATCTTGGCGGTTGCCCTCTCTGGCTGTACCACGTCGCCGCCGGATTCCGCGGATGGCCCCTGCAACGGCGATTCCAGCTACTGCGATGTGCCCTACAACGAGGTCGCGCAGATCTGCACCCACAACGCCATGAGCAACGTTGCGGACGGGTTCTCGCTGCCGACACCAAACCAGACGCCGGGGCTGACCAGACAGCTGCAGGACGGGGTGCGCTGCTTGATGCTCGACACCTACTGGTTCGAGGACGAAGCGCAGCTCTGCCACGGAATGTGCGGACCCTGGGGCCAGCGCCCTCTGCACGACGGGCTGGTGGAGATCCGGAAGTGGCTCGCCGATAATCCTAGGGAGATCCTGGCGTTTGTTCTCGAGGCCTACATCTACGAGGACGAGACCCGGCAGGCGCTCGACGATGCCGGTCTGCTTCCATATCTGTACTCACACGGCGGGATTGGGACTCCCTGGCCCACAAACGGCGAGATGATCGACTCGGATCAGCGGCTAGTGGTGTTCACCGACGACGCCGACGCGAACGGAAACTGGCACCTCGACTGGCGCACGCATGGCTGGGAGACCCCGTTCAACGACGACACTTTCACCTGTGACAACGGCCGTGGCGACCCCCTCGCAGCGGAGCACCAGATCTTCATCCTCAACCACTACACGCTGTGCGAATCCGGTGGATGTCCCGAGAATGGTGAGATCAACAATGCCTACGACTTCCTGCTCGAGCGAGCCCTGGAATGCTCCGTTTCGGACCCCGCCATGAATCCGGCGGGACAGCTCCCGACCTTCATCAATCTCGATCACTACGATGTGCCGACGGCGGGCTCGGATCCGTCGCTGCAGGACGCTTTCGAGGTGATACGCGAGCTCAATGGGGGATTCAGGGGCGCCGACGACTGACGAGTAGAAGTGGCAGCCACCACAGGGCCAAGGGCCCAGATCCAGTGCCACATCCACAGCCTCCCTCCTTCGGATCCGCTGCGTCTCCCGCATCATCGTCGTCGTCATCATCTCCGGATGGAGGCGTCGTGTCGTCGTCGTCATCTCCGGTCGGGGGCTCGGGCTGCCACTCGTAGGCGCCCAGATCCCAGCCGTCTCCGTAGGGTCGCGGCAAGCCGTCCCGATCGTCGGAGAAGCCAGTTAGTTCCTCGCCATCGTCGATGGGAGTGCTGGCGGGCGCGAGGTGGTAGTCGCCCCCGGAGGCGTCGACGAAGACGCTGGGATCCACTGCCGCGACCGTGCCGGTAAACGTCCAGGCCTCGCCGATATCGCCGGTGTGGATGAGGTTCTGCACATCGAGGTTCACCGGCTCGCCGCCGGCGTCGGTGAAGACTCCTGTGACATCCTCGCCGACGGTGATGTTGTGGAGCTTGGCGTCTGTGAGCCCGTCCTCGAGGCGGAAAGCCTGGAAGACGTCGTAGATCACTGCGTTTCGGACCTCCATCCGGGCGGGCTCACGGAGGCGGAAGGCGAGCTCGGACTCGAAGACCGTCACTCGCTCGATGAGGCAGTCGACCTCCTCCTTGATGTTGAAGGCGCCCTGGTTGCCGATGTTGTCCCGCCAGCCCCAGGCCACCACGTCGACGATCTCCAGCCGGGGCCATCCGTCGCCATCCGCTACCTTGGTGTCGACCGCGTTCTCGCCGATGATGCTGCCGATGGGGAGGGGACCCGCCGCTTCGTCCAGGGCTCCAGTCCACATCTCCAGGCGTTCGAGGCGGATATCTCCCCACGGCTCTCGGGCCGGGGAGAGCTGGAATGCGTCGCCCGCCACCAGGTAGATGCGGCTGTCGCGGACGGTCAGATCGAAGACGTGTCGCCGGTGACCCCGTGGCTGTCGCCCTGGTTGCCGGGAGAACCGGCGGCACAGTGGTGGATGTCGGAGTCGGCGATCAGGATGTCGGAGGCGGTGCGCAGGTCGATGCAGTCGCCGTCGTACGCCCTTCGAACCTCGATATCCAGGAGCTCGAGGTGGTTCGAGCCTCCCATGCGGAGCACGTCGCCGCCGCCGTAGCTGCCGTCGAAGATCAGTCCCTCGAAGGTGTGGTACTCGTGGGCGCCATCCAGCGCGCGACCGCTGGCCTCGACGATGGCCTGGCGTCTCGGCTCGGCGACCACTCGAATCCTGGCGTTCTGCGCGCCGTCGCGTACGGTGGCCGCCGCCCCGTAGGTTCCAGGCAGCACATACACTGCGTCCCCGGGCTGCGCCGCGTCCAGGCCTTCCTGTACTTCCGAAAAGGGGTCGGCGGGACTGCCGATTCCACCGTCAGATGCGGCGTCCACGTACCATTCAGCCCCGAGGGCAGGCCACGTCAGTAGTATCCAGAACATGGCGTAGTATCCTGCCTCCGCACGAGGGATTAATGCAGGGCGACGTACTCGGCGACGGCAGATTCCAGCTTCGGGACGTTCTCGACGAGCGCGGACTCGCCGTCGTGTACCGCGCCTGGGACCTGCAGGCGCAAGACGAGTGTGCCGTCAAAAAGCTCCTTCCAAAGCACCGTAAGTCGGCACGCCTACGTGACGCACTCTTCGAGCAGGCCTCCCTTCTCGGCAAGCTGGAGCACAAACACGTCGTGCGAGTGCGGGCCATCGCCGGCGGGCGCGATCCCTGGTACGCGATGGATCTCTTCGACGCGGGCAACGTCGGCACCTGGGTGTCGGTGCACGGCCCCATGCCGCCGAAAATGGTCATCGATATTGCCGTACAGGTGTGCAAGGGCCTCGCGGTCGGGCACAGGATTGGCATCTCTCACGGTCGGCTCACCGCGAGCGCGATCCTCGTGGACCCGCGCGGAATCTGCAAGCTCACCGCCTTCGGGAGCTCTGGGGCGGCCGCACTTCGGGAGAGGGCACTCGATCAAGAGGATCTGGCTCCCGAACAGCGAGATGGTCTGCCGCCGACCCCGCGATCGGATGTCTGGCAGCTCGGTGCGGTTCTGGTCTACTTGCTCACCGCGAGGCCGCTGTCCCACTTCTCGGGAGGCATCGAGACCGCCCCTATCGAGCGGTCCCTGGTGCGGGTCCTCAAGGATGCGCTCGCCGAGGATCGCGCGGCTCGCTTCGCCGATACCTACGAGTTCGCGCGTGCCCTGGCCGGCGTCAAGTCGGTGGTAGAGCACACGCCGAAGGATACGCCAGGGTTGGCGTTGGAGCGGGAGTATACAAAGGCGCTCCAGTCGGAGGGCACACCGCCTTGGCACGGCACCGCACCCGCCGCGACCACGGTCCCGACCGAGCGGCTCATACTCCCGAATATCGAGGTCGTCCCGCCGCCGCGCTCCCTGCCAACCCCAGTGCTGATCAGCGTCGGCATCTCACTCCTCCTGTTGTTCGTAATCGCCGGGACCGTTGGCAGTGGTGCGGCGACCGTCCGGGCTGCTGACAATGCGGCAATAGCTGCCGACGAGGCCTATTTTGCAGCAGTGATGGCCAGCAAGTCGCTCCGTACGGATCTGGTGGAGCTAGGCGCGGACAGGCAACGCATGCAGCGGGCGGGGGCCTTCTTCGATGAGACGCCCCTCGAACTGGAGGACATCGACGACTGGCTCATCGCAACTCACCGGGAGATCGATATCGTCGCGCGCTACGCCGGGCCCGGTGACGCCGAGGCCCTCGAAGCTGCCAGAGAACTCCTTCAGACACTGCACGACGCCGGGGCGGTGCAGGTCTCGGCGGCGGAGAGACACCGGTTGGCGGCGATGGGTACGCCGGCGCGGGTGGCCATTTTGCTAGGGCTGGCGAGGGGGCCAGAGTGAGTGGGCCAGAGTGAGTGGGGCTAGCTAGAACGCTTCGCCGACTTCTTCCATGGCGTCGTCGCTCATCTCCATGCGGTTCTTGCGGGCGGCGTTCGGCGCTTGTTCCACGGCTTGGGGAGCGCCTCCGGCCATCGCCAGCGTGACTTCGACGACAATCGTGTTGCCCAGGGCGCTCTCTCTGGTCTGTTCGCCTCGGACAGAGCCGAGCTTGGCCAGATCCTTCTGAAAGCGTCCAATGTCGCCCACCGGCAGAATCGCCTTGACCGTGCGCTTTCCTTCCGTTGGGAGGTCCATCTCGGAGAGAGCCTGGTTGTCGATCCCGGTCAGTTTGCCGTTGTGCTTGTTCGCCAGGATGTCCAGGGAGATCAGCGCTTCGGGGTCGTCGACGTAGACCGTGTACTTGTACGTCGCGTTCGACAGCATGGGTCGGATGTCGTCGGTGTTGGCGTCGCTGCCGGAGTTGTTGGTGCTCTGGACAGCCTCGTCGGCGTTGTTGGCCAGATCTCCGTTGTTGCTGCTCTCGGTCGAGGGCGCTTCGGCAGTGCCTTGAGGCGCGGGCTTGGCGTTCTTGGGCAGAACACTCTTGGCCTGTACCGGCTCCTTCTGTTGCAGGGCGTCCTTGGCCTTGCTGTTGTCTGTCAAGGCGGCATCACCGTCGACCTGGGGGTTCACACCCTCGTCGCTGGTGCCCTGTTTGATCTGGTTCTTGTAGACTGGTGCCGCAGGCGCGACCGGCTCTTCGGTCGGGGCGGGGCTGTCCTTTGGCAGGGCCAGGAAGAGCACGGCGGCGGCAGCGGCGGCCACAGCCAGGCCCTCCATGGGGATTCCGAAGGGGCGGCGGAGCCAGGCCCACCACGTCATCTTCGGGGTCTCGGCCTCGGCGGCCGCCATTACCTTGGCGTGGAAATCGTCCGGTGCTGACACCGAGCCGTGGTTCCTCAGCAGCTTCACCACGTTCTCGATGGAGTCCAGCTCTGCGCGAAGCTCTGCGTTTGCGGCCAGCTCTGCCTCGAGGGCGGCCGCTTCGGCTTCGTTCAGTTCTCCGTCCAGGTAGGCGGATAGAGATTCGTTGGGAGCGGATCGTGACATGGGCTAGTTGATATCTTCCTTCTTGATTTTTTCGGAGAGGACCGAAGCGAGCTGTGCGCGTGCCCTGTGGAGTCGGCTCTTCACTGTACCTCTCGGAAGGTCGAGGATCTCGCCGATCTCTTCGTACGACAAATCCTGGACATCCCGCAGCACGATGATCTGCCGCTGTTCCTCGTCCAGTCGGGCGAGGCCTTCATGGACCAGGCGTTGGGCTTCTGAGTGGTGAGTCAAGGAGTCCGTGCCGGGGCCATCGGATGCTATCTGGCGGGCGGGCATGTCGTCGTCGCGGTCTCCTTCGAGTGGTTCGTGTTTGTGTGTGTGTCGACGTTGTCGGTACAAGCGCCGGTTTTTGCAGTGATTGACGACCACCCGGTAGATCCAGGTGGAGAGCTGGGCGTCGCCGCGGAAGCGATCGAGCGCCCGGTACAGGGCCAGGAATACGTCTTGGGCAACCTCTTCGGCGATGTGCGGGTTCTTCATCCACCGCAGGCACATGGTGTACACGCGGTCTTGATAGCGCCGGACAATCTCTGAATAGGCGTTGCGATCTCCTTCTTTGAACCTCCTGACGAGCTCCGCGTCGGACGGGCCTCTGACCATCGCTAGGAGCATGTGAATCGTTTCCCGATCACTACAGACCCTGATGGAGGTGGAAGGTTCCCGGGAGTTTACATTCCCGGGCCGATCTTTGGGGGAAAGAGGGCTGCAAGGTCGTGGGCGCTCTACTCGTCGTCGAGGCCGCGCCTTTCCATGCGGACCTTTCTGCCAGTCCGGATGCTGTGCTGAACCTCGTCCAACGACAGGCGTGTGTAGGGAAAGATCGCCTTGCGAATGGTTGCATCGCGGAACGTGCAGCCGTCGAGGTTGGTGAAGTCGAAGTCGGCCTCATCGAGGGTGGCACCGTCGAAGCATGCATCCTTGCAGTCCGAGTGCCACAGCGATGCTGCGGTGAGGTCGGCCTTGCGGAAGGAGGCGCGGCCGAGATTGCACTCGGCGAGCTTGGCTCGTGCGAGGTCGGTGCCGTCGAAGTTCATGCCGGAGAGATCGCTTCCGCGCATATCGGTGTCGGCTAGCGACTCTCCGCGGCCGATCAGGTCGATGACCTGTTTCTTGGTCAGGGGGCGGGGTGAGCCCATTTATTCCTCGGTTGGGGGCGGGCCTGCGCGAGCTGGCCCATGATGGTTTCGGCGAGATTCGTTCCGTTCAGCCTGTCGGTGTGGAAGGCGCCGCCCGGGTTCAGGGCGTTGACCTCGATGAGATGGTCGCCGATGACGTCCAATCCGGCAAAGCGAATTCCTGCGGAGAGCAGGGCAGGGGAGATCTGGGTGACCAGCTCGCGATCGGTTGAGCTGACTCGTGCGGGTTCGGGAACACCTCCTTGCTTGAGGTTGTGGCGAAACTCACCTGGAGCGCGCCGTCGCAAATAGCCCCCGAGGACCTCTCCGTCCAGCCACAATAGGCGCTTCTCTCCCTGTCTTGCAGCGGACAGGTATGCCTGGGCGACTACATACCCGTCACCGACCTTCTTTGCGGCATCGAAGGCCGCGTCCAGGGCGGCGGGATTTGAGGCTTCGACGAAGGACACTCCGCGGCCACCACTTCCGCGGGCCGGCTTGATGACGACGCCGCTCGGGCGCCGGTCGTAGAAGAGCGCAATCGCTGCTCGACTTCGCGTCACCACGGTCGCTGGCGTCCGCGCTCCGGGCTGGGCGGCGAGCCAGCTCTTGTGGCTGACGCGCAACAAGCCAGCGGGATCGTTCACCACCCTCACGTCTCGCTCTTGAGCGAGGCTGGCGAAGGTGAGCACTCCAGTGTGGAGGGGCGCCGCGCGGAGCAGGAGCAGATCTAGCCGGTCGAGATCCACGAAGCGGCGGGGCGCTTGGCGGGTAGAGAGCGACTCGGCGAGGGTGTCTCTGTCGGTGGGTTCGCTGAAGGCGTGGGCCCGGGCGATGAGGTGTCCGACGGGATCCACCTCGAAGTCCCAGGGCTCGATGAAGCGAACCTCCCAGCCGCGGTCGAGCGCCGCCGAAGCGAGGCCGACGGTGGTCCAGGTCGACTCGACGGACGCCGCCCTGGTGATGGCGAAACCAATCCGCATTCAGGCCTCCTATCCCCGGACCGCACGGGATACCATTTGGCGCTTCTGGGAGGTCGACGATGAGATGTACAGTGCTGGGTGCGGGTTCTTGGGGGACGGCCCTGGCTATTCAGCTGGCGCGGCAGGGTCACGACACCAAGATCTGGGACCGCAATCCCGACCGCTGTGCCCACATCAACGCCAACCATCGGAACCCTCGCTATCTGAAAGACATCGATCTTCCTCTGAATCTCCGTGCCGAGGCCGGGATGGAGGCCGCGATTGGTGGCGCCGATCTCATCGTTCCCGTCATCCCTTCGCACGGGCTGCGCGGAGTCATGGAGGCCGCAGCACCGATGATCCCGGCCGATGTCGGCATCTGCTGTGCGTCCAAGGGCATCGAGGAGGACACCCTGGAGACGATGCACCAGGCCCTGTGCGCCACGCTTCCCAATCCAGAGCGGATCACGGTCCTCTACGGTCCATCCTTCGCGCTGGAGGTCGCCAAGAGCCTGCCCACCGCGGTTGTCGTGGCCGGTGGCGACGTGGCCAGCCACCACGCCGCGGAGGCCTTCCACGGCGACGCCTTCCGCTGCTACCACACCGAGGATGTCATCGGCGTCTGTACCGGGGGCTCCCTCAAGAACGTCATGGCCATCGCGTGCGGGGTCGCAGATGGTGTGGGCCTCGGAGCCAACGCTCGCGCCGGCCTCATCACGCGCGGACTCGCTGAGATCACGCGATTGGCCGTGGGAATGGGAGCGAACCCTCTCACGATGATGGGACTTGCGGGCCTGGGTGACCTGGTGCTCACCTGCACCGTCAACCTCTCCCGAAACCGCCGGGTTGGGCTGGCCTTGGGGCAGGGGAGGACCCTCGAAGACATCCTCGAGGAGCTCGGCGAGGTGGCCGAGGGCGTCGTCACGACAAAGTCGGCGTATCGCCTGTCCAAGAAGCTCGACATCGAGATGCCCATCACCCAGCAGATCTACTCGCTGTTGTACGAGGGCAAGCCCGTCAGTGACGTCGTGGGCGATCTGATGGGCCGCGACCGGAGAGCCGAGCGGGACTGATGGCGGATCCGACCGACAGGTGGGAGGACAACGTGCCCGGTCGGTTCTACGTCGATCGGGCGTGCATCCTGTGCTCGGTCTGCTCGGACGCGGCGCCGGACAACTTCCGCATGTCTGTCGCCGAGGATCACGACATCTGCTTCGCTCAGCCCAAGGGCGACGATCAGCTCTCGCAGAGCCGTGCGGCGATGATGAACTGTCCCGTGGAGGCTATCGGCGACGATGGCTAGTTGCCGCCCATTGCGCCCTTCAGTGTCCAGAAGATGAGCGCGGCGAGGCAGCCACCAACCGGTAGCGTGATGAACCAGGACACGACGATGGTGCCGATCACCCGCAGGTCGAGGGCACCGATGCCGCGGGCGAGGCCCACGCCGATGACGGCGCCGACGGCGACGTGTGTAGTCGAGACAGGCAGGCCCGTTCGGGACGCGACGACGACAGTCGCTGCGGCGGCGAGGGTGGCGCAGAAGCCGCGGCTGGGGGTGAGGCTGGTGATGTCCTTGCCGATGGTCTGCATGACCCGGTAGCCGAGGGTCGCGAGTCCAGTGACGATTCCCACGCCTCCAACCAGGAGGATCCAGAGGGGCAGGGCTGCTTCTTGTCCCACGTCGCCACCGCTCTGGATGATGCTGACCACGGCTGCCATCGGCCCGACGCCATTGGCGACGTCGTTGGATCCGTGGGCGAAGGCCATCGCGCAGGCCGTGAAGATCATCATGGGCGTGAAGACTTTCTCCACACCGTCGAACCGGAACGTCTCCTCGGCCACCGGATCGGGCACGACCCGCTGGATCAGGAACCAGCTGATGATCGCGCACAGGATGCCAAAGCCGATGGCGACGACGAAGCTCATCTCGACGGTGAGGTCGATGTCCAGGTGCTTCAGTCCCTTGAACATCGTCACCAGCGAGATGATGAATCCAACGAGAAAAACGTAGGCAGGCCCCCACCGCTGCGCCATCGCAAAGGGATCGTCCTTCTCGAGGATGAGGTAGCGAATGGACATCATCAGCATGTAGGCGATGATTCCGCCCAGCACTGGAGAGACCACCCAGCTCGCCACGATCTGACCGATCTTGGGCCAGTTCACCGCGTCGACGCCGATGCCGACCATGGCGAAGCCGACGACGGCCCCGACGATGGTGTGGGTCGTCGACACCGGCCAGCCCTTCTGGGACGCGATCATGAGCCAGATCGCCGCTGCCAGGAGCGACGCCAACATGCCAAATACCAGGATCTCCGGCGTCTCGACGATCGAAGCGGGGTCGATGATGCCCTTTCGGATCGTCTTGGTGACGTGCCCTCCGGCCAGGAACGCGCCGGCGAACTCGAAGATCGCGGCGATGATGATCGCCTGCTTGACCGTGATCGCGCCGGAGCCGACCGATGTGCCCATGGCGTTGGCGACGTCGTTGGCGCCGATTCCCCACGTCATGTAGAGGCCAAAGACGATGGCCAATCCCATGAGGATCGTGCCGTATGCGGTGAGCGGATCCATGATGATCTTCTTACCTGGCGATGATGAGACGGATGTTGTTGCCGACCTTCTCGGAGTAGTCGGCGAGATCGCCAATCCACTCGATGAGCTGATACCAGAACATCACGGTCACCGGTTGAAGCTCGCTCTCGAGTTCGAAGAGCTGGTGGGCTAGCTCGCGCTCTAGCTTGTCGGTCTCGTTCTCAGCCTCGTTCAGGGCGGCGGCGAGGGCCTCGACTCGAGCCGCTGTGCGACCGCGGAAGCCGACCTCGAGCAGCTCGTCCATCTCTTCGATGATCTGGTGAGCGAGGTCGACGACATCGACGCACCGCGTAACCAGGGCGAGGAAGGTGGCCTGCATCGGCTTGGGCACCACCATCTTGCGATTTGTCAGGGTCTCGGCGATGTCTTCGGCAGTGTCTGCAATGGAGTCTTGGGTGTCGAGGATGTCGAGGAGGTCTCGCCGGTCGACCGGCATGAACAGGCTTCTGGGCAGGTTGATCCGCATCACGTGCTTGAGTTCGTCTGCCTCGGACTCGAGCCGGAAGACCGCCTTGGCGTGGGCGGTGACTGTGGCCCTGTCTTCGGCCAGGACCGCCTCGGCCAGGGGAACAACTTCCTTGGCGCACTTGTGGACGACCCGCATGTGGGCCTGTAGATGCTTGAAGGGTGAGTGTCCGCCGAACAGGCTGGTAATTGTAGGCATTCGCTGCTCCCTCGGGAGCGACCCATATACGGTTGTTTAGACGGAGGCTGCCCTTTGCCCAGAGATGAGACCCGCAAGAGCCGGCCACTGGTGGTGTCGCGACATGGAAAATACCGCTTCCAAACGGGAATGGTGACGGCCTCTCTGTTGGAGAGGGGGCTGCCGATGGACACCGCGTTTTCGGTCTCGCGCCAAGTTCGGGAGAGCATACGGGATCGCGTCGAAATCTCCTCGGACGAGCTCCACGCAGAAGTCGCGGAAGTGCTGGAGAAGCTCGGCTTTGGCGGATTGACTCCCTCGATGGAGGATGTTGGTGACGATGCCACCGAGGTCCCCACCGGCATTGAGATCCCCCGCCACATCCTGCTCCGAGATCTCGTGTCTACCGGCATGGAGATCGATCAGGCTGTGGACGTCGCCACGGCCTTGGATGCCGAGCTGCGACGCATGGCCGGCGGCGCACTGGTGAAGGAAGACGTCACTCGGGCGCTGTACGGACTCCTGAACGCGGCTGGACCCCGCTTCAGTCGCCTGTACCGGCTCATGGAGGTCGTGCGCTCCACGGACCGACCCATCGTGGTGTTCATCGGCGGCGCCACCGGAACCGGAAAATCGACGCTAGCCATGGAGCTCGCGTTCCGACTGGGCATTCGCATGGTGGTCAGTACCGACATGATCCGCGAGACGATGCGCACGGTGCTGTCTGCGGAGGTGGTTCCGGGGCTGCACGATCACTCCTTCCGCGGCATGCTCCAGGGTGGCCATGTGCTGTCCGATCCTCGAGAGCGAGTACTTGCCGGGTTCCGACAGCAGGCAGCGCAGGTCGCCGCTGGTGTTCGCGGTGTCATCCGCCGCGCTCTGCAGGAAAATGCCCATCTTGTCGTCGAAGGCACGCACCTCGTTCCGCCCTTCGATCGGTTTCTGCCAAACGTGGACATCATGCACGCGGGGCTGGTCCTGGCCGTGCCGTCAAAGCGCGCTCACAAAGAGCGTTTCCCGGAGCGGGCCAAGACGCAGAGGGCGCGCGATCCCTCGGCCTATCTCGACGCCTTCCAGTCCGTTCGGTGGATCCACGACGACCTGCTGCACGAGGCAGAGGAGGCCGAGACCCTGGTTCTGCCAACCGGGAAGGTCAACCATACGGCGGTCGCCTCGATGGACTACCTATCCCAGGTCCTGTCCTCTGTTCGTCCAGGGACCAGCCCGCGGCCACTCCTGGCGTCGAAGAACATTCGCACCCTCTTCCTGATCTTGGATGGCCTGCCCGACGAACCTCACGAGGCACTCGGTGAGCTGACTCCCCTTCAGGCGGCGACCACTCCGTATCTGCGCATGCTCGCCCACGAGGGTGGCCAGGGGCAGATCTTCACCGCTCCCGTCGAGGGGGAGATCCCCCACACCGACGAAGGGCTGTTCTCTCTCCTCGGCGTCGAGATGCCCACCCACCGAGTCGGTCGCGGTGTCTTCGAGGCCGTCGGACAGGGGGTTCCCCTCGCGCCTGGCGCCGTGCTCCTCCGTGGGAACCTGGCTACCCGACGCATCGACGGCGGGCTCGTGGATCGACGCGCGGGTCGAATAAGCTCGGGACAAGCTGATCTCTTGGCCCGCCTTCGGTACGTGCGTCTCACCGGTGGCATCCGTGGGGCGGTCTACCCCGGCCTGGAGCATCGCGTCGTCGTCATGCTGCGCGGCGCTGGGCTCTCCGGGGCCGTCGCCGACACCGATCCCGGCGGCGAGGCGGACGTCCAGCGGATCTTGCGACCCCGACCCCTCGACCGAACCCCAGAGGCTGCACGCACGGCGGCAGCGCTTCGGGAGCTCCTCGACGTCGCGCGAGATCACCTCGACGCCCACGACCACAACAAGGCGCGTATCGGTCGGGGTCTGTTGCCCGCGAACTGCATCATCACCCGTGGCGCGGCGCACACGTCCCATCTGCCATCGGCCCAGCACAGCTCAGACACGGCGGCCCTGGTCTCGGCCTGCACAACGGCGCTCGGCGTCGGTCGGCTCCTCGGCATGCGCACCGCGACCTCGGCGGCGATGACCGGCAACCTCGACACCGATCTCGACGCGAAGTTCTCAGCGGCGACTGAGATGCTCAAGAAGCGCTCCTTCGTCGCGATCCACTTCAAGGCTACCGACATCGCAGCCCATGAGCGCCGGCCGTTGGCAAAGCGCGACTACATCTCGGCGGTCGACGCCGCACTGGGCCGGTTCCTCGAGGCCAACGTCGACGTCTCCGAGGATCTCCGCATCGTCGTCGCCTCGGACCACGGCACGTCTTCGGTCACTGGAAACCACACCGCGGTGCCCGTGCCGCTCCTGGTCTCCACCTGGCAAGGCCCTGGCGAGGAGGCAGACTTCGACGAACACTCGGCGGAGCAAGGGGCACTTGGGGTACTCATGCCGGGAGAACTCGCCCAGATGCTCTGGGCGAGCTGATCCAACAAAGAAGGCCCCGAACTTTGCCGTTGCTACGGCAGGTTGCCCGTTACGTCGCCCTCGTTCAGTTGCGAATCGGCGATGACCACTTCCATGGTGTCCGGCGCGAGGAGGTCCATGCTGGGGAGTCCGATCGAGTTCCCCTCGACAAAACGTGCCGTCACGCTCAGGCCCTCGTCAGCGACGACCGGGTGGTTCAGCCCAAACTCCTCAGCCCACTCCATGAGCTCGTCCTGTGAGGGCGTTGCCCCAGCATTGTTCTCGCCGAGCAGGGTGATGACCATGAGTCCATCTTCTTCGTACTGGTCAAAGAGTTCGCCCCAACCTGGGGCTTCGGCTACGCAGTAGCCTCACCAGAATGCAGAGCCGATGAGCACTACCTCCCGGTCACAGAAGTCGTGTAGGCGCACGGTGTCGCCGTACTGGTCCAAGAGTTCGAACTGGTCCGCGATGTCGCCGACACGGTTGCCGTTCGATTCGATGTCGTCGCGGCAGTCGGCGATCGCCCAGCCGCCTTCGTAGGGGTGGTCGTTCTTCTTGGTCGGATCGGTGTTGCCTTCGACCTCTTCGAGATCGGTCCAGCCATCGCCGTCTGTGTCGGGCTCGTTCGGGTCGGATCCGAGCTCTTCCTCTTCGGCGTCGGTCAGCCCGTCGCCATCGGAGTCGGGTGAGCCGGCTTCGAAATCACCGTCACCCTCGGCGCCGAAGTTGTCCCAGAAGCCACCTTCGCGGACGGTTCCGTCGCCTTCGAGGTCCTTGTCGCCGCCGAGACCGAGGCAGCCAAGCGAGAAGCCAGCCACGGTGACGAGTGCGAGCGCACCCACCGGTTTGATCAACCGCTTGCTCATAATATTCATCCCCATGCGGATAGATGGAGTCTTTGAAATCCAACGATATTCAAGCGCACTTTCGCCCTCTGCGTGTGAACTATTTATGCGTTGGCTGTCAACTATGGGATGTCTGGGACCGAATCCAGCGACACCCGCTCGGCGGTCAGCCAGGCGTCGATCGGCCCCATAAGCGGGACGTCACCGGCGAAGGTCAAGTCGAAGCCGCCATCGAGGGGCCGCAGCACGCCCTGGGTTGGAAAGTCGAAAGTAAACCAACCAAAGAGGTCGGCTCCCGACGTTCCCGTCACATCGCCGTTTGTCGGATCGATGTCGAGCTCGATGATGAACGACAGCGGCAGCTCGCCAAACCCGAGGAGGCTGACCAAGCAGTCGCCGCCCCCGATGCCCTCTTCGCCGTGGGGCTCGACCGCGATGACATTCGAGCCGATGCAGCCGAACTGGATTGCGTTGAAGCTTCCATTCACCGAGAACGTGCCCGCATAGAGCCCGGATCCGAAGTTCTGGACCTTGACGTTGCCCGAGGTGTACCGGACGACATCATCGTTCGGGAGCTTGGCGACTGCCGTGATGTCGTGCAGGCCGACCTGGAGGCTGTGGTCGACGAAGGTGTCGCCAATTGCGGACCAGGAAGTCATCTCCGAGATCCACTCGATGTCGGTGATGGGCAGCACGTCGCCATTGGGTGCTTCGACCACGGCGGCAAACTCGAAGTCCTCGTCAGCGACGACATAGGTGCCACCTTCGGGGCTGATGATCCGCAGGGTGGCGTCGTCCCACATGGAGAGATCTTCGGCGCCGTCGTCGCCGCTCTCCCACTCTTCCCAAGGACCCTCGGCCCAGCCATCGCCGGGTTTGTCGTCCAGGCCGTCGACTGCGATCTGGCCAGGCTGACATGCGACGATGACCCAAGGCATCAGGAAGATGAGGCGCTGCATATCGAATCCCCCTTCGCGGACGTGCACGTCGTACCTGACATCACCGAGACCCGCCAGCGCGGCTTGTGAGATATTGGTGCAGGGATGACCTGGGGGATCCCTTGATTCGCGCAGACGGCCTCCGCCGGGCATATGGCTCCTTCGAGGCCCTGCGAGGCGTATCTTTCAGCGTAGAAGCTGGGGAAATCGTTGGACTTCTCGGCCCGAACGGCGCCGGAAAGACCACTTGCATGAAGATCCTGACAGGTTTTCTCGCTCCCACCGGGGGATCCGCCACCGTGTGCGGATTCGACGTGCTCACCGACCCCATCGCGGTGCAGCGGCAGCTCGGCTATCTCCCGGAGAACGCGCCGGTCTACGACGAAATGGCGGTCGAGCCCTACCTGGCCTTCGTGGCGACGGTGCGCGGACTGGGACGGGCCGAGCGCGCGCGGGCCATCGAGCGGGTCGCCGCGGAGTGCGGCATCGAGGATCGCCTCTCCCAGCGGATTTCTACGCTCTCACGTGGTTTTCGCCAGCGTGTCGGCCTCGCCCAGGCCTTGCTACACGAGCCGAAGCTCCTGATCCTCGACGAGCCGACAACCGGCCTGGATCCGAACCAGATCGTCGAGATTCGCGGCCTGATTCGACGGGTCGGCAAGACGCGGACCGTGATCCTCTCCACCCACATCCTGCCGGAGGTGCAGGTCACCTGTGACCGGGTCCTCATCATCCACGAGGGCAGGTTGGTCGCCGATGATCGAACCGATCGCCTCATTGCGTCGTCGTCGGGCCAGGTGCTCACCATCGGCATCGCCTCCGGGAAGGTCGCGGCGGATCGGAAGACTCTGGAGGCTCAGCTCGGCGCCTTGCCGGGCGTCACGGGGGTTGCAGCGGCCACCCCGGTCGACGAGGCTCATCGCTTCACGGTCTTCGCGGGCTCGGATGTCCGGGACGCGGTATTTCGTTGGGCTGTAGAGCGAGGACACGTGTTGGTGGAGTTGAGTTCAGAGCGCCGAGATCTCGAGGATGTGTTCCGGCGCTTGACCCACGGATCCGACGAGGGAGAGGCGGCGTGAGCGAAGAAACCCCCCGCGGTCTGGTCGTCGGCACCGCCGGTCACATCGATCACGGCAAGACCTCCATGGTCCGGACCCTCACCGGCGTCGATCTCGACTCCCTTCCCGAAGAGCAGGCGAGGGGAATCACCATTGCCCTGGGGTTCACGGCCCTGGAACTCGAAGATGGGCGACGAGCGGCTTTCGTGGACTGCCCCGGACACGAGCGACTGATCCGAACAATGGTGGCGGGAGTCACCGGTATCGACGCGGTTCTGCTCTGCGTGTCGGCCGTCGACGGGGTCATGCCCCAGACCCGGGAGCACCTGGCCATTCTCGGACTGCTCGGCGTCGAGCGCGGCGCCATTGTCATGACCATGGCGGATCTCGTGGACGAGGAGCTCCTCGAGCTCGCCCGGGACGATGTGGCGGATGCGGTGGCCGGGACCTTCCTGGAGGGCGCCCAGATCGTCGACTTCTCGGCGGTCACTCGGCAGGGCGTGGACGCGCTCAAGGCCCTCGTCGAGGAATTCCCCTCCACGCAGCGCTCGAGCGAGGGCGCCTTCCGCTTGCCCGTCGATCGGGCCTTTGTGCGCTCCGGGTTCGGGACCGTCGTCACCGGGACCGCCTGGTCGGGGACCCTCAAGGACGGCGACATCGTGCGCCTGCTGCCCTCCGAGCGCGAGGCCCGGGTCCGCGGCATCCAGACCCACGGCGTCGGCACCAAGGAGGGCCTCGCCGGTCGACGCACCGCGCTGAACCTCGCCGGTGTCGAGAAGTCAGAGGTCCCCCGCGGCACCGTGATCGCCTCTGGGCCGGTGCCCAACGCCCTGATGATCGACGTCCAGTACTCCCACCTCGAGGCCTCTCCGCCGCTGGAGGACGGCTCTGGTGTGCGGATCCTGCTCGGAACGAGCGAGCGAATAGGCAGGATGTACGCCGCGGCCGACCGAGAGATGTTCAACCCCGGCGTCACCACCTGGGCGCAGATCCGCCTCGATGGACCACTGCCCTGTCTTCCCGGCGACCGCTTCGTCATCCGGCGGACCTCACCTCTCGAAACACTGGGCGGCGGGACGATCGTAGATCCCTGGACCCGCCGGATGCGTCACCGTGACCGCGTCCGCTTCGGCAAGGAAATGGCGCGCCTGCACGGCGGCGACGCCTCGGTGTTCCTCGAGCGCGCCGGAGAGGACGGGCTCTCAGTTGCAGAACTGCGGGAGCGGACTGCCCAAGAGGTCGGTGTTCTCCTCGGTGATCGGCTTCTCGCGGCACCTGTCGTGGCACGTCTGCAAGGCGCTCTCCTAGAGGCGCTCACGACCTATCACACCGAAAACCCGCTCTCCCTGGGCGCCCACTTGAGGGAGCTTAGGCGGGGACGTCTAGGCCACCTCGGCGATCGGGTCTTTGACGGGTTGGTGGCGATTCTGGCCCAGAACAAGTCCGTGCAAGTCGACGGTCCGCTCGTTCGGATCGTGGGTTTCTCCGTCTCTCTCAGCGCCACTCAACAGGCCCTTCGCAAGCGGATCGAGAGCACGCTCACCACCGCAGCACTCGAGGGCATCGAGCCCAAGGATCTTCACAAGAAACATCCCGAGGCCGAGGTCAGCGGCCTGATGCGCCTCATCGAAGCCGACGGATTTGGTCGGCAGGTCGCCGGGATCGGCTGGATCCGCGCCGCAGCGCTCGACGGACTCATCGACGACCTCCGGAAGTGGTTTGCCGGCAACGACTCCCTGACGCCCGGCGATTTCAAGGAGCTGACCAGCCTGACACGAAAGCGCGCCATCCCTCTCCTCGAGTGGCTCGACAAGTCGAAGATCACCAGGCGTGCCGGCCCCTCTCGCGTCGCCGGAGCGGCACTGAGGAACTAGGGACCTACTTCTTCGGGACCGGGATGATCTCCAGGTTGCGAGCGTGCTTCGTCGTGTGTTTGCCGATCTCACCGAGGGGGTGAACGGCGGGACCGACGACCTCGGCCAAGACCCACTTCACGCCTCCGGCAGTCACCGTCGCGTCCCCTTTGTGGGCGGGGATACCGACCACTCCCAGCGCGTGATCCGTGACATAGGCGATGCCCAGTGGCACATCCGGGTGCTGCGCTCGCATCATCGCCAGGAACAACACCGTCTTGCTGTCGCAGTCACCGCGGTTCTTGGTGAGCAGCTGATAGGGGCGACGATATCCCGCGTCTGCCCGCTTCCGCTTCTCGTATGGCAGCCCCTGCACGAACTGAATGGCGCGGTTGGCGAACGATCTCGGCCCCTTGGTGCCGATGGCGAGGGCCGCGGCGATCGGGCGGACCGCCTCGACGTAGCGGACTGTGAGACGGGGGTGGTCGAAGGACACCGTCGTCGAGTCCACGCGTCGGAAGTAGCGCTCCACGAGCCACGCCTCCGCAGCCGTGTCCTGGACGCGCTCCGCCTCCTCCATGATCGCCACCAGCTGGGCCTCTTTTGGTCCGCTCCCCGCGACCTCGACGCTGTTGTTGTCCGAAGTCACCTCCAGCGTCACCCCCTCGGGGAGGGTCGTTGCGTACTGGCGAACTGCGGCGGCGGCATGGGCGTGCCAGGCGGCGTGGTCGATCCCGTTCTTGGTCTCCAGCTCCGACTGAACGGCGTCGGCGGGGAGTTCGAAGGTGGCCTCGAACTCTTGGTCGGAGTCGTCCTTCCACGTGTAGGTGTAGGTGTAGGCCCGTTTTCCGCGGTCGAGATCGAACGAGAGCTGCTGCGCGCCTGCGGTTGTCGCCAAGAGCAGGCCGGCGATGAAGAGGCCCATGCTACGCAGCCTACATGGAGCGGATGTCCAGATCGGGGATCGGCTCGTAGTCCTCGGCGATGTGCGTGGCTCCCTGGACCTCGAGGAAAGCGAAGGCCCCCTCTTCATAGAGCTTCTTGGCGGTGAACGCCGAGAGCCCCAGGGTGCCGGTGACGCCGAACAGGTCGTCGAACCAGCCGAGGACCGGGAAGAAGTCGGGGATGAGGTCTATGGGCATCACCGCATAGGCGATGACCATTGCCCAGGCGATGCCGGTGCCAATGACGAGTCGACGAGTGGTCTCGGTGAGTTTGTTCATGGGAATTCTCCAGCCATGCAGACGTCGCCGGCGCCAGATCTATTTCACGGCCCTGAGCTAGTGTCGGTACATGAACGCTTACACGACCAAGTTCGACGAGGCGATGGCGCTGGCGACCGACAGCTTCCGCGGGATCTATCGCAAGGGAACCACCATCCCGTACCTCACCCATCTCATGTCGGTGGCGGCCATGGTGGGCGAGGGGGGCGGCGACGAGGAGCAGATGATCGCGGCGATGCTGCACGACTACCTCGAGGACATCAGGGGTGCGACACGCGAAGGCGTCGAGGCCCAGTTTGGCGCCCGAGTGGCTCGTATGGTCGTGGCACTGTCGGACTCCACCAGCCACCCCAAGCCAGCGTGGCGGGAGCGAAAAGAGAAGTACATCGCCCATCTCGAGCACGAACCCGCTGAGGTCAAGCTCATCAGTACCGCCGACAAGCTGCACAACTGCCGGTCTATCGTCCGCGACCACCAGGCCCGAGGGGACGAGATCTTCATGCTCTTCACCGGCAAGAAGGACGGCACCCTCTGGTACTACCGGGCGCTGTTGCCCGCACTGTCCAAGAACTGGGGCCACCCCCTCCTCGAGGAGCTGCGGGCGTCCGTGAAACACCTTCACGTGCTGGCGAAAGTGCCCTTCGCATAGGCGATTGTCGCCTCGACCAACACGTCGGTCGAGCTGATCAACGGAACGCTCAGGTCCGCCGCATCGAGGACCAGCGGGATCTCGGTGCACCCGGCAACGATCGACTCTGCACCCCGAGTCACGAGGTCTTCGGCTATTGCTAGCATTCCAGCGCGCACTTCTGGGCCAAGGTCGCCGGTCTTGATGCGGTACAGCCACCTCATGAACGCTTCTGTGTCGCCGACCAGGACCTCTCGCGGCGCGAACGCTCTTGGATACAGACCCGCTGCAGTACAGCCGCTGCCTGCCATCACGGCCACCCGCTCTCCTGGCGTGGCGGCGACCGTCAGATCGACGATGGAGAGGAAGGGAATGCTGAGTGCCGCCTCGATCTCTGCCTGCCAGTGGTGGGCGGTGTTGCAGACCATCACCACAAAATCGGCACCCGCTGCCTCCAGACGCGCCGCAGATGCCGCGAGCTCGGGTCCAGGGGAACGCCCTGTGCCAGCGATAGCGCGATTCCGATCGGGGAAGTGAGGGTTGTTGTCGACGATCAGATGCAGGTGCTCCTGGTCGGTCCTCGCCCCAGTCCGCTCCACGACCTTGGCGAAGAAGTCGACCGTCGATCCCGGTCCCAGGCCGCCGATCACGCCGACGGTCTTCACTCCAGGAGATCCGCTTGGAAAGCGAACAGCGACGGCATGCCGCCGGTGTGCACGAAGAGCACGTCGTCGTCCTTGCCATAGAAGCCGGTCCGCACGTTGTGGATCAGCCCGGCCATGGCCTTTCCGGTGTAGACCGGGTCGAGGAGGATGCCCTCCAGGCGGGCGAGCATGTGTACGGCCTCCACCATCTCCGGCGTCGGGAGCGAGTATCCGGGGCCGATGTGCTGATCTTGGATGATCACGTCGTCGGCATCGATGGGGCCGATCCCGACGAGATCGGCGCACTCGTTGGCGAGCCCGTGCACCTTGGGGAATTGCTCGGGATAGTGGCGGCTGTTGCTCACTCCGTGTACGGGAATCTTGGCGTTGTTTCCGTACATTCCCGTGAGGAGGCCGGAGTGTGTGCCCGCCGAGCCGCTGCAGACGACCACCGCTCTGAAGTCCACGCCGAGATCGAAGGCCTGGCTCAGGATCTCCTGGGCACAAGAGACGTAGCCCAGGGCACCGATGGCGTTTGAACCTCCGCCCGGGATCGCGTAGCCCTTGCGCCCCTCCGTCGCGAGATCGGCGACGACCTCCTCCATCGCCGCGAGCAGATCGGTGCCGGCGGCGACGGGGATGCGCTTCTCGACGCCGAGCAGGTTGTAGAGGAAGTTGTTGCCGCTCGCCTTCTCGTCATAGGTGCCTGCCACGCGCTCTTCGAGGACCAACCGGCAGTTCAGGCCCTCGACGTTGGCTGCTCCCAGGGTCAGTCGGCAGTGGTTGGACTGTGGCGCTCCGCACGTGATCAGGGTGTCGGCTCCCTTGGCGAGGGCGTCCGCTACCAGGAACTCGAGCTTGCGGGTCTTGTTTCCGCCCCCGGCGAGCCCGAGCTGGTCGTCGCGCTTGATCCAGATCCTCGCGCCTCCGAGGGCTTTGGTGAGGCGGTGCAGGGGGGCGATGTGCGTGAATCCGGGCGTGTAGCGACGCCGCGGGAATCTGGAGAGGTTCATGGTCATCCCGAGTGAGTGGGCCAGTTTGCCACAGCCGCGGACTCAGGGCTCGTAGACGCCGGTCGGATGAGAGTACCAGCCCCGAACATAGGGCTTGCGGAGCTTCTCGGCCTTCAATGCCAGTGCCTCCTCCCGGGTCGGGAAGATGGCTGCGACGTAGCGCCATCCGCATCCTGCGGTCCACTCGGAGCGAATCTCCTCGAGGAGGGCGCGCCAGTTCGCGACCTCAGTTGTCTGGATGAAACGGTGGTTGACGGCGTCGAGGGTGTACACGCCGGGCCGTCCCTCCTGGGTGGAGTCCTCGATCGGCCGGCTCGTGTCGGCTGGTGTCTCCGCTGGAAGCTCATCACATTCAGTGAGGGCGACGAACCGGCCGAGGCAGAACCAGGCGCGGTGGGTGCGGGTGGTGACTGCCTTCAGGCCGGCGATCGCTTGCCGCTGATGCAGGGAAAAGCGGCGATCCAGCTCTGCGCGGGCGTCATCTGTGAGCACGTCCAGAGCGCGTCGAGCGGTTGGCGTGATCTCGGTGTCCGGCTGCCAGGTCTCCAGGTCGCGCCTCTGGAGCTCGATCAGGCCCTGGTCGAGCTGGTCCACGATCGCGGGATCGAGACCGGCTCCCGCGAGTCCAGCGCGGATCTGATCGATCTGGCCCACCCGCGGCGCCTTGACGTCGAAGGCGAATCGGCCGACACAGCGGGCCGGACCAAACCTGTCTCCAGTCTCGTGCGGTGAGCTTCCGTCGAAGAGCACAAACCCTTTGTCGGCTCCGACGATCCCCTGTGCTTCGGCGGCCAGGGCTGCGGCGGGCAGCCACGACTCGCTGAACGAGAAGCGCTGGAAGAGCTGCGCGACGGGCGTTGCTGCCGGTACGACTCGGTACTCGCAGTTGTCTTCGTCGGCCCAGGGTTTCAGTGCGTCGGGCGACGCGACGCCGACGTACACGACCAGCTCTGTCGCTGAGGTCTCGATTTCTTGTCGCATGGTCTGCTCCGTTCTCGACGGGGAAGGGTTGGACTCAGGGTCTTCTGACGCCGGACGTGACGGTTCACTTTTCTCTGGGTCTGCGTAGCATTGCTCCATTGAGGCGTGGTCCGGGGTTTCTTCGACGGCGATGGTCGGGGTGGGGATTCCGGGGACTCGGATCCACCCCCTCGGACCCAGCAGCCACCCCAGAAGGTGCGCGTCCGGAGCCCAGTTTTCGTCGATGAGTCCCTCGTCACCAGGAGAGTCGAAGCGGCTGTGAACGGTGGCGTCACCTAGGGCGTCAAAGGTCCACCTCCGCTGTACCGCAAAGGTCTCTCGCAGCACGTCGAGATCGCACGAAGTGGACCATATCTGCGAGACCAAGCCGTCAACCTCGTCTGTCTTCACCCACGGCGGCAGCCCGCTGGTGAGCTGCTCCATCACATCCGGCGGGTGGGCGGTCCGGCACAGATACCGAACAAAGGCCTGCTCGTCGAAAGCCGCGCGTTCTCGTGAGAGCGGTGAGGGCAGAGCCTGTAGTTCTGACGGTGCAAGCCACAAAGTGTCGGTGCCCAGTATTCCGCGGAGGTCGAGCGCAAGTCGGTGCACCCTGAGCACTCGCTGTGTCTTCGCAGCCGGGGCACCGCCCAGGGGAATCAGCACTCGCATGCGGAATCTGTCGCCCATCCTGGTCAGCTGGAAGCCGGCCCGGTCTGCTTCATTCGGGGGATTGCCTGTTCCGGCCAACAGTCGCTGGGTGAAAAGGCTCCCCAGTGGGGCGCTCATCGACTGCAGGTCGAGCGCCCGCTCGATCGCCGTGAAGACTGACTTGGCACGACTCGGCGACCAGAAGGCTCTGAGGTCTTGATTCGGCTGAATGTTCAGGTCGAGACGAATCTTCAACGCAGACATTCTTCAGCCGCTAACTGGGTCTCGGCGAGATGCTCGACCTCAGTGTCCACGCTTTGGTCTCTTCAATCTGGATGGCGGTATCGCCTGCCAGAGGTTCGTCTGCGCTCCGCAGTGCGAGATCGTATCTGTCAATCCCCGGATGCGCGCCTCGTCTTGGAAGCCTACGACGCCAAGACCAAATCGGCCCTGTGTGATCCATTGCCTGGCCGCCAGCTTCTCGACGCTCGCACATCCACTCACCAGTTCAGCGGCACTTGCTGTTTCCAGATTTACCCAGTTTCCTAGCGGAAAGTTACCTATGACGACGGCGGGCAGAGTCGTCCATTCCCACTCATCGGGTGCCCAGCCGGCTGTGGAATCAACCAGATCGACATCCCGCACATCAAACATGCTGTCCCGGGACGTCGCAGCAACGCTAAGGGACACCTGGATTCTCCACGCCATTGGAAAGCGGTCGCGAAAATGGTCCAGGGGCGCGGTTGCGAAGAATGGACTGCAGAACTTCGACACCGACCAATCCGTTGCCTCGCCCTCGATCTCAAGTGCGTCCAGGCAGGCACGGATGAACTCCGCCGAACCGTCGGCAACGAGATGCTCGTATGGGGTCACGTCGAATGCACACTCCATTCCGGAGTTCAGAAGTATTGAATGATGTATCTGGAAAGCCAAGAACTGCCGCTACCTGAGTCCGTCGGGTCCGGTGAACCCGTCTTCGACCTGATGTAAGTAGTTGGTCTTTGGTTTGCCGGAATTGCACGACCTGCAGATGTACTCGTGATTGGACTCCAGGCTGAACCACGTGAGGCGGTGAGACTGATCCGAACCGCGTCCTCCCTGATCGTTCCAGTGAATGGCGACGTCAGTCATGTGTTCGATTGTCGGCTCTCCCGGCCCTTTTGGAACAGTCTTGTCGACGAGCGTGTTGCAGCATGGGCACAGCCACATGGTGGGGTCGGTTGCGTCTGTAGCCCCGGTCACGTAGGCGTTCTTCGCAGCGGTCGCCGCAGCCGAGTAGCTACTGCCCCCATAGAATTTCTTGCGAATCTGTTCGCTACTGCGGTACTCCTCTCGAAGCGTATTGCCCACGACCCACTTGCCCTCTGCCGAGATCTCGGTCAGGCTTGTGAGTCCGTAGCTGCTGCCCAGTGCGCGGAGCTGGCTCGCGATCGAGTCCATCCACGCGTGCATCTCGGATCGAACCCTGTTGTCTCCGTATTTTGCTTCCGTCAAGTGGGTGCCGATCTCGCGGCTGTAGTCCTCCAAGCGCTCCGACAAGCCGTCGAGCATTCCCAGGACCGCCTGCCAGGACCGTTGGTCGTCGCCGCTTGACGCCTCGATCGCCTCCTGACAATCGAGCTTGGCGCGCGTGAGGCCAGACCGGAACTCAGCCCTCCGCGATGCCATGTCGATCTGGGCCACGCCCTCCGACGCCTCGGTGATGTAGAGGTTGTGGGACTCGCCGTTCATGTCGAACGAGACGTTCAGCTCTTCGAATGTTCCGGTTCCGTCTGCGTAGAGTCGGAACAGCCCGGCGAGGGTTGTGGCAAACGGTGCTTGGGCAGCCTCCGCCTCGTCATCTGCCTGATCCTGCTGTTCAGGGGGCGCTTGCAGAACCTGGTCGGCTTCGGTGTCGACCGTCGCTGCCTGAGTGCGCGCAGTGCTCAACTGGGCGCGCGCTTCATCGGGATCCGAAGGTCCGCCGACGCCAATCTCGGCACTCGGGGTCTCACCGATCCGGCGATTCCAGTCGTCGAGGCGGTCGTCGACGGTCATGGGTGTGGACGCCACCTTCACCACGGCGTCGGAGCCGTTGGCCTCGATCCACATTCGATGACTCTCTCCCGCGGCGGAGAAGGTCTTGGTCTCTCCAACCTCGCCGTCGTAGTCGCCGTCTTCCTCGTCGGAGTCTCCGCCGAAGCCCAGGGCACCCAGCAGCGTCTCGAACATCGCGTCGATGGCGCCGTCGATCATCTCGCGCACACCCTCGATGATGTCCTGGACCTTGTCGGCGATGTTGCCGATGTTCAGCAGCTTCGCGACCAGATCGATGGCCACCGGGATCATGTCCGCCAGGGCGTTCTCGATGGCGGCGGCCGCCGGAGCGATGTTGCCGAACACAAACTCGTGAACGCTGTCGATGACCCCGCTGACGATGCCCCACATCATCGCCGCCTGGTCGATGATCCACATCGCGAACTGCCAGGTGGCGATGAGGGCTTCCAGGATTGCTGACAGGCCAAAGGTAGCCGCCAAACCAGCGATCCATCGACCTGCGACGAGGATCGCCTTCTCCACGAGCCAGGTGCCCATGGCGATGACCACATCGTCTACGAGGCTGGAGAGCCGATCCTGCACGTACTCCCACAGGCCGCCCCAGCCGCCCTCCATGAGCGCATTCACCGCACCCATGAGCTCGACGATCATGTCCACGGCGCCGTCGCCGAGGTGTTCGCGGGCCTTCTCTTCGAGGTGCTCGGTGGTGAGCCCGAGGACCTGACAGGTGATGTCGAAGATCCCCATGATGTCGAAGGTCTCGGGCATCTGTAGGCCCTGAGCTCCGGTGATCCACTCCACGGCACCGCCGATGAAGTGGTCGACGAAGCCGGCCGCGAAGTTCTCGAAGCCGAGCACGAGTGCGTCGATGCCGTTGCGAACGACAGCCCCTGGATCGGCCAGGATCTGGTCCCAGACCTCTACCAGCTTGCCGAGGGTGCCGACGAAGTCCTCATAGGGAATGCCGATAACCGAGAGCACAGCGCGGATGGCCATCTCGGCCAGGGCCGCCCAGTCGCCGGTGAGCACAGCCGTGATCAGGGCCTGCCACGCTGCGGCGGCGGCCTCGATGAGGGCGATGAGTCCGTCCAGCGCGGCAAGCAGGCCAGCGGCGATGGCGGCGACGGCGGCCTTGAGCGCTTCGGCCAGGCTCTCGAGGGTGGAGACCACAAACTCGCGAACGGCGTCGATGGCTGCACACAGAGCGGCGGCGAGCTCTGGGAAGACGTCCCCGAGGAGCTCTTGCACGAGGAACTGGAGGAGCGCGCAGTAGGCGTTGAGGAGTTCGGTGACAAAGGCGAGGCAGGCGTCGATGAGGTCGTTGGCGAAGGCCACCGCGGCGTCGAGCACGACGGCGACAGCGTCTCGGATCGCGGACCACATGTCCGAGATCAGGTCGACGAGGGAATTCAGGGCATCGGTGACCGCGGAGACGGCGCGATCCCACCAGCTCTGGTTCTCGGACTCCTGCTGGGCTTCGCGCTCGTGGCGAGCGGCGTCGGCCTCACCTTGGGAGACCAGCTGGTCGGCTTCGGTCTGAGCCTCGGTGTAGCGGCCGTCGATAGCGGATTGATCGGTGGAGACCCTGGAGTCGATCTGCGACATCGAGGACTGGCGCTCGGTCTCCATCTGGCCGCGAGCGGTCTGGACCGCCTGGCGCTGCTGCTGGACGGTCGCGTTCTGCTCGGTGGTGATGTCGGTTCGCGCCTGGCTGACGGCGCTCTCTTGCTGTGACTGAACCCTGGTGTTCTCGGTGTCGACCTCGGACTGGGCGTCGGCGAAGGCCTGATCGCGCTGGGTGTTGTAGTCGGCCTCGGCGGTCTCCATCTCGACATTGGCGGTGCCGATATGGGTGGCCATGATCTCGCCCTGCTGCTCGTCGAACTCGGCCTGTGCCTCGGCGGGGAGGTCATAGTCCAGATACTGGGCCATCTCTGGGTTGGCCGAGAACTCTGGCATCGCCGGTGGGGCCGGGGCCTCGACGTCGACGGTCTCCTGTATCGCCAGGAGCTGCGCTTGCTCGGGGCCGGGCCCCTCGGCCACCGCTCGTGCGGCGTCGGCGAGAGCGGTGTCCTGCTGGGCTACAGCGTCTGCGTCGGCAACCTCCATTTGAGCCGGGTCGGCTTCGCCTTCGAGTGGAACGTTCGGCACATCGACGGAGCTGTTCACGTTGCCGCCGCTGGGCACGTTGTTGAGGGCTTGGCCGATGGCCCGGGCGCGGTCCTCCTGGCTGGACTCGTCGCCGACACCATTCAGGCGGCTGGTCGCTGCGCTGGCACTCAGGGGCACGTCTTCGCCCACATCGGCGGCCTCGACAACCACCTCTGGGGCGTTGGTATCGCGGCTCTCACCGACGGCATTGGGGTCCGCCGCGGTGGCCGTGTCGATGTCCGTCGGGCCCTCTTGGGACATCTCTCCGCTCATCTCCGCAGTGAGCTCGGGCTTTGCCTCATTGGTAGCGGCGTTCTGCTTGGTCCCGGCCTCGGTCAGCTCGGGGCCGACCTCGCCCATGCCCATGGCTCGCTGGGTCGGGGTGGCGTCTTTGAAACCGGACGCAACCGCTTCGGGAGTCTCGCCGGACAGGTCGGCGGGCTCGATGGGCGGGGCCTCGGGGCGTGCCCCTGCGGGAGAGAATGGCGAGGGAGGGAGCTCGGGATCGCCACCGTCGTCCTCGCCGCCGCCACCACCGCCACCGCCACCCTCGTCACCGGTGTGGCCTTCACCGGACTCTTCATTTGTGGGCGTCTCAACCTCTTCATCGGTGGTTTCGGAGGGGGGACTAGCGGTCTGTGCATTGATGATTGACGCGAGGATTGCCGGATCCACGCCGGCCTCCATCTGTCCTGCAAGCTCGGGTCCGAGCCCCTCGAGATCGGCGCCAGCGAGGGCGGCGCCCATCACTCCATTGCCATATTGGGCCTGGATGGATGACTGTGTTGTCGCGGCTGCGGAGGGGGTTTGCGCCGTCTCGCCACCTCTGGTAGGTGCGGACTGCGCGGGGGAAGAACTGCGGGCTTGAGCTTGCCCGACACCGCGGCCAGAAGACATAGCGTCTCCCTGTGAGACAAAAACAGATGAGGAGTTATCAAAGCGTAACTCAGGGGAAAGCCATTGTCAGAACATGCTTCAGAGACTGAGCTGTGGAACACGACCGACAGATCTCGTTACTTCCTTTTCCCAAGCGGATTCGACATGCCAAAGGGAGACCTCCGAGTGCACAGCGGCCCGCTCAATCATCAGGATGTCGATGAAGAGCTGGCGGCGCAGTACGAGATTCCAAAGGCCGAAGCGCGGGCACACATCAACGCCCGCATGAAGGCGGCCTTTGGCAAGGTGCATGGCGCCTTCCAGAAGATCCGAAACAAAGAAGGGGAGGGGGAAGCTCCCGATCCGTCGGCCGTCTTCGGGGTCGACCCCGGCGAGATGTACACCGACCGCGAGTCCGCCAAGGAGGGCATCAAGAACATGGTCTCCTTCATTGGAGCTGCAATTCAGAGCGCAGTGGCCGACGAGGAGCAGCTCGACGTGATCAAGGACAAGTTCGACCAGGCCGCCGAGAGCCTGATGTCCGAGGACGGCCAGCTGGCCGAGGTCCTCAAGGGTGCCGAACAGGGGTTGGCCGAGAGCGCTCCCAAGCTCGGTGCGAAGCTGGAGGAGCTGGCGGAGTCGCTGAAAAAAGCGGCCGCCAAGCTCCAAGAGCCCGAGGCGGCCGAAGAGTAGCGGTTCCGAGCGCTACGGAGGGGGAGGCGGCGGAGGCGGACCACCGGGGCCCGCCATCGCGGCCTGGATCTCGGCGACCTCGGCCACCGGCTTCCATCCCGCCCACCCGTTCTGCCAGACGTGGTGCTTTCCGTCCGGATCGGCGGAGACGGCGGCTACGACCTCGGCCATCGTCATCTCGGACTGACCGCCCGCGCCGTTGTAGTGGTACTTCGCGGCACCTGGCGGCGGAGGCGGAGGGGCTGGCGGCATCTGCGACGTGATCGCTGGGACCTCGTTCCAGGGCTTCCAGCCGGCCCACCCGTTCTGCCAGAGGTTGTGCTTGCCATCGGGATCACCTTGGATCCGCTGCACGACCTCGGCCGCGGAGAGCTGACTCTGTCCGGTCGGCCCGCTGTAGTGGTAGGTCTCGTTGCCGGGGGGCGGTGGAGGCGCTGGTGGGGCGGCGCCGCTCTGCATGCCCTGGTTGGGATTGAACTGTCCGCCACCCTGTGCGCCGGCCATCTGGTTGCCCATCATGTTGCCCATACCGAAGCCGACGCCCATGCCGATTCCGGCGCCGCCGATCCCGGTGTTGGCGGCTGCAGTGCCGATGGCGTCCGCTGCCTTGAGCTGGGTGTAGGCGCTCAGGTTGCCGAGCACGCCCATCTTGGTGCGATCGTCGAGCGCTTTTTCTACGGCCTCGGGCAGGCTGATGTTCTGGATCGTGAAGTCGGTGAGCGTCAGGCCGTAGGACTCGCCAAAGCGGGTGTTCATGCGATCGCGGAGGGAGTCGGCCAGATCCATATAGTTGGCGGCCAGATCCAGGACCGGGATTCGCGCCTGGCCGACGGTGTCGGAGAACGCAGAGACGAGGGTCTTCTTCAGCTGACCGTTGATCTCGTCGGTGGTGAACAGGCCATCGGTGCCGACGATCTGGCGAATGAAGGTGGCCGGGTCGGTGATCCGATAGGAATACACGCCGAAGGCACGGATGCGGACGGGTCCGAACTCGGCATCGCGCATCATGATCGGGTTCGGAGTGCCCCATCCGTTGTCGGTGAACTGACGCGTCGAGATGAAGTAGACGTCGCCCTTATAGGGGTACTCCATCTGGTAGGCGATCGCGGTGAAGAACGACAGGATCGCCTTGTTGCGGGTGTCGAGGGTGTAGGTTCCCGGTCCGAAGACCTCGGAGAGCCGCCCTTCGGACACGAATACCGCTGCCTGGCCCTCTCGTACTACGACCTTGCTGTTGTCGGTGATCGCCTGATTGAAGACGGGAAAGCGCCAGACCAGCGTGTCGCTGGTGTCGTCGAGCCACTCGATCAGATCGAGAAACTGCGCGCCCGTATGCTTCTTCAGTGTGTCCCACAGTCCCATTGAACCTCCTGCGCCTTTCTGCCATCCCCGATACGGGGGCGAAGGACAGAGTAATGCATTGACTCAGTGGACTGCACAGATCGAGCGGCTCTCAATGGCCCGAATTCTCGTCCTCGGAGTGGGCGGTGGCGCAGCTGCGCTTCTGGGAACGATTCCCGCCGAGGGACTCGTCGATCCACTCTTGTTGGCGACGGCCGCAGGTGTCAGTGCGCTGACTGGACTCGCGGCGCGTGAGAGGCGTCGGATCGACGTTCTGCCCCTCGTGTTGGCGGAAAACGCGGTACGCGGCTCTTCGGTTGGCAGGCAATTCTGTGCGTTTCGCGCTTGGCTCGGACGGGGACGGGTTGTCCGGTCACCGGCAGTGGAGGTCTGCTTTTACGGTGAAGACGGCCTGGAACAGAAGCTCGAGGCGGTGCTGCCGACCGAGATCTTGTGTGGTCCCTGGACTTTCCTGGTTCCCGATCCCGGGACTGCCGGACGTTTCACGGTGCGGGTCTCGGTCCGCGAGGGTGGGCGCGACTGGGAGGCCCTCGGGGAGTGGGATCGGGCGCACATCGAGCTGGGGAGGTTTGCGCCTCCGGTTTCGAAGGTTGGCGGGCGACTGCAGTGGAGCCGGGACACCTGGAATGAGGTCGAGGAATCCCAACGTTAACGATTGGGGGTCGTCGAGATACTGTAGGGTTCGTGGAGGTCCTGTGATGATCCTCGCTCTCTTCATGTCTTCAGCATTCGCCTACGATCACGCGGGGCACGCGTGGGAACTCGAGGACATGCCAATTCCCTACACTGTGGCCGATGATGGCTCGGGGCTTCTCTGCGAGGAGTCCGTTCCTCTCGGCTACTGCTTCACGAGCATGGCAGATGCCTTCACGGCCTGGGAGGCGGCGGACTGTGCCGACTTCGGTCACGTCTATACAGGTGTGGGGCAGGCGATCGGCTACACCGCCGATGACATCAACAACGTCAGCTTCAACGACCCGGACGGCGTCCTCTCGGAGGGCGTACTCGCCGCAACCGTGACGCGCACCGCCGGGGTCGCTTTTGTCATCGACGGGTATGTCTACGAGCGCGCGTACGACTCGGACATCGTCTTCAACGACGGCGTGCAGTTCGCGACTCACGCCGACGTGATCGGCGGTGTCTGCGGTGAAGAGGAGTATGACTTCGACGCAGTTGCGACCCACGAAGTCGGCCACCTCATGGGTATGGAGCATCCCTGCGAGTTCGAGGGGGGCTGCGTCGAGCAAGAGCTCAGCTCGACGATGTACCCCCAGATCGCCGTCTGCGATGGCGGTTCTGCCACGATTGGCGAAGACGACATCCGTGGGCTCACCGCCCTGTACGGCCCCCGAACCGACTTCGCTTGCTCCAACGAAGTCAGCGATGCGGCCGCTATGGGCGTGGTGCCTTTCACGGTGAACTGCGTTTTCGAGGCGCCCGCGACCACGAGCATCGACGTCATCGACTGGAGCTTTGGTGACGGCGGAACGGCGACCGGCGTGCAGGTGAGTCACGTCTATCAGGAGGAGGGAAACTACGATGTCACCGTGACCGCGGATGGCTCCGCAGAGACTTGTGCGGTCTTCCACAGCGAAGTCACCAAGGACGCCTATATTCGGGTCTGCGGCGTTCCCGTGCCGGTCTTCGAGATGCAGCACGTCTACGGTCTCACCTGGAATGCGCACAACCAGACTGGCCTGGAGATCTATGGCTGCCAGGACGCGATACTCTGGGAGGTCTACGAGGGCACCGGCGCGAACGGAGAGCCCGCATTGGCCTTCGAAACCTGGGAACCGCAGATCATCTTCCCAGAAGAGGGGACCTACACCATCATCCTGAATGTCGGCGGCGTCGCGGGCACGGGCGCGGCTAGTGTCACCATGGACGTCAAGCGTCAGTCCGGCCTGCACCCCTTAGGGTGCTCGACATCGGGATCACCATTCGGCGTGTGGTGGTTTGCGCTGCCGCTGCTGATGCTACGCCGACGGGAAACCTGATTGATCTTCCTCATCGCGACGACGTTCGCGATCAACGCAGCCGATCTTCCTTCGGTCGATATCGAACACTGGAATTGGGTTCGCGTCGAGGACCCCGATCATCCCCAGGCCGTCGCTTCCTCCCATACTGGGTCCCTGCTCTATGAGAGGCCGGAGGACGGGACTCCGTGGCGGTATGCCTCGATCCCCGAGCCGGACATCTGGCCGGCTACCGAGGCTCTCGAGGTCACCAACGCCAGCCTCTGGCACGCCGAAGGAGCGACGGGGGCGGGGGTAAAGGTCGCCGTCTTCGACATCGGCTGGTTCAGTGGCGACGCCGATCCGTCCGAGCTCGGTGACTACACCACCCACGACTGCTTCATCCAGCGGAGCTGTGAGACGCCCATGGACACCCTTCGTCCGCGGCGCGGCTCGGAGTCCGGGATCCATGGCTTCGCCGTGGCGGAGGTCATTCGCGATGTCGCCCCGGACGTGGAGCTCTACCTCGTGCGGGTGAACGGCTTCACGATGTTCGAGAACGCCTCCCGGTGGGCGATCCGCAACGACATCGACATCATCAGCATGTCGATGAGCTTCTACAACGACTCCTTCTACGACGGAAGCGGGCCCTTTGACGCCCCCATTGCCCAGCTCGTAGCAAACGACGTGTTGCTGGTGACCTCGGCTGGGAACAATGCACGTCTGCACTGGCGAGGCACCTATACCGACGCGGATGGCGATGGGCGCATGGACTTCGACGGAAGCAACGGCCTCGACATCGTCGTCCCGGCGGGCGGAGGAACCGCCTATGTGAACTGGAACCAGCACGGTCGCTGTGGAGACACCGACTTCGACGTCTACGTGTACGATTCCGAGCGGAACATCGTCGGGAGTTCCGCTGACGAACAGGTCGCAGATGCCGACCACTGTCAGCCCCTGGAGCGGGTGAGCTCCAACACGGAATCCGGCGGGGCACATCGGCTTGAAGTGCACTATCAAACTGGGCTGTCTAGCTATGTCGAGGTGGATGTTCTGCTGCGAGGAGGGGCGGTCGTCGACGCGATGCCCGAGCGCTCGGTTGCCGATCCGGCCGCCCACATAGACGCTTTCGCCGTCGGTGCGGTGAGGGCTGCCAACTACTTCAGCGGAAACGTCGAGGGATTCTCGTCCTGGGGGCCGGCAAACAGCAATGTGGCCAAGCCGGATATCGCGGGTCCTGATGGCCTCTCCACCGACGCATTTGGACCGGTCGGTTTCTACGGCACGTCCGCTTCGACCCCGGTCGTGGCTGCGCTGATCGCCGTCATCATGTCGGACGATCCTTCACTCACGTCGCGGCAGGCGGCCCACAAGCTCCAGGGGTGGGCACTCTCTGACGATCTCTCCTCCTCGAAGCCCGATCCGCGCTGGGGTGCCGGAAAAGCACGCTTGCCAGTGCCAAATCCAGAACCATCTCCCTGTGGACGTCGCCCACTGGTGATGTGGCTCTTCTTCCTGCCTGTGTGGTGGTTCCGTTCGCGGGTGCGGAACGGGCGTGAACTGCGGTAACGTGTGCGCCTTGGAGTACTCGATGCGCCTTACGCCGCTCTTCGTTCTGTTGGCCGTTGTCTCGTGCAAGACGCCGGAGACCCAGCTCGACCCGCCTATTGGAGAGTTCGTCACGGGCCACGACGAGGTCGCTTCCTACGTCGTCCAGGACGCTATCGGTCCCGCTCCGGCGACGGCCATCGTGCGCGCCGTCAACGACTATGGCGCCGCGGTTCCGGCAGAGATCGCCTCTTTCACGGTCGGCGGCAACACTCAGTCGGTGGGCTTCGATGGCCTCGGATACGGCGAGATTGTCAAGGCCACCCCCGGGGCTGCCGAGATCAACGGCGGCGAAGAAAAGGCGTGGATCTACGCCATGGATTCGGACTGGCCTGGCTTTGGCATGCTCCCAGCCTCCTTGGCTCCAGTGTCCGGCGCGGTCGAGGCCGAGCCCGTGACAACTGGATCAGTCATTGCTGCCGGCAGCGAGGTCTGGTGGGTCGGCCCAGATCACGACGGCCACCGCGTGCTCAAGGCCGACGGAAAGATCCTCGGCCTCCAGTCAGGTCACATCGACGTGGACGGTGTTCTAGACGCAGTGGCCTGGTCGGACAGCATTGTCTTCCTGCTTCGCGGTCGCGTCGGTGGCGGGATGGCGTGGGCCGGCGCGCTCACCTCGAAGCAATACACGGTCGGCGGCGCTGCCATTGGCGAGCTGACTGGGGACAACCTCCCGGATGTCGCGATCGCCTGGGCTTCGATCGATGGCGTCAGCGCCCTTGACGTGTGGAACGGCGACGGCCTCTTCGACTTCACGCCAGCCGAGCCGCGAAACCTGCCGCAGATTCCGGTCAGCGTGAGCATTGGCGACCAGACCGGAGAGGGCCGGAACCAGATCACCGTCCTCAACGAGGACGCCACCTGGATCCGCTTCATCGGCGGCACCGAGTTCAAGTACATGCCCATTGGGCCGAACACTCCGGAGCAAATCGGCATCGTCACCAACAGCACGGTCGAAGGCCGCGGCGACATCAACAACGATGGTGCCGACGAGCTGTACTTCCTCGGACCGCTGAACCCGGGGAGCCCACGCACGGTGTTCATCGTCGACCTCCTCGGGCCGAAGATCGAGTTCCTTCCGCTCAACAACCCGCTGGCGGCCTATGTCACCAAGGACGATGCAAACGGGAACGGCATCACCGACATGTTCATGCTCTACGAGACCCAGGAGCTGCACAGCCTCTCCTTCGACGAGACATCCACCAACGTCTACGATCCGCGTCGCCTCTCGGATATGCCAGATCATGGGCCGATCACGCTCCACGACATCGTCGATGCGAACGGGGTGCCCGACCTCTTCATCGCTGGAGACCCGGTGTGGTGGTGGTACGAGGGCTTCAACGATCCGGACGATGTGGACATCTTCTGGCGGCTGTCCGAGCCCGAGTTCGACGACGTGACGACCTCGGAGGGGCCAATGACCACCGCCGAGCTCGATCGCGATCCGAGCACGACCGAGCTCGTCGTCTTCCAGATGGAGAACGGCGACACCTTCCTCAAGGTCTTCCAGTACTCTCAAGGTGCGGCCGATGCCGTTGAAATCGGTGGTGTAGAGGTCTCTGATCTCGGCGTTGCAGCGCTGGATCTAGCAGTGTGTGACGATGTCGCCTGGGTAGCCATGGCCGGGGAGCTGGTTCGGGTGGACCTCGCAAGTCCCACGGCGCCTGTCGTGAGTGGCACGACGGCAACCGTCGGAACCCGCGTCGACTGCGGGGCCGCTCCCTCTGGTGCCGTCGCCGCCCTCCTCGAGGACGGGACCATCTCGCTCCTCGACGCCGGTCTCGGCGAGGTGTCGAGCCTGAATGCCGCCGGCGCCGCAGACCTCGCAATCGGCGATCTCGGAAACGGGCCAGAAATCCGCACCTGCCCGGACGCCGACTGCACGATCACCGCCTGGAACATCGGCCCCGGTGTCACGGCCTTCGCGGTCGGAAACCCCGATGATCTGAGCACCATCGGCACGGTCGGGAACTCCGTGCTCCCCGGACACGGGCGTGTGTCCACGGCTGATGTGGACGGCGACGGAAACGATGACCTCATCGCGGCGGGAGCCGATGGCCTGATAGCGCTGTACCGGTCCACTGGCGTCGAGATCGGAAAGGGCGAGCTCTTTCACACGCTCCGACCGCTCACATGGCACGTGAGTATCTCGGACGCAGACGGCGACGGCTACATGGATCTGTGGGCCGTCGACGACTCCAAGGAGGTGCGCCATTCCAAGCGCCCCGAGGTCGCGGGCGCTACCACTAGCACCGATACCGGCGACACTGCGGCCACCGACACTGCAGCTAGCCCCTGAGCGTTTACATCGAAGTTGCTCAGTGCACTCATGATCTGAGTTGACCTACCCATCGCGGGTACACTATACGGTGACCCCCAATCCACGTTCCGAGGATGGACATGACTGCTCGAATCGCCCCTCTGGCCATACTCCTCGCCATGGGATGTAAGCCACAGTCGGCCGAACTGAACACCACCAACTACTTCGCTTTCATGAGCGAGTCCACGTCGTTCAGTCTCCTTAAAGGCACGGTTGATCCCGAGGATTGGTCTGACAAGTTCGTGGTCGATTGCCGCGACTTCGGCACCAAGAAAGAGAACGAGGTACTCAAGCTTCCCGATGCCCTCAAGATCTGCAAGGACTGGACGGATCGAGATGGCGACGGCCACCCGGCCCCCGAGATCGAGTCGTGGATGGGCCAGGGCGGCTTCCACGTGCTCACAGAAGAGGTCGTGCCGTGGCGTGGTGAGGCGATCATCACCTCCGAGCACGACCTGCAGCTCAGCTTCCACCATCGCCTGCCCGGCGGCGGTGATTTCCGCTTCTCTATTGTCGTCGACCCCGACTTCCAGCCGACGGAGTGCGCGGTCAAGGGCGAAGGCGCGGATGCCCAGCCCATCGACGGCGACTGGCTCGAGAACTGGACTCAGGACCTTCGCAACCTCGCCGATGCCGACGAACTCAAGCCAGGCCACCAGATTCTTGCGGACCACATCGACAAGGGCAAGCTCTGGTATCTGAACGCACGTGGCTTCCAGCTCGATCCGGCCGATCCCGAGGACACCTTTTGGTCGCTTCCGGAGCACTACCGCGCTGGCTTCGCGGCGGCCAAGTTCGCCGAAGAGAAGTTCCATACCCGCGCCCCACGCTGGGGTGACCCCTTTGTGTACGACCTGGTCGAGAACGACATGAACGTCACTCCGACGTCCAGTGACCTCTGGTACACCGACCCGAACGGTTTCCCGGGCGCTGACGGACTGCTCGAGGATCTCGTGCCAGACCCCATCGACGCCGACGGCGACGGCTACTCCGAAGACGCCGACTGCGACGACAACAACGCGCAGATCAATCCGAGCATCGACGAGACCTGCGACGGCGTCGACCAGGACTGCGACGAGCGCATCGACAATGGCCTCGAGTGTGCCGACGACGACGGGGACGGCTACTGCGAGGCCGGCTGTACGGACGGCTCGATGGAGGGTGACTGCAACGACACCTTGACGACCACCTATCCGGGTGCAGAGGAGCTCATCGACGGGACCGACAACGACTGTGATGGGATTGTGGGCGAAGCGGTCGACGACGACGGTGACGGCGTCAGCGAAGAGGGCGGTGACTGCGACGACAACGACGCGAGCGTCAGTCCGAGGGTGGTCGAGGTCTGCAACGAGATCGACGACGACTGCGATGGCGAAATAGACAACGACACCGAGTGCTCCGACGACGACAACGATGGCTACTGCGAAGTCGAACCCTGCAGGGACGGCGCGCTAGAGGGTGACTGTGATGACGCCAATGGCAACGTGAATCTCGGCGAGGTCGAGATCGACGGCAATGATGTCGATGACGACTGCGATGGCACAGTGGATGACGGATCCGACGACTTCGACAACGACGGCTGGGCCTTCGACGACGGCAACATCGACTGCGACGACGGCAACGACACCGTCTACCCGGGCGCGCCGGAGCTGGCGGACGGCGTCGACAACGACTGCGACACGTTCATCGACAACCACATGAGCAGCTACGACGACGACGGCGACGGCTACAGCGAGGACGACGGCGACTGCGACGACAACGACCCAGACGTCAATCCCGACGAGAACGAGACTGGCAACGGCGTCGATGACAACTGCGACGGGGTGGTCGATGTGGGCACCGACTTCTATGACGACGACGGCGACGGCTTCACCGAGGACGGCGGCGACTGCGACGACGACGATCCCGACGTGAGACCCGGTGCAATCGAGGAAGCCAACAGCATCGACGACGACTGTGACGACGACATCGACGAGGGAACCGACGTCTACGACGACGATGGCGACGGCTTCACCGAGAACGACGGCGATCTGGACGACAGCAACAACGACGTGTACCCAGATGCCCCAGACTGCCGGAATCAGATCGACGACGATGACGACGGTGTGATCGACGAGAACGGCTATGACTGCGTCCACATCCCCCTCATCGAATCCGTGCAAGAGGTGGCAGACACCATCGAGCTCGAGTTTGCCGATGTCGAAGTGGACTACGCGCCGCTCGTTCACGACAACTACTGGCGTGCACCCGATGGATACACGAGCGGTCTCGATAGCTGGGTGGGTCTGCACTACAACTACGTCGCGATCACTGGCGAGATCGCAGAGGGCGAAGAGATCAGCGGGGCCTTCAACCTGGTCCTCGACGGCGACGACTCGAACAGCCGGATCTTCCTAAGCGGGAAGTTCGAGGTTCCGAAGATCAAGAAGGATCGTTGGACGACCGAGGATCTCCGCGCAATCAAGCTCGAAGAGAACGACACTACGCTCTGCGTCGAGAACGACTAGACCAGAGCTAGACCGACCGTCCGAGGGCGCGCAGGGCGCCTCTCGAACGGGCAAGTGCTAGCGCAGCACGCCTACCCACTTCAGGGAGTCCGCCAGCAAGGCGCCTCCACTGAAGTCGCTCGCTTCGTTCACGATCTCGAACCCGGCCTCTGTGAAGGTGGCTCGCAGCTCGTCGAGTTCGTACATCGAGAACTGGAGGTGGGCGCGTTCTTCGCGACCATCCTCGTGGCAGTAGACGTAGACCACGTGGTGGATCTGAGTCTTGGTGTCCCACCAGCCCTGCTCCCAGCTTCGGAGGCGGGCGCCGGTGCGGGGGTCTTCGAAGATGCGTTCCTCGAAGCGCTGATCTGGGTCGCGGTCGTAGAGTTCCAGGTCGGGAAGGTAGCAGTCGAGCGCGAAGATGCCGCCTGGCGCCAATGCGCGGCGAACCACACCCAGCATCGCCACCATCTCGTCTCTGTGACGGCAGTGGTGGATGGCGTTGAACGGGAGCAGCACCAATGGATATTGCCGGTTGGGCGTCCATGTCTGGAAGTCCCCACGCCCGAATGTGACGCGGCTTCGGATCCCGGCGCCCTGTCTTGCTAGCTTCTCGTCGAGCTGGGCCAGCATGGTCGCCGAGCGGTCGACGCCATGCACAGCAAACCCCATTGCGGCGATGGAGAGGAGGAGACGGCCTGTGCCGCAGCCGAGCTCGAGCACGGGTCCGTCGCTCTCGATTGCGAGGTCGGTGTAGTGGCGGAGGTCCTCTGTGTGGTTGACGTATTCGAGGTCGTACAGAGGCCCCAGACCGTATGGATCGTCATCTCCGGCAATCCAGGCCCACTCGCAGATACGGCGGGCGAGTACGTGGCCACGACGTCGCAACAGCCGCTCCACCGTGAGCGACCGCTGCGTGAGCCGGCCTCGGATGAGCTCGGTGTGCACCCAGGTCTGGATCTTGTGTCGCGGCGGTCCCCCAGGGATGGCGATGGGGGCGAAGGCCCGCCAACCATCGGGTCCGCGCACGACCCGCGCGAGGAGGGTGTCGCCAGGCCGGGCTTCGCGGATAGGGCAGCCGATGGGGCCGATCTGGACGGGCTCGGTCGGGACGGAGGGCGGTGTCAGTCCGACGAGGTCTTCGAGGATCCACTCGTCGCCGACCTGGCGGTGCAGGATCCAAGCTGAGTAGGGGGCGCGATAGACCGCCCGGAGGGCTCCTCGCTCGGCAGCCGACGGGCGAGGTTTTCGGCGAAGCCATTGTTCGAAGGAACTCTTGCCCGGATCGAAGCTTCGACCCACTTTGCGTCCCGAGCCGTCTGGGAGCATGAACACGTGGTGGGCGAGAGCGGCGAGCTGGGTCGTTCGATGCTCCGGAATGGCCGGGTCGAGGGCAAGTGCGAGGGGACCCAGGATCCGATCGGCCGCTTCGGTGGCGGCAATGGGGCAGAAATCCGCGGCGATGCGGGCCACGTCGTCGACCTTGGGGATGTATGGCGCTGGCGGGAGTTCGGTGCGCCGATCGGGCCGGGCTGGGCCCCACACCAGGAGAGCGCGGGCCTGTTGCTGAATGCTCTCGGGTCGGCCGCCGCTGGAGAGTGCCGCAACGAGTTCGTTGGCCAGACGCTCGTACTGTTCCTCGGTGGCTGTCCCACCCCGGCGCTGGTAGTCCTCGAAGCCACTCCGCGCCGGGGGCTCGTCGTGAAAGGGATCGGTCCTGCTTGTTCGCTCCGGCCAGCTGACGTTCTTCATATGTGGTCGCTGTAGCGCGCCGTCGCTTTGGTGAGGTCGCTGCTGATTCGCTTGCGGAGGTCGGTGGGGGAGATGACCTCGATCTGGTGCCCGAAGCCCAGGATCCACTGGAACAGTTCTACTGTGATCGCGACCTGAAAGCGGAACTCCATGCGGCCGTCTGGAAGGGTGCGATAGGTCTGGCTGGGATGCCAGGTGCGCTCTCGAATGTAGGCAGCCACCTGCTCGTCGAAGGCCAGGACCACCTCTTGGGCAGGCCCGCTGATGATGCCGAAGGCATGGGCAATGTGGGCCTCGGGCTTCCACCCGACGGGCACTGTGAAGCGCTCGCGTCGGCGACGAACCATGTCGACGAAGCGCTCGATTGCGAAGGTCTTCACTCGACCGGCTGCGGTGTCGAAGGCGAACAGGTAGAGCCCTTGGCGAAAGGTGGCCAGCGTGTAGGGGTTGAGGACATAGGTGCCCTGCACGCCAGACGCCTTGCGATACCGCGCCTCGATGGGGTTGTTGTAGACCAGCGCCGTGATCACGTCGTCGAGGATGTCGTTGGGCTGTCCGCGATAGTCCTTGGTGGGCTCGGGAACCGCCAGGAACTTGGTGTCGAGCTGGCGGGCAAGATCTTGATGCGCGCGGGAGATCGCGGGCTCTAACCGCTCGATTGCGCCGTCGAGGTCTTCGGCAAAGGTGGTGCCCTCGAGGAAGTTGAAGAGCTTGCGACCAAAGTGCAGCGACAGGACCTCGGCGAGGCTGAGCTGCACGCCGGTCCGGCGGTAGCGGGGCTCGATGCTTAGGACGCGATCGTCGCCACGGCCCTCGTCGCGGATGGGGAGACCGAGATCACGCAGGTCGGCGATGTAGCGCCGCATGGTTCGAGGGTCGAGATCGAAGCGCTCGATCACGTGGTCTGCATTCACGCCGCCGACCCGGGTCATGAGCTCGACAACCTTGACCATCTTCTGCCCCTTGTTCACGGGTGGACCTCTTCTTTCACGGGGGTGGACTCAAGGCGGACAAATTCTGGCCGGTGTGGGGACCATTCTAATAAGCATCGCGGGCTTGTACGCAAGCACATTTCACTGAACGTTATTTCACCTGAACGCTTGACACCCTGTACGGATGTTCAGTAACGTCAGGCATCAGAAACCGAGGACCAGATGGACGCCGAACTCATCGACCTGCTGCTCACCGCTGCTGCTGCCTGGACGGTGTTTGCCATTGCGGGAGTCGGCGCGGTCGTGCTCCCGTGGACCGCTTCTGAGACCGGCGAATCGGCCCGCGCCGTTGGCGCGCTCGCCCAGGTCCTCCAGTCGCGCACGATGTCGACGCGCCCAACCGTCGCAGGCTCCGGTTATGCCCATCGAAACTTCACTTTAAGTGACACGCTGCGTGCGCCACACCTGAAATGATTCCGACATGTTCGCTGCACAAGCGCCGTCGAAACTGCGTTTAGACGGCACGTTGTGGTCGACCATGCTCGGATCGTTCCAGGATCGCAGTTCTCTCTCCGACACTAGCCTTTGGCGGCGGATCGTTGTAGGCTGAGAGCGCCCCGGTTCCGGTTCCCCACCGGCCCACACGCTCCTTCCTCCCCGCCCCGAGCCCTCCCATGGAAATCGCTGCCGCCCTGGCACCGCTCGACCGAGTTGTGTCCCAGTACCGACGTGACGTGAATCATCTGCCGTCCGGGGCGCCTCCAGATGCGCTGACCGCCCTCGAGGGGCACTTGAGTCGCCGGTTGCCCCCGGGGTTGCGACAGTTCCTGGCGCTCCACAACGGCGCAGACTTGTTCAGGGGGCAGCTTCGTATTCGCGCGACCTCCGAAGTGGCGGTGGCGAGTGAGGAGGTCGACCAGGTCGTGTTGTTCGCCGACACTCACGACGAGGTCCGGTGGGCCTGGGCTGTCGACTCCGATCGCAGCGCTTTTGTCTTTGGCACCTGGGACGGCGAGCGCTTGACGGCCCAGCACACGACCTTCGGTGGCTGGCTCGCTGCCTGTATCGCCGAGATCGAGACCCGCGTCACCCGGCGTTCAGATCTCGAGGACCTTCGGTTCGAGGCCGATCCAGACGACGTCATCCAGCAGATCCGCGCCGCGGGCCGCGCGCTTCAGGCCGGCTCACCCGAGAGGGCAGAGAAGCTCCTTCGCAAGGCAACCGAGACGGATCCCGGACGGGTTCTTGGCTGGCAGTACCTCGGCGACGCCTTGACGATCTCAGATCGGTCCGCGGCGCGGGTGGCCTGGCTTCGGGCGTTCCGTCGCGTGCGGCTGCCCCTGCCGTGGCCCGGCGCCGCGTGCTTGGACCCAAGTGTCTTCAACTCCTTGTCCCAGGCCTTCACCAAGCCCGAGCTGTGGGAAAACGAGCTGGCGAGCTTCCTGAAGGACAACGTCAACGACGTCCGCAGCGCCGACGAAGCGGAAGTGGTCATCGCCGCGGGCAGAGCCCAAGCGAAGTGCCTGATCACTCGGGGGCGCCGTCTGGAGGCCCGCGAAGCCCTCGCCGACCTCATCGGGCGGTGTCACACCTTCTCGTACGCCTTCAATCCCTGGGATGCGTTGCTCGAGCTGGCCTGGCTGGAGGTCGGGCTGGGACACTACGACGAGGCCGAAGCGCTAGTCCGTCGCCTTCGCAACGAGGGGCCAGAAGAGTTCCACGGCCCAGGCCTGATGGTCATCGCCGCAGTAACGGTCACTCGCCAGGAGCCGTGGGCCGAGGACATCCTCGAAGAGGCTGCCGCCGCAGGGCTCAGTGACATCGATCAGGTCAAGCTCACACTCCTGAAGATCGAGCGAGGTGTGAGACAAGAAAGGTTCAAGCACGGAGATCGCCTGGTAGAGGAGGCCAACCGTCAAGCCAGGCGGATCGGGCTCCCCGCGCTGGAGGCCGCCGTTGCCCTCGCCGAGGGCGATCTATTCCGACTCGGTAGGGCATTCGATCGGGCGTCGGCGTGCTACGACCGCGCGCTCACCCTGGTAGAGGACCGCGACCCCGAGCTCCGCTCCCGGGTCCGCCTGCGCATGGGAGACCTGGCGCTGGCACAGCGAGATCTTCAGTCGGCAGAGGGGCACTTCCGTATGGCCGCTGCGGGTTTTGCGGCCCAAGAGCTCCCCGTCCGAGAGGCGTGGGCGTTGCTTCGCCTGGTTCGCATTGCCCGAGAGCTCGGAAGAGACGAGCGGACGCTGATCAAGGGCGCCAGGGAGCGCTTCAACCGCGCCGATCTGGCGGTCGGTGTGGCGGCGTTGGACTCGGTTGCGGGCGATCCGGGCGCGAGCTTGGCGTGGCACCTCAAGCGGGCCAGCGTTCAAGCTCGGGCGCGCCACGATGCCCAGCGCTCTCGCCTGCCGTGGACCCGAGCAGATGCCGATCGTCCCGAGCGACGCCTCGGTGGCCATCGCCTCGCAATCGCGGCATGCGGACTCGGAGTCGTCGAGACCCTGGCGATCGAGATGGACGCGTGCGCCCGGGCAGCGACCGCTGGGCGAGGGCGAGCCAAGGATCCCAACGTGCTTCGCTACGTCGGCGCGGTCGACCTGCTCTCCGGCCATCGCTCTTTCGAGGCGGCCAGCGTGCTGCTCGGCCATCTACTCGACCAGAAGGTCGACGGCGTGGCGCTCCGAGCGCTCCAGGGCGCCATCGCGCGCTCCCCCAACGCCGCCCTGGTGGACGGCCTCCTCAAGAGCGTCGAGCACCCCAATGATTCGCCGGGGCACGCTGTGGCCGCGGCTGCCGAACTCCTGGGTATGCGCCGGGAGCCCGCAGCAGTCCGCGCCCTCATGAACCTCTGCGACGCCAAGAACCGACCGGTCGCCCGACGCGCGGCCATCGCAGCGCTGGGTCGCATCGGCAACCGTCACGCCGTGCATCGCGTCGCCGAGGCGCTCCACGAACCAGCGCTCGCCGAAGCCGCAGCGCTCTCGTTGTTGATGCTCGGCGATCGGCGCGGCATCGACTTCCACGGCCAGGCGCTCGTCGAGCACCGCACCGATCTGTCAGGTCATCCTGGCGAGATTGTGGGCCGCTATGGCGGACCGGACCACCTCCTCCTCCTCCAGAACGCCGCCGACGGCAACGACGACATGGCACTCGGTGCGCTGCAAGGGCTCGGCTTGATGGGTGATCCGCGGGGCGCGGCTACCCTCATGGACGCCATCGCGTCGCGAGATCGAAAGGTGTCCGCGGTGGCTTTCGGGGCGCTGCAGATCCTCACGGGTCACGAGGAGGACCTCGACACTCCCGGCGCGAAGAATCGGTGGAAAGCGTGGTGGGAGGCCAATAAGGGTGCGTTCCCCGAAGGCACTCGCCACCGCGAAGGAAAGGTCTTTGACTGCGGGTTCCTCATCGAGCGCATGAGCTGGGATGATGCCTGGGTGCGGCGGACCGCCTATGACGAGCTGGTCATCGCGTCGGGCTGCGACCTTCCCTATGATGCCGACGGTCCCTGGCGCGTGCAGTGCGCGCACCTCGAGAAGTGGCGACGGTGGTGGGCGAAGACCCGGCACACGCACGTCACCGGCCGGTGGTATCTCGACGGAAAGAAGATCCACTGAGCCGCCGCCGCGCACTCCTGACCTTGCTCGAGGTGTATGCGCCGGCAGACGTCGTCGAGGAGGAGCATCTCCGGCGAATGGTGGGCCTGTGCGGCGTCGACGACGATCCGTTCTCGCGAGAGCACTACGTTCCCGGCCACTTCACAGCGAGCGCCTTTGTGTTGTCACCGTCGAGCGACGCCCTGCTGATGGTGTTTCACGGCAAGCTCCACCGCTGGCTCCAGCCGGGAGGCCACATCGACCCCCCAGATGTGGACGTCGTGGCGGCGGCTCGCCGAGAGGTGGCCGAGGAAGTCGGGGTTCGAACTCTGGATGGGGGAGAATTGTTCGACGTGGACGTGCACGCCATCCCGGCATTCGGGGGCGCGCCGCCCCACGAGCACTTCGACGCGCGCTTTCTCTTCCGCGCGCGAAGCCTGGAACACCGAGCTGGCAGCGACGCCAAGGACTCGAAGTGGGTCGCCCTCGCGGACATCGATGCGGTGGCCTCGGACGAATCGGTGCTGCGTGCAGTACGGAAGCTGAAATCGACGTGCCCAACCGTGGCAGGCTCCGGTTACACCCCTCGAAACTCCAATTAGGTGACACACTGCGTGCGCCACACCTGAATCAGACGTTGAGGATCGTCTGCATCGCCTGATGCAGACGTCCATTGCTCGCGAGGGGAGAAGCGATTCCGTCGGCGATCGGGCCACCGGAGTGGGTCGTGACCCGGCCGCCGGCCTCTTCGATGAGCACGATTCCCGCAGCCACGTCCCAGCGATTCAGCCCAAACTCCCAGAAGGCATCCAGCTTTCCATCGGCAACCATCGCCAGGTCCAGGGCGGCTGCCCCGGCGCGACGAATCCCCTGTGCGGAGACCAGGGCTGACTCGAAACGCTTCAGGTAGAACGCGGCTCTCTCTCGGCGATCATAGGCGAAGCCCGTCCCGATGAGGGCCTTGCGAATGTCGGCGCAGGAACTCACTTTCATCGGGCGGTCGTTGCACCATGCGCCCGCGCCACGCTCGGCCCGATAGAGCCGGTTTCGAATCGGATCCAGGACGACGCCGAGCTGGCTGCGACCGTCGATTTCCAGGGCGATCGACACGCAATAGTAGGGGAAGCCATGCACGAAGTTGGTGGTTCCGTCGAGAGGATCGACGACCCAGCGGGTGGTGGCGTTCGCGGCTCCGCCCTGCTCTTCACCGAGGACCTCGATGTCGGGAGTGTGGCGGCCCAGGACCTTGCGCACGGCGGTCTCGCACGCCAGGTCGACCTCGGTCACCAGGTCGTTCGCGCTCTTGTATGAGACGCGACTCGGACCGTCTCGGTGGCGATGCAGGATGTCGCCAGCTGCTTTTGCGGCCTCTACGGCTGCGACCATGAGCGTCATGGTGTGTCCAGGATCAGGGTGACGGGGCCATCGTTGAGCAGCTGCACGTCCATGTGGGCACCGAAGACCCCGTGCTGCACGGGAGCCACGCCAGCGGTCTCGAGGTCCTCACAGAAGCGCTCGTAGGTGGGCTCGGCGTGATCGGGGTGGGCGGCGTGAACGAAGGATGGACGCCGGCCCTTTCGGCAGTTGCCGTACAGCGTGAACTGCGACACCACCAGGGCACCTTGTCCGGTCTCCACTACCGAGCGGTTCATCCGACCCTCGTCGTCGGCGAAGATCCGCAGTCCAGCGAGCTTGTTGGCAAGCCAGGTCGACTCTTTCGGCCCGTCGTCCGGTGCCACGCCGAGCAGGATCAGCAGGCCGCCGTCGATCTGCCCGACGACCGTGCCATCGACGGTGACAGAGGCGCTGCGGACGCGCTGTACGACCGCCCGCACCTAAGGTACCTGGGGCTTGTCGCAGACGACGTTGTTGCCATCGAGGTTGCAGGTGATCGAGCCTGTACCCATCACCTGGAAGACGCCGCGCTTGCCTTCCATGGTCACCAAGCAGGTCGCAGGAAGCTGGTAGTCCTCGACGGTGAAGGCGGCTGGACCATCAAAGGGGATGTTCGAGCCCGCGCAGCTCACGCTCCCGCGACCCATGGAGGCGAGCCGCACCCGGGCGGGCCCGCCAGCGGGTTCGGGATCGGGCGGGGGCGGTTTGGGCGGGGGCGGTTTGGGTTTGGGCTTGGTCGAATCACCGGGAGGCTTCGGCTTCGGCTTCGGCTTCGGTTTTGGCTTGGAATCGGCTGGATCTGGCTTCTTGAGGCCAGTATCGACGACCTTCTCGGGTTTGGGCTTGGGGGCCGGCTCGGTCACGATCTTCGGCGCAGGCTCGGGAGGAGCTGTGCCGGTCAACATGTACCCGACACCGCCGAGGCCGCCAACGAGCAGGATGCTGCCAAGGACAAGCACCAATAGGACGATGATCACGCCGAGGATGATGACACCCATATTGCCGCCGCCGGCTTGCTCGGGTGGCATAGGCCCTGCCTGGTAGGGCGGCTGGGGCGGCGGAGTGGCCTGTGGTCCCTGGATGACGGGCTGCGCTTGTGGGGGAGGCGCTTGGGCGGGAGGCGCCGCCGGAGGCTGTGGGGATGCCGCTGGCGGTGTTCGTTGCGGCGGAGGCGTGCGCGGAGGAGGGGCAGGCGGAGGCGCCTGTGCGGGCACGTTCTGCGTCTGGGCGCGCTTGCGTCGGTCACCCTCTCCGGCGGCCCGCTTCGGGCGGGGAGCTTCTCCGGTACCCGAGATCATGGCCTGCATCTGGTCCTTGGACCAGAATGCGGTCGCCGAGCCACCGCCGGCAGCGGGGCGGCGCTCGTCCTCTTCGTCGTCTGGAGCCACGTCGAGGGCGGCCTTCATGGCGTCCCGTGACCAGAAAGCGGTCGCCTGGCCGCCTGCGGCTCCACCGTCTCCAAAGTTGATAGCGCCTTTTGCGAGCGGACCCTTCTGCATCACCGGCCCGCCGAGATCGTCGTCCTCTTCGCTGGGTTCGTCGGTGACCGGCCGCTCTGTGTCGGTTCGGCGCTCGCCTTCTCCGTCCAGAGACAGCTCACACCACTCGGCGAAGTTCGGCCCCTCGGTGGCGTTGGCAAACGCGATGAACGTACGCCATGCCTCGACCGCGGTGGGGCGGTCCTCTCGGTCGAAGGACATCAGCTTGGCGACGAACCACTGGATGTCTCCCTGCATCTCCTCGGGCACGCCGGTGAGGTCGAGGAGCAGAACAGCGTCGATCACACTGTCGTCGTGACCGTCGGGATCGTCATCGGGGAGCTTTGGAAGCTCGTGGGAGCAGAAGAGCGCGTATGCGATGGCTCCGAGGCCATAGAGATCGGTGACGCTGCCTCTTGGCGATCCCTCCGGCGCGCGGGTGCGGGCTCGCTCGACTCCGAAGCCCTCTAGAGAGATGGCCCCGGTCTCGTCTATGAACGCGAATTTGGGGTATAGATTCCCGTGAACTGCGCCGTCTTCCTCGGCAATATCGAGGATCTCGCACAGGCCGGCGACGATCTCCAGCCCCACATTCCAAGGCGGTAGTCCGTCTTTGAGCACGCTCTCGAGATCGATCCCGATCGCCGGCCCGTCACAGACATCGACGCCGCCATCTTCACCGCGGGTGCGCACGAAATGGAATTCGCTCAAGAACTGTCCCTCAACGCGCTCGGATAATACGACGTGAGCCGGTGCGGGTTAAGCCGGCGGCCCCACAGGAGCGACCATGTCTGTCTATCTGGCCAAGGGAACTCGGGACGCACTTCCCGAACAAATGCTCAGACGCCTCGCAGTCATTGACCGACTTCGGGCTGTCTTTGCCCGTTTTGGCTTTGCCCCTCTGGACACGCCAGCTTTCGAGCGCATCGAGACGCTCACTGGAAAGTACGGCGATGAGGGCAGCAAACTCATCTTCAGGATTCTCAAACGCGGGAAGGGCGGGGAGCGTGGGGAGTGCGATCTTGCTCTCCGTTACGATCTCACGGTGCCGCTGGCGCGGGTCATCGCCATGAACAACCAGCTGAGGATGCCCTTCAAGCGATACCAGATCGCGCCGGTTTGGCGGGCCGATCGACCGGCAAAAGGTCGCTTCCGGGAGTTTGTACAGTGCGACGTGGACATCGTGGGTGCTCCGGGCGCGCTCTGCGACGCCGAGTGCATCGCGGTGTTGTGCGCCGGCTTCGACGCCCTCGGGCTCGGGGGGCGCTACACGATCAAGCTCAACGATCGGCGGATCCTCGGAGCGATAGCTGCGGCTGTGGGCGCCGAAGATGAGGCGGCACTGCTCGTCACGATCGACAAGTTCGACAAAATCGGCCGAGAGGGCGTGTCGAGGGAGCTCGCGGAGCGCGGTCTCGGCGAAGCTCAGATCGAGCGCCTGTGGGAGTTGTTGCAGGTCGGGGCGGACAACCAGGCAACGCTAGCCTCTCTTCGCGACGCGCTTCCCGAGGCCGACGCGGCGGTCTCCACACTCACCGAGCTCCTGAGCGCTGCTGCGGCCATGGGCGCGGACGTGGACCGGATCCGAGTGGATCCGAGGCTGGCCCGCGGTCTCGACTACTACACGGGGCCGGTGTTCGAGGTGGTCTGTGATGACGTACCCATCGGATCGATCGCCGGTGGGGGGCGCTACGACGGATTGATCGGCATGTTCGCCGGTCGGGACATTCCCGCAGTTGGCTGCGCGTTCGGCTTGGATCGAATCCTCGTCGTCCTCGAAGAGCTCGATCTGGTCCCCGATTCCCTCGACGCCGCCCAGGTCTTCGTGACCGTCTACGATGCCGCCAGCAAAGGCGCGTCCATGGCCGCCGCACGCGAGCTGCGCGATTCTGGAGTGCGCGTGGAGCTGTACCTCGGCGAGGCGAAGCTCAACAAGCAGTTCAGGTTGGCCAACGCTCGAAACTACGGCTGGATCGTGGTTATCGGCCCCTCCGAGGTCGAGAACGGCCAGATCGCCCTCAAGGATATGCGCACTGGCGAGCAGCAAACCTGTACCTGTGCCGAGGCGGCTGCTATCGTACTCGCGTAGTGGCCTGGCACGCATCTCGCACTGCCTACACTCAAAGCGCACTCCCCAAGCGCTCCCCCAATCTCCCCCGAAGAGACTCAAAATGGCTCGCTCCCTGACCATCAAGCACGAAGAGAAAGCATCCACAAGCCCCCTCATGACGGGGTTCTTGTTGTTCGCCATGGGCTGGCTGCTTCTGACTGCTATTGCTGGACACGCCGGAGATCTGGGCGGTGCGCCCGCCGCGGACATGGGACCGCCCATCGTCTCTGAGTAGACCCGAGGCGACGACCCCCGCGCTTCCGCACTGTGGTAGCCGTTTGCGAAACTGCTGAACGCTCGGCTACACGATTCATATATGGAACGCTACTATCCATAGAGAAACGGGCCGGTTCGAAGCCTGGTAGATTGGATCAATGTTCGACAGCCAGCTCGACTACCATCTCATCTCAGCAGAGCCGGCGCCCCTGTTCATGGGCGAATTGCCCAGGGCCTACCAGGATATTCCCGCGCGCGTCGTCGTGAATCTGTGCGGTGTGTACCCGGTCGGTGAGCCATTTGGACGAATGGTATTCAGCATGCCCCTGCTCGATGCTCTCGAGCCGGAGCTCTGCCCGAAGCGAGAGGAGCTGGAGCGCTTTCTGGACGCAGTCCATCACTTTGCGGGCACCGAAGCGAGCTATTGGCACTGTCACGCCGGCATCAACCGGAGTGGCTTGGCGGTCGCCTCCTATCTGCATCGCCATCGCGGCCTCAGGATTGGCGAGGCGGTGGCCACGATGCGCGCCCGTCGCTCACCGATGGTGCTCTGCAACAGCCTGTTCGAGGGCAACCTGCGCGGCTGGTATGGCACGCAGGAGGAGCGGGGCTTCGAACCCTTCGACATGGAGCAATATCTGCGCGAGCGCACCGCCGGGAAGGATGACTGGCGCTAGCTATCGGTGCTGAATGATGCGGTAAATGCAGTTATTATGGTAATAGTTGCCCTTGTTGCCCTTCAGGTGCTGGTCGGTGAAGAGCTCGAAGGAGCGGATGCCGCGGGCGTCCTTGATGTCGATCAGGAACGTGGTCTGGAGGAGGTTGCGGGTCTGTGAGTGGGCTTCGTTGACCTTGACCGTCGTGTACAGGCAGTTCGCGGCTTCGCGGAGCTGCTTCTTGCCCTCGATCTTGCTCTTCTTCAGGCCGTCGGGGCTGATCTGCTGGATCGTGATCTCTTCGACATTCACGAACGTGGGCCCCGCCGGAGCGCAGGCGGCGAGGAAGGTGACGAAGAAGAGGGGCAGAGCGGTCATTAAGGCAACCTTTGCGCTTGGGCGCCGCTAGCATACCGATAGTGGGCGTTCGGAACACCCCCCGGTGGGGATACCGTCGCCTTATTATGCGTTGAAGTCCGCATTACTCCATCCCATCAGGCCGAGTTTCGTTTTGTCGAGAGATGCTGTCAGCCTTCGAGACTTCACCCGACTCGGCGCTTTCCCCAGGTAGGTCATTGTATCGAGCATTCATTCTGGCAGCCGGTTTCGGCACTCGCCTGCGCCCCCTGACGCTCCATAGGCCAAAGCCGCTGGTGCCTATCTGCGGCGTACCCCTGCTGTCCTATGCCCTCGGTCTGTGCGCCCGCCACGGCCTCACCGAAGTGGTCGTCAACGCGCATTGGCTCTCCGACCAACTGGTGGCCTGGGCTGGGGAGCGAGAGGGGTGCCACGTGGAAGTCTCGGTCGAGAAGCCGGAGATCCTCGGCACTGGCGGGGGACTCAAGAGGGTGAGGGACCGGCTTGCCCCCCAATTCGCAATCCTGAACGGAGATGTGCTTCACAACATCGATCTCACCGCCCTGTTGGAGGCGGTGAGACCCGGCGGTGGGGCGCTGGCCCTCCGGATCGATCCCGAGAATGCGCCGGACTACGGGGTCGTCGTCTCAGATGAGACCGGGACGGTGGTGCGGATACGCGACTTTGCCATCGGTGAGGCTCAGGGCGAGGTCGACCGAACCACCCACTTCACAGGCATCCACGCCTTGGATCGGGACGCCTTGGACCGAGTACCCGATGGTTTCTGCGGGATCCTCCGCACAGCTCACGTCACCCTGGTTCCAGACCGCCTCGTCGGCGCCGTCAAATATCGGGGCACCTGGCTCGATGCCGGCGATCCGGCGATGTACTTGCAGACGAATCTGGCAGTTCTTACGGGGCAAATCACCTTTGATCTGGATCCCTTCCCTCGGGCGGGATTTGCCATCGATGGCTCGGGAGAGCGCCACGGTGATCCGGGTCTGGTCACCGGCGTGGAGGTCGTCGGCCCCGTCTGGATCGGTCGGGGAGCCAAGATTGCACCCGGATCGAGGATCAAACGCTCTGTCGTCGGAGAGCGGGCCGTCGTGAACGCGGCGCTGTTCGACTCGGTGGTCTGGGATGGCGCGACAGCTCCCAGTGGCGTCCACAGCGGCGTCGTAGTCCACGACGGAGGACTGCTGCAGGTCACATGAGGTGTCGGGCATCCACGTCGATGGCGACGCGAATGCCCTTGCGCGCGACCTGGTGGATTCGGCGTTTCTGATCGACGAGGAAGCGGCGGAACTCTGCGGTCCTCTCGCCCCGAAGAACGATCTGAAAGCGCCAACGGCCCACCAGCTTCGGCAGTGCGGCGGCTGCCGGTCCGAGGATCCCGAGCCCGGGGACGGTTCTGCCTGCGCTGCGTAGATCGCGGGCCAGGTGCTCCGCAGCGGCGCCGACTTTTGCCCGATCTACGCCGTCGACGCGGACCAGGCACAGGCGGCTGAACGGCGGATAGCGCAGGGTCGACCGCAGCCGGAGCTCTACTTGGTAGAAGCGCTCGACGTCTTTGAGGTTCGCGAGCACGTAGTGATCCGGCTTGTAGGTCTGGACCAACACCCGTCCCGGATGCTCGCCTCGGCCCGCTCTTCCCGCCATCTGGACCAGGAGTGCATAGGTTCGCTCGGCGGCCCGGAAGTCCGGAATGCGGAAGCCGCGGTCAGCGGACACGACGACTGCGGTGTGCACATCGGGGAAGTCGTGACCCTTGGCCACGATCTGGGTGCCGACGAGGAGCTGGGTCCGCCCCTCCCGAAAGGCCGTCAGGATGCGCTCGTGGGCGCCACGCGTCTTGGTGGTATCGGCGTCCATCCTCGCCAGCGAGACGTTGGGGAACAGCGCCCGCAGGACCTCCTCGATCTTCTCAGTGCCTTTGCCGGCCTCTTCGAGGGAGTTGTCGTGACAGACAGGACACTCATCGCTATACGGCCGCTTCAACCCGCAATAATGGCAGGCCACTCGCCAGGCCCGCTTGTGGAGTGTCATGGTGATCCCGCAGTTCGGGCACTCGTAGGTCCCACCGCAGCTCACGCACTGAACCATGGTGGCGTAGCCGCGCCGGTTGTAGAGGATGATGGCCTGACCTCCACGGGCGAAGGTGTCGTGGAGGGCCGTTTCGACGTGGGGAGCGAAGAGCGGCCGTGGCTTTCCGTCTTCGATGTCGACATCGGTCAGGTCGACGAGCTCGATCTCGGGCACGGCTCTTGCGGTTGCCCGCTCCGGGAGCCTGAGCAGCTTGTATCTGCCGGCACGGGCATTGTGGTAGCTCTCCAGTGCCGGCGTCGCCGAGGCGAGCACGACCGGACATTTCTGCATGCCCCCGAGGACCACGGCGAGGTCGCGAGCGTTGTAGGGGACCGCGTCGTCTTGTTTGTAGGAGTCGTCGTGCTCCTCGTCCACGACGATCAACCCGAGGTCTCGGAACGGAGCGAACAGTGCCGAGCGAGCGCCGACCGCGACCTGGGCCTCGCCGGCGCGGATTCGACGCCACTGCGCGAGGCGTTGTCCGCCAGTCAGACCGGAGTGGAGGACCGCGACCCCCAGGCCGAAGCGAGCGCGGAAACGGCCGACGAGCTGTGGAGTGAGGCCGATCTCCGGAACCAGGACGAGGACCTGCCGGCCGCGATCGAGGGTTGCCTGGGCGGCGCCGAGGAACACCTCGGTCTTGCCCGATCCGGTCACGCCGAAGAGGAGGTAGGCCCCTTTGGCGTCGTCGGCTGTCAGGGCAGCCAGCGCGGCGAGCTGATCGCCGTTCAGAACCGGCGGGACCGATGAACCCAGAGAGGGGGCGTCGGCAAGCGCGTCGCGATTCTCTCGCTCGGCGTAGACGATCATGCCTGCTTCTTCCAAGCGTTTCAGTGAAGGTCGAGCCTTCTCGCCCTCCTGGGAGATCAGGTCGGCGACGTCCATGGGACCGTCTTGGTCGGCGAGCAGATCGACAAGGGCCTTCATGCGTTTTCCGGCGCGAGGCAGGCGACTGGCGAGGTCGGCTGCCGGTGCACAGAGGCCGATCGTGCGGACCTTGCCCCGGGTCGCCCCGATTTCCTTGTCCTCCCAGGCGGCGAGTCCTCTGCGGACGAGGGAGTCGATCGCCTTGCCGACCTCGGGCTTGTCGAGCTCACCGGCCAGTCGGCGGATCAGACCCCGCTTGGTGAGCCGTGGCCGGGAAATGATCTCCCGGAGCACTTGGGCGGGTATGCCCTCGAGGGATCGATCCGTGAGCGCGTCGATCCCGGCGTCTGCGGCCACCAGCACTCTTAGGATGCGAGCTCCGATCTGGGATGGCATCGCGGTGTGGATGACCATCCCGAGCGGACAAAGGTAGTACTTGGCGATCCACCTGAAGAATGCGAGCTGATCGAGGGTGAACACCGGGATTGGGTCGAGGACCCGGCTGATGGGCTTGACCTTGGCCGGATCGAAGCCTGGCTCGGCGATTCGCTCCACGACGTAGCCGGTCTCCCCGGTTCGTCCCAGGGGAACCAGGACGACCGTGCCCACATCCACCGGCTCCAAGAGAGCCGGGACGGAATAGGTCAGCGGCTCGGGCAGGGGACGGGCGACGGCTATCCGGGCGTACATTCCTCGGAAGATATCTCGGCGATCACCAGGCGCGACGGCGGTCCATCTGCTCGAGCTCGGTCTGGCAGTCGATGCAGTGGGTGGACATCGGCCTGGCCATCAGGCGGCGCTCGCCGATTTCCTCTCCGCACGCCACGCAGGTGCCGAAGTCTTCGTTGTCGATGCGTTTCAGGGCCTGTCGAATCTGCCTGATCAGGGCCAGCTCGTGCTCGTGCACCCTGAGCGCGAACTCTCGATCCGACTCCTCTGTCGCGAGGTCGGTAGCGTCGGCGTGTGTGTCGCGTTTCTCGGTCAGATCGCCGATCGCGTTCCCTGTTGTCTGATCGAGCGCTCGCATGCGGTTCATGAGGAGCTCGCGGAAAACCTTCAGCCTCTGAGCGTCCAATCCGTCCTCCCGGCGGTTAAAGCCCCCCCAACTACTCTGATGAATCATGGTTAGCAAGCACATCTCGACGGGTCTTCTCGGGCTTTTGGTCAGCACACCCTGTCTCGCCGAGGAAGACGTGGCAGGGGCGAACGTTCTCGGCATGGGCGGCGTGTCCGTCGCCGCGATGAACGACAACTCGGCGATTACCGCAAACCCAGGTATGATGGCCCTTACCAGCCGGTACGACTTTCACGGGCACTTCAAGATCGGGCCGACCGGTGGAGCCCACTGGGGCGCGTCGGCCATGGACGGCCAGACCTCGAAGTTCCTCTGGCTCGGGGTGGCCTATGGTGGCGACACCTACAGCCCCGAGCTCCAGACCTCCGAACTCCCCGGATGGACGATACCGGGCGAGGAGATCTCCAACAAAAAGCGATTCCACGATCTGACCCTCGGCCTCAGTGTGCCCATCATCTCCGAGCGGCTCGCCATCGGCCTGAACGGGGGGGTGTCGATCTTCAACCACGATCGGCAGGGGCGTGGCGTCACTGGAAACGGTGATCTCGGCGTTGGCTTCCTCGCGACAAAGTGGCTTTCTGTCGGCGTTGTCGGGGAGAACCTCCTTCCCATTGACGGGGACCGTACCCTGGGCGGTAGCGGCGGCGTTCGGGTCTTCTCGCCAACCGTGGGTGCGTTCGAGATCGATGGTGGCTACCACCACGGGCCCAGTGACGGCATCACGCTCGGGGTTGGCGGGGAGAAGAACGCCGGTATTGCCCGCCTTAGGCTTGGCTACGACATCGATCTCGAGAGCACGGCGCAGCGGGTGAGCTGGGGACTCGGCCTGATCGGGGAGGGCGGCTCGTTCGAGTACGGCATGGCGTTGCCGATCAGTCCTGGCCAGCTGACTGCAGCCGGTCTCGTGAACCAGCTCTCCATCCACCTCAAGGCACCCGACACGTCGGATCGCTGATGGTGTCGATCCTGACGTTTGTCGCTTGCGTGGCTCAAAACTCACCTGTTGACGTGCCGAAGGTGACCCAAGATCTGCCTTTCGAGGTCGGTGTGCTTCGGGGCGTGTCAGAGACTGGCCCAGCTCGAATCTCCTGGTCAGATGGGAGGATCGTCAGCGTGGACAGGGCCGATGTGGCGCCGAACGGGGCTTGGATCTCGGTGGGACTGGTCGATGCCCACGCCCATCCATCCAGCCTGGGCCGAAAACTCGCCACTCTGGATGTCACGGGCACGGCTTCGTACGCCGATGTCCTTGCTCGGATCGAAGCGGCTGAAGGGTCCGGGTGGATCACAGGGCGGGGCTGGGATCAGAACGACTGGCCCGACGCGCCTGAGGGTGTGTGGCCCCTGGCAGCCGACCTCCACACCGATCGCCCCGTGGCTCTTTCTCGGATTGATGGCCACGCCCTCTGGTTGAACCAGGTCGCCCTGGACGCCGCGAAGATCACCGCTCAGACCAAGGATCCGGAGGGTGGCCGGATCGTGCGAGACGCTGCCGGAGCTCCCACTGGGGTGCTTGTCGACAATGCGATGGATCTCGTGCCGATTCCGGCGGCATCCCGCGAGGAGAGCAAACGAAGGCTGGAGGTTGCCGTCGCGTTCATCGCGAGCAAGGGCCTCACCGGTGTGCATGACATGGGAATGGGCGATGGAATCGTGTCGATCTACACCGAGCTCGATCGAGCCGGAGAGCTCCCGATTCGCGTGTTTGGGTACGTCTCACCGGACTCCGAGGCCGCGGCGAAGCTGCTCAGGGACGGCCCGTGGTCGGTGGATCGCTTCTCCGTGGTGGGAATCAAAGTAGCGGCGGATGGCGCCCTTGGCTCCCGCGGGGCTCTGCTGACCGATCCGTACTCCGACGAGCCGGGTCATCGCGGCCTGAGTACGATCTCGGTGGAGCGAATGACCGAGCTTGCAACCGGATTATTGGCGGTCGAGGCTCACCTCGCCGTGCATGCCATTGGCGATGCGGCCGTTCACGGAACCCTCGACGCGTTCGAGAAAGCGCGCCGGGCGAACCCAGACAAGGGGCACGTCCCGCTCCGACTCGAGCACGCGCAGGTGGTTCGTCCCGAGGATGTCGTGCGCTTCAAGGAAGTCGGTGCAGTGGCGTCGATGCAGCCAACTCACTGCACCTCAGACATGCCGTGGGCTCCCGACCGCCTCGGCGAGGAGCGGGTGCTGTGGGCCTATCGCTGGCGCGACTTCCTCGACGCTGGTGTTCCACTGGCCTTTGGAAGCGACTTTCCGGTCGAGGCTGTCGATCCGGGTCTGGGTCTGTGGTCGGCGACCACGCGGCGGGCGCTGGACGGCACGCCAGAAGAGGGCTGGCAGAGCGATCAGGTCCTCACCCTCGACGAGGCCGTGGCGGCGTTCTCGAGCGGCGCTGCGGTCGCCCTGGGCCGATCTGGAGAGCTCCTGGCGCCTGGCCAACTGGCAGATCTGACCATCTGGACCACCGAGCAGACCGAGTCTGGACCCCGGCACCGCGCTACCAAGACCATCGTCGGCGGTGAGACGGTGTTCGAGGGGCTCTAGCTATCCTTTGGCGGGCTGCAGCATCATCACCCGGAACGCCTCCATGCCCGAACAGATCGGCATTCCGGAGGGTGCGCGCAGCTCGGGGCGTGCGGCGAACCAGGTGTCCTCGACCACTTCGAAGCCGAGGTCGACCACCTGGGCCGTCTTGATCTGTGCGGCGCCCGAGCTCGTGGCTGAGCTCCAGCGGGAACGCACCGAACCCACAACCGCAGGTCGACCGCCCATACCGACGGAGGAGTTCAGGAAGCCCGGCAGGTCGATGATCACACTGGCTTGTGGCGCGTCCTGGCGAAGTCGCGCCAGGAGCGCCAGTGCTTTTTGAGGGCCGAGCCGCGTCGAGACACCCTCCAGGATCACGAGCAGAGCACTCCCGTTCGATGCCCCGACTGTCCAGGTGTGCTTGGCGGCGGAGTGCTTCTCGATCCGGTCCCAGGCGTTGGCAAAGGACGACGATGCCAGGAGCTCGTCCTTGAACTCCATGAGCGCCGGCTCTTCCACTTCTTGGTGAGAGGCGATCACGTCGCCCATATCGCGCATCAGGCGATACCAGCGGGCGTCGAATCCTCCACCGAATCCCCAGAAATCCAACGTGTCTCCGGCGAGGCGCGCCCGGTTCACCGTCTCTTCGATCATCCGGTCGACGATGTTCGCGCGAGCGCGGATCATGGCCAGGATGGAAGGCGCCGCAAAGGTCGGCAGAAGCTGGGGATGGCGCCGCAGAAGCCAGGCTGCCACCGGATCCCGAGGCCTACGCACGCGCTGGCCTTCAACGGCACCGAGAGCGTAGAGAGTCCAGCGGGTGGCTATGGGAAGGCGCTGCTCGATCACGTCAGTAGTCGATCCAGTCGTCGATGGGGTCAGGAACGAGTGAGCGATTGTACGGCACAACGCGTTGCGAGGGTCGGTAAACAGCGAACCGGCTTGACGGTGGGGTGCAGATCATGGCGAAATGCCGACGGAGTACACCCAAAGTGCGTACCGTATTTTTCATCGTCAAATCCACTCTCGTCCAGTCGATCGCCATAATCGCTATCGGCTCCTTTGTGGGCGGTTGTACTGCCATCAAGGCGACCGTACAAATGGCCGACGCCGAGAAGGCACTCAACAGCGCCCGCGAGTTCGGCGCTCAAGATATGGCTACTTACGAGTACACTATGGCCATGCGCTACCTCGAGAAGGCCAAGGAGGAGATCTCCTACAACGAGTTCCTGGTCTCCGAAAACCTCTCGAAGAAGTCCCAGGAATGGTCCGACAAGGCGATCATCTTCATCCAGCGCGGCGGTCGAATGGACCTGTCGGGTGAGGACTTCGGCACCGTGCCCGACAAGGCGATCCTCCCCGACGAGCTCCCCGACGCCCCAGTCGACGATCCGGGCGACGACGATCTCTGGGAATCCACGACCGTGCCCGACGCTCCGAAAGAGCCCGATCCCGAAGACGACTTCGACTTCGACGAAGACGAAGAGGACTTCGACATGGAGAATCCTTGATCACTCTGCCGGTCTGCCGTCCGGGACGCCCGCGCGTCCGGTGGTCAACTCTCGTCCTCCCGCTGTTGGTCTGCGCTTGCGCCGTCCCACAAGGAATCCTCGAGACCGTTCGCAAGACCGAAGAGACGCTGATCATGGCGCACAAGGTCTACGCGCCACTCTGTGCACCCGAGGAGCTCGCGAACGCCGAATCGGCACTGGATTTCGCCAAGATCGAGATGTACCAGGGCTATCCGGCTCGGGCCGACGAGCACGTGCGCTTTGCCTATGACCAGGCGTTGCTGGCCCTCGAGATCTCGACCCCCTGTGGCGGCGTGGACAGAGACCGCGACACGATCCCCGACATTGTCGACATGTGCCCCGACGAGCCCGAAGACTTCGATGGCGACCGAGACACCGACGGCTGCCGCGACATCGATCCCTACGGCGACGAGGACGGCGACGGCATCATCAACATGGAAGACGCCTGCATCGACGACCCCGAGGACTTCGACGGCCACAACGACGAGGACGGCTGCCCCGAGACCTCCGACGACTCCGATGGTGACGGCCTCATCGATGCGGTGGACGCCTGTCCGATGGACGCCGAGGACCTCGATGGCTTCGAGGACTCCGACGGCTGTCCCGACCCCGACAACGACAAAGACGGCGTTGGCGACTTCCGGGACGGGTGCCCGCTGATCCCCGAGGACATCGACGACTGGGAAGACGATGACGGCTGCCCCGAGCCCGACAACGATCTCGACGGAATCCCCGACGTGAACGACGAGTGCCCGAACGAACCGGGCGACCGCTCTCGGAATGGCTGCCCCGTCTACGATCGCGACAACGATGGCATCGCGGACGTGAACGATGCCTGTCCCGACGATCCCGAGACCGTGAACAACTATCTCGACGAAGACGGGTGCCCAGACGCGCCACCCAAGCTGGTCAAGGTCACGCGAGACAAGATCGAGATCAAGGACACCATCAAGTTCGAGACGGCCAAGGCCACGCTGCTTCCAGCCAGCTTCCCGATCCTCAACGACGTCGTAAAGGTGCTCAACGATCGCCCCGAGATGGAGATCAGCATCGAGGGCCACACCGACTCCCAGGGCGGCGACGCCATGAACCTGAAGCTCTCCAAGGAACGCGCGGCATCGGTGATGCAATACGTGGAGTCTCAAGGGATCAAGGCCAATCGCCTCAAGTCGCAGGGGTTCGGCGAGACGCGCCCCGTCGATACCAATCGAACGCCCGAGGGCCGTGCCAAGAATCGGCGCGTCGAGTTCATCATCCTGTCGGACTAGACCTGCTCGGCGATGAATACTAGCTAGACGGCTCGTCCTTCGGGACCTCGTCGGTGTCCAGGGGATCGCGAACGGCCTCCTTCCACACCGGGGCGCCCCCGACTGCAGACCCTGAAGGCCCCTGCATCAGCAGGTCCTCGGCGGTGGACTTCTCCGACGGTGGGGTTCGGCCCCAGCGCACGGGGCGGATGACCTGTTTCTCCTCGCCGCGTACCAGTCGGCGGATGTTGGTCGCATGGGTGATGGCGATCCCTGTGGAGATGACGAGCACGACTGGCAGCGCCGGCAGCTTGAACTGCCAGGTGAGCCCCACCAGAGCGAGGGCGGATCCGAGTGATGCGAAGCTCGAGCGACCCGTGACCGCCAGCAGCGTCACCCACAGCGCGGTGGCGGGGAGGGTTGTCCACGGCGTGAGGGCGAGCAGCCCACCCGCTCCTGTGGCTACGCCTTTCCCGCCTCTGAACTCCAGGAACACCGAGAAGCAGTGGGCGCAGAAGGCTGTCACAGCCACCAGGGATGGCCACCAGATTCCCGCCTCGGGCCAGAGGAACTCTGCCAGTGCGACGGGGGCAAAGCCCTTGCCGATGTCGAGGGCGACAACTGGACCGGCCAGGCCCCAGCCATAGACGCGCGCGACATTGGTAGCACCGATGTTGCCGCTTCCAGAGCGGCGAATGTCGGCGTCGTGGCCATACAGTGTGGTGATCACGAGTCCGAATGGGATCGCTGCGATCAGATAGGTCAGGACCAGGTAGGCGAGTCCGGTGATCATGATGGATTCCGTTTACGGTCGGAGCTCAAAACGGGAGATAGGGCGCTTGCGACCCCCGTTTTGAGGTTCGACCGTGAAGGGGATTCAAATGCCAACCGGAGCGAAGCGCAGGGCGGAGGGCGATTTATCGGCCGGAGTAACAGATTCCGCATGCAGAGGATGTACCACGTCATGGTGGTCAGAGCGTTCCGGCCGCGATCCGGATCTGAACCGCCGCCAGGTACTGGTTCATGCGCTCGCTCAACTGGTTGAACTCGGAAGATCGCAGGCTCAGCTCGGCTTGCTCCACATCCAGCCACGTGGCCTGGCCCGCCTCGAACGAGCGCTCCGCGAGACGAACATTCTCCCGAGCGAGGGAGAGTTCCTCTTCGACGGACGCCAGGGATGCGGTCGCGGTCTGGTGATTGTGCCAGGCCACCCGGATCTGCTCCTCGGCCTGGTCGCTGATCACCTGTTCCTGCATACGATTGGCGCGGATCTGACTGGCGATTTCCTTGCGCTCCGCCAGCCGCAGCCCACCGTCCCAGAGCAGCCAAGTCGCCTGCACGCTCGCCCTCCAAAAGAAGGGGTCATCCGCGAATCCGGTGTTCTCGTCATAGAGGTAGGCCGCGCGCCCGTCGATTATCGGCAGCCACTGCATGTCCTTGGCGGTTCGCTGGTAGAAGAGGGCATCCGACTGGTAATGGGCAGCCTGGATGTCGCTACGGCTCTCCTTGGCGATCTTGATGGCCTCCTCCATGGTCGCGGGGAGCTCGAGGAGTCCCGGCGGCGAAAGGTCCATATCGCGGAGGCCGGTTGTGCGCGCGAAGGCCTCCCTCGCCTGGACTTGTTGGGCCATGGCATTTGCGAGGTTGCGCTTGGATTGGGCCAGCCCGAGCTTGGCCTGCAGCGTCGCGCGCTCGGTGACCAGGCCCGCAGCTCGCTGCCTGTCGACCAGCTCGAGCTGGTGTTCCGAGGTCTGAACACCAATCTCGGCGACCGCGACCCCCTCGTTGGCGGTGAGCAGGCCGTAGTAGGTCTCGGCGACGCCACCGCGAATCTGCTGCCGGGTCATGGCCACATTGGCGTTTGCGGCGTGAGTCAGGTTGTACGCCGCGTTCAACAGTGGGATCGCGCTGCCGTTGAAGAAGCGCTGTGACACGCCCACCTCGCCCTGCCAGAACGTCTTCTGCTGCATGATCATGGGCTCCATCTCGATCCCGAACGCCTCGGCCATGTCGGGGGGGATGAGCTCGGAGGAGTCGAAGGCGATCTCACGACTGTTGATGACGTAGGTCGCCTTTGCGTCGAGACGGGGGGAGAGGGTCGAGTAGGCCTTGCCACGCAATGTGCCGGTCTGAATGGCCCTCTCTCGCTGGATCTGTAGCGTCGGGTTGTTCTCTTCGGCAGCTTGCCAGGCCTCTTCTAGGGTGAGCCCGCTCGCCGAGCCAGGGACCAGCGCCAGCAGCGCGATGACCGCAACAGAGGCCGCAGCGGTGTTGGCAGTCTTCTTCCGGGAGAACAGACCCTGGAAGTCGTCGACAATCGAGTAGAGCGTCGGGACCATCACCAGGGTCAGCACCGTGGCGAAGCTCAGCCCGAAGATCACTGCGACCGCCATCGGCCCCCACCACTGGGCACTTGTACTGCCGAGGACCAGGCGCATCCGGGTGAAGTCGATGGAGACTCCGATCGCCATCGGGACGAGGCCCAGCGTTGTCGTGATCGCGGTGAGCACGACCGGGCGGAAGCGTGTCATGCCGGCTTCTACCAGTGCATCATGCACATTCATCCCGCGTTCTCGGAGCTGCTGCACGTAGTCCAGGAGCACGATCGCGTTGTTCACCACCACCCCGGCTAGAGAGATCACCCCGATGCCGGTCATGATCACGCCGAAGGAGGTGCCGGTGATGAGCAGTCCCCACAGCACTCCGATCAGGGACAAGACCACGGTCGCCATGATGATGAGCGGCATCGCCAGGCTGTCGAACTGGGTCACGAGCACCATCAGGATGAGCGCCACGGCGATGAAGAAGGCCCGGGTGAGGAAGTCCATCGACTCTTGCTGCTCGTCGTCGGAGCCGGCCAAGGAGAGGTGGATTCCGGGGGGCGTCTCGTAGTCCGAGAGCAGCTCCTCGACCCGGGCTTGGACCTCGTTCTCGTTGTGGCCGTGCAGCACGTCGCCGCCGACGGTGACGACGAGATCCTGGTCGATATGGCGGATAGCACCGCTTCCTCCGACCAGTTCGAAGGTGGCGACCGAAGACAGGGGGACCGCGTAGGTGTCGGGACTGGTGTCCTCTCGACCGGGCAGGCGCAGGTTGAGGACGGCTTGCAGGTCTTCTTTGTAGGAAGGACCAAGGGAAACGACGATGTCGTACTCGTCCTCTCCGTCTCGAAGGGAGCTGGCTTTGCTACCGGCGATGGCCGTTCGCACGGTGTTTCCGATGGCGGCCGTCGAGACCCCGATCCGCTTGGCGGCGCCGCGATCCACCCGCATGCGGAGCTCGGGTCGACCGACGTTGTAGTCATCCTCGAGGTCGGTGACCCCTTCGATCTTCGCCAGGTCGCGCCGAAGGATCTCGGCGAACTCTCCGGCGTCGTCGAAGCTCTCGGCGGCGACGTGCACCTCGATGGCCTTGCCCACCGGCGGACCCATGCCGGTCGGATCGACGGTGATTCTCGCCCCGGGGATCTGACTCACCACTTCGCGGAGGTCGGTGACCGACACGTGGGTCGACTTGGGTCGAATGGACTCGCCCTTCGTTGCGTTGTTCCTATCCGGCTTGAAGTCCAGGGTGATCCTGGCCTCATAGGGCACGGCGTTGATCCCCGATAGGGCGTCTCCAGAGGCGGCGACGCCAGACTCGGCCACCCAGATGTCGGTGCCCGGCTCGTCGGCGAGCATGTGTTCGACGCTGCGCACCACGGCGTCGGTGGTATCCAGCGCGGTGCCTTGGGGAAGGCGGATGCCGACAATTGCCCGGTCGGGCTCGGTGTTTGGAAAGAACTCGGTGCCGTGGTTGAAGATCGCGAACACGCCGACGGTGAAGACCAGCGTGGCCATCCCGAGGGCTGCGGACAAGTAGCGCCAGCGGATGGAGAACTCAAGCAGGGACTTGTAGGCTGTCATCGTCCTGGAGATCTTGCGTTCCTCTGGTTTGGCCGTCACTCTTGGCCGCGGCATCCAGCGGGACATGGCCACCGGGAGCACACCGATCGCCACGAAGAGGGACGAGACCAGGACGATGATCACGGTCTTGGGCAGGAACCCCATGAACTCGCCCATGATGCCGGTCCAGAAGATCAGCGGCGAGAAGGCGGCGACAGTGGTGGCGGTCGATGCGGCGACGGCCACGGCGACCTCGCGAGTGCCCTCGATGGACGCGGTGACCGGATCGGCGCCCATCTCCGCGTGTCGGTAGACGTTCTCCACCACGACGATGCCGTTGTCGACGAGCATGCCGAGGGCCAGCATCAGGCTGAAGAGCACGACCATGTTCAACGTGAATCCCAGGGCCTGGATGACGAGCATGCTCAGCAGCATCGACAGCGGTATGGCGAGGGCCACGAAGAGGCTGTTTCGAAGCCCCATGAAGGAGATGATGACGGCGACGACCAGCAGCAGGGCGGTGATGATGTTGTTCTGCAGATCGGTGACCGATCGCTGGATGTACTTGGACTCGTCGCCGAGCACCCGGTAGTGCACGCCTTCGGGCCAGTTCTTGTCGTGGCTGGCGGCCATCTCCTTCACCTCGTCGGCCACCGACAGGATGTTTGTGCCAGTGCGCTTGGTCACCGAGAGCGTGACCGAGGTCTGGCCGCCCATTCGGCTGTAGGTCTCTCGCTCGTGGTATCCGTCGACGACTCGTGCCAGATCCCGGACGAACACCGGCTTGTCGCCCACGCGTTTCACGGCGACCGTCTCGATCTGGTCGGGTTCCGAGAACTCACCCGGCACGCGCAGGAGGAAGTTCGAACGCCCCGTATTCACGTTCCCGCCCGGGATGTTGACGTTCTCGTTGGAGATGGCTCCGAGCACGTCGTCCAGGGATAGTCCGTAGTGGGAGATGCGCTCAGCGATGACCTGGACCTGGATCTCGCGGGTGAGGCCGCCGGTGAGCTTGGCGTCGAGAACGCCTGGGATCCGCGTCAGGTCCTCTTTCAGCACCTCGGCGAGGCCCTTGAGGATCTCCTCGTCGACGTCTCCGGCGATGTTGATGAGCAGCACAGGGATGTCGCTGAAGGAGATCTCTCGGACCGAGGACTCGTCGACGTCGCTGGGAAGGTTTGGACGAACCCGGCTGACGCGGTCGCGAACCCGCTGGAGCGCGTCCTCGATGATCACGTCGGGCTCGAACTCGATGCTGACGATGCTCACGCCTTCGATCGACGACGACCGCAGCTCCTTGATGTCTCGCAGCGAGGCGAGCTCGTTCTCGATTGGGATCGAGATCAGGCTCTCCACATCCTCCGGAGAAACGCCCTGGTAGGGCGTCGACACCAGGACCACCGGGATGGTGATGTCGGGCGACGACTCCCTGGGGAGGGTGATGTAGCTGTACAGGCCGAACACGAAGACGCAGATCGTCGCGAGCAGGACCGTCGTGGGGTGACCCACGAGCCATTTGATCAACGCGTGCACGACACTACTCCCCGTATACCGGTCTTCCCGCCGCGCAGCAGCGTCCCTCGCGAGCCACCAGGAGGAGGTCCCCCTCCGCTAGGTCTCGGTGGCCGGTGATGATGACGCGATCGCCCTCCGCGAGGCCGGAGGTGACGACGATCTGGTCGTGAATCACGGCGCCGAGCTCGATGTCTCGCCAGCGGGCAAAGCCATCGGTCTCGACAAAGATCCCCCGGTGATCTCGCCTGGTCACCACCCAGTCTTGCGGGATGACCACGGCGTCTTCCACCATAGGTATGTCCACCTCGACTCGGGCGATCATGCCAGGAAGTAAGGTGTGATCTGGATTCTCGACGGAGACTTCTACCGGGAAGGTGCGCGTCTTCATGTTCGCGGCCGGCGCGATGTGGCTGATGACGCCGTCGTACTGAAGGGCACTGGCCGAGGTGCCAACACGAACCTGCACATCGGGCCGAAGCGCGACCACGTCGCGGTCCGCCACAGAGAGGACCACCGTGACGGGGTCCAGGATCACCAGGCGGGCCACCGTGCCGCCGGGCGGGGCAGATTCGCCAGCTTCCACCATGACATCGGCAATCGTTCCGTCGAAGGGGGCTCGGACGAGAGATCGGCTCATACGGGCACGGGCCTGAGCTGCGGCGGCCTTGGCGACCCGGGCCTGGGTGCGGGCGCCGTCGAGGGCGCTCGCCGAGGATAGATCGCCGAGCGCCTCGACTCTGCCGAGCTCCGCATCTGCTTGGGCGAACTGGGCTTCGGCCTGATCGAGCTGGGCTGCGTACAGCGATGCGTCGACCCGGATGAGGGTCTGCCCTTTGCTGACCTCGTCGCCGGCCTCGACGAGGACTTTCTCGACGTAACCTCCGTTCGCGGCCGCGAGCATGGCGTCTCGGTGTCCGGCGATCTCACCGGGAAGCTGCAGCTCGAGGGTGGCGTCGGACTCTTCGAGGATGATGACCTCGACCCGCGTGGCGCTTGCGGACGGGATGGCGTGCTCGACCTCGGCTTGTTCGGCAGTGGCCCAGCCGCAGCCCATTAGCGTAGCGAGGAGGACCTGGAAGGCGAGGGGGGTCATGACGAGACCCCCACGCCTTCGAAGTACAGATCGACGATCTGATCGGCAAAATCGGGAGGTAGTTCCCAGCCATTGAGCGCGGACTTCAGGTGCATGGTCGCCGAGCCAACCAAGGCGATGACCGCAAAGCGCGGTGCCAGATTGGCGCGGATCTCGCCCGCCTGTAGCCCTTCGGCCAGTAGGCACTCAAGTGGTCCTAGCGTCTCGCGGTGGATGGTCATCAGGTCGATCTCGGGGCGCTCGTCGGTGGACGGGCTGGTTGCGGTCATTGCTAGTCGGACACCGTCGCGGTTCGAAAGGGCTACCCTCACGTATTGTTCGACGAAGGCTCGGAAACGGTCTCGAACCGTGCCGCTGGTCGACATGGCCCGGCGGACCAGGTCACTCATGAGCGCGATCTGGGCTTTCACGGCTTCGACGTAGAGCGCTTCTTTGTTCTCGAAGTAGTAGTACAGGGTGGGTTTAGTCACCCCAGCGCAGGCGACAACCTCGCGCACGGAGGTCGACCCGTAGCCCTTGTGGGCGAACAGGTGAGTGGCTTCGGCGAGGATGCGTTTGCGGACGTCTGGCTCGGGCATTTGGGCACTTACCTACCGTTCGGTAAGTTGGCAAGTGCGGACCCGGGGAAGCGTGACAGGGATTTACATCCGGGACGGCGTGTTACAGGAAACTCTTACGGAGAGATCATGGACGATCGAGCCGAAATCCAGCGACAAGCAGCTTCGTTCGTGGCTTGGCTCGACATGGCGAGCTGCCAGCACTTGATGCGTCTGGTCCTGGACGAGAGCTTCGATGAGGGCAAGGCGTTCCTGAGTGCCCTCTTCCCGGAGCTGCCCAAGGGCTTCGATCTCGGCGACGAGGTCTGGAGCGAAGCGGTGCTCAACGCCCTCGACCATCGCATCTCACCGCCGGACGAGTGGGAACGCGATCCCACCGAGCTGATGCCCGATTATGCCCGTTACGCCGAGGACGTGAGAAGCTAGCCTTGGCCTCGCGAGCTCAACCTTCTAGCTTCTTGGTGTCGAGGTCCTGCTGTCCGTCGCGGGAATAGCCACATGCCATGCTCGGATCTGCGAGCATTAGCCGTCCGTGCTTCTGATCGATCTCGTCCTTCTCGTCGGCGGGCTCCAGCTTGAGATAGGCCTCGACCACTGCTTTTCCCTCGTCCATGAGGGCCTGGTTCTTCTTTCCGGCCATGCACATCTTGGTGGCGGCGAGTTCTTTCATGGTCTGGATGCGGTTTGGACAGTCTCTGTCGGCCTTGATGAGGAACTCGTGGGACTTCTCGAGGCTGCCACGCGTGCCGGCGAGCATCTGGACGATCCAGCTGTCGGGCACGAGCCGGTAGAAGATCCCGAGCGCGTGGTAGGCGTCGCAAGGAAGTTGCTCGCTGCCCCCGATGGACGAGTAGACATGTCCACTGTTGGCGGTGTAGAGCCAGTCCTGCTCGATGCCCTTGGCGGCCCAGAGCGACGACAACACCCCGCGCGTCGTCCCGAGTCGACCGGCGGCGATTCCGCGAGCGAAGCGGATGTGCGGGTCGCCGGGGGTGGTCTCGAGACCGGCGTCGGCGACAGCGAGCATCTCTTCGTAGTAGGCGACCCTGTCGATGCTCTTGTCTTTGGGATCGAAGGTCTCGGCGTTCTCGAACATGAAACGAACGAGGTGCCAGTTCAGGGCGGAGTCGGTCGGGTTTGCCTGGAGCTGTCGGTTGGCCTCGTCGAGACCCTCCTTGAACTGCGTGGCGGCGTACAGCTCTTCGAGATCGAAGTGAGGATCGTCGGGCGTTGCCTGGCCGCGGAAGTTGATCTTGTACTCCGGCTCTGGCTCCGGGAGCACCTTGCCAGTGTCATCGGAATCGTTCGGAGTCTCTTCAGCGGAGTCACCGATAGCGGGCTCTTCGGGCGGGTCCTGTGCAAGGGCGGGCGAGGCGAGGCACAGGGCGAGGATGTAGGTCATGGCTGGACTCTCCGGAATGCGCACTATAGCGGCTCAGGTGACTCGTCCAGCCATATGGACGGTCTGCAGGTAGGGCGAGGCCGTTGTCGACGGTGGTAGCGGTTGCGCGGTTTGCACACAGATGCGTGCTGTTTGTTAGCAACAGAGGCGCAAATGGGACCGCGCCGTCGAGGGGCTGGCCGAGGAAGGAGGACGGCGAGAAGGGCGTCGAGAACCAGCCTTCGTCCGTGTGATTGGGGGGGCGGACGGAAGTGCACGACCCGTTGGCACAAAGCGGTGAGACGACGCGATGTTGTTGGGTCTAGACTGTCCGCACTCACGAGTGGTGAGGGGGGGCTCGAATGCGTGGTTTTCACTTCTGGTGGATTTGTCTGGCTGTGGTCGCGGTACTGGGTATCGGGTGCGACAACTCCAAGGACAAAGACAACAACTCCGACCGTCCAAACGGCGAAGTCATCGACAAAGACAACGATGGCACCCCGCTGAACCAAGACTGTGACGACGACGACGAGCTCATTCATCCCGGTGCCGCCGAGATCTGCGATGGGGTCGACAACGACTGCGATGCCGAGATCGACGAGGACACCGGCGATCCCTGGTACGACGACTTCGACGGCGACGGGTTCGGAAACATCGACCGCTTCATTCTCTCCTGTGATCCCGTCGCCGGGAGGGTCGACAACGGGGATGACTGCAACGACGCCGATATCGATATCAACCCCGCAGCCGCCGAGGACTGCGGTCCAGAAGACCGGAACTGCGATGGCGATCCGGTCCTGAATGCGTCGGACTTCAACACCTACTACGCTGACGACGACGCCGACGGGTTTGGTGACGACTACGACACCATCACCGGATGCGCGCCTCTGCCGGGGTATGTCGGGCAGCCTGGTGACTGCGACGATGCCGACTTCAACGTCAAGCCCACCGGCGAGGAGATCTGCAACAGCATCGACGACGACTGCGACGGCCAGATCGACGAGAGCGACGCCACCGACGCGCCAGCCTGGTACACCGACTACGACGGGGACGGCTTTGGAGACGCGGGCGTCGTTGTATTCGCCTGTCAGCAGCCCTCCGGTCTCGTGCCCGATGGCACCGACTGCGACGACTTCAATGCCCTCATCAACCCCGGCGCCGTGGATGAGTGTAACGGCGGGGTCGACGACGACTGCAACCCCGTGACCTACGAAGACGACGTGTCTGGCGAAGACTGGTTCGTCGACGCCGACGGCGACGGTGCGGGCGACGCGGCCGGACCCGTCGTGAATGCCTGCGTGCAGCCATCGGGTCTGGTGCCCGATGGCGACGACTGCGACGACACCAACCCCGACATGTTCCCGGGAGCTCCCGAGCTCTGCAACGGCATCAGCGACGACTGCGACGGTGACATCGACGAGGACCCCGACGACGTGGCGGCGACTTGGTATCTGGACAACGACGGGGACGGCTTCGCCGGCATTGCGGCCACCTTTGTCGTCCAGTGTTCGCCGCCTCCCAACGGCGTTCTCACCAATGACGACTGCGACGACGACGACCCGAATATCTACCCGGGCGCCCCCGAACTCTGCAACGGCGACATCGACGATGACTGCGACGCCTTCACGCTCGACAACGACTCGCCGACTGCACCGCTCTGGTATGCCGACGCCGACGGCGATGGCTACGGCGATCCCGCCGATGTGCAGCAGGTCTGCCTCCAGCCCACCGGCTACATCGTCGATGACACCGACTGCGATGACATTGTCGCTGCGATCAATCCCGGCGAGCCCGAGGTCTGCAATGGCGGTATCGACGACGACTGCGACCCTCTCACAGATGAAGAGATCGTCGATGGGTTCACTTGGTATCCGGATCTCGACGGCGACGGACACGGGGTGACTGCAGGTGCTGTAACTGCCTGTAACCAGCCTTCGAGCACCTCTCTCCTCGATGATGACTGCGACGATGCCGACCCGCTCCGGGCACCGAGCTTCACCGAGATCTGCAACGGGATCGACGACAACTGCGATCTGGTTGTGGACGAGGACACCGCGTCGGACGCCCAGGCCTGGTATCTCGACAACGATGGCGACGGCTTCGGCGACCCAGCGGTGTTCGTGGTGCAGTGCGCCCAGCCGTCCAACTCGGTGGCCGACAACACCGACTGCGACGACTTCGCGGCGGCTGTGAACCCGATTGCTCTGGAGATCTGCAACGGGGACATCGACGACGACTGCGATCCGTTCACGGTGGACGACGACGATCCCGCAGCTCCACTCTGGTATCTGGACACCGACGGCGATGGATATGGCGACGACCTGACTCAGGTCCAGCAGTGCCTTCCTCCGACCGGCTACGTCGGATTGGGTGGCGACTGTGACGAGGCTGACGGCGCGGCGAACCCAGGCGCCTCCGAGATCTGCAACGGCGGCATCGACGATGACTGCGATCCGCTCACCCTCGAAGACGACGTGGACGGCACGCCGTGGTTTGCCGACGTCGATGGCGACGGGTTTGGCGACCTGGCGGTGCCCCTGGGCGTGCTCTGTGTCCAGCCTTCGAACAGCTCGGCCGACTCGACGGACTGCGACGACATCGACCCAACGATCAACCCCGGCGCCGTCGAGCTCTGCAATGGCGACGTAGACGACGACTGCAATCCCGGAACGGTCGATGACGACAGCCCCACCGCTCCGAACTGGTACGTCGACGGTGATCTCGATGGCTATGGCGCGGGTCCGGGCACTGTTGCCTGCGTAGGACCTCCGTTCGCGTCCTTGACCGACGACGACTGCAACGACGGCGACTTCTTCATCAACCCCGGCGCTACGGACATCTGCAACGGCGGCATCGACGACGACTGTGATCCCTTCACCCTCGAAGACACCGGCCCGGCCGCCACGACCTGGTACGCCGATGTCGACGGCGACGGCTTCGGAGATCCGCTCGTGAGCACGACGGCGTGTGTGCAGCCCAGCAACTTCGTCGCCAACTTCGACGACTGCGCTCCGACGGATCCGCTCATCAACCCGGCGGCCCCGGACATCTGCAACGGAGGCATCGACGATGACTGCGATCCGCTAACCGACGAAAACACGGGAGGTTTCGGCACACTTTGGTACTTCGACAGCGATCTCGATGGTCATGGCGACCCGCTCATCTCGCTGATGCAGTGCCTGCAGCCCACTGGCTATGTCCTGGACGGCGACGACTGCAACGACGCAGATCCCACGATCAATCCCAGCATGCCGGACATCTGCAACCTCGGCATCGACGACGACTGCGATCCGCTCACAGACGAGGATGTGCTGTCGGCCATCACCTGGTACTTCGACTTCGACGGGGACAACTGGGGCAGCAGCCTGCCGACGATCGACGCGTGTGAGCAGCCTGGTGGCTATGCGCCCGCGGACGGCGACTGCAACGACATCAACCCGGCCGTGAACCCGGGCATGCTCGAGATCTGCGGTGACGGCCTCGACAACAACTGCGATCTTGCCGTGGACGAGGGCTGTTTCCTCGACCACTGTGGCCCCGTCACCGGGCCCGAGGTCTGGACGAGTGCGGTCATCCATCGCATCACCTGTGATGTGGATGTCGGGGGACCGCTGTCTCCAACCCTGATCATCACCGATGGCGCCCAGGTGTGGGTCGATGATGGCTTCCGGGTCACGGTCGGCCTCAGCAGTCCGGGCAGCATCGCTATCGACGGGTCGGCCACGGGGGTCACCTTCACCTCGGCGAGCGCGGCCCCAGTGGCGGGAAGCTGGTCCGGCTTGCAGCTGGGCGCGAACACAGTGATCGCGAATATCGATGGGTTGACACTGGAATACGGCGGAGGCAACGGCTTTGGCGGGCTCTACGTGACAGGTGCGTCGCCAGTCATCACCAACTCCCTGTTCCAGCTGAACAGCAACGACGGTGTCTACGCGAGCTCGGGCGCGATCGACATGACCGACACGCAGATCTCGAACAACTCCCTGAACGGCCTCTACATGGCCCCGGCAGCGACCTTCCCGACGCTGGGCGGGCCGACTTTCATTGGCAACACCCTCACCGGGAATGGCGCCGCTCCGATCTACGTGGCCGCCAACTACGCCGATCAGCTCGACGGGCCGACCAACACGTTCACCGGCAATGCGCTGGACAACGTGTATCTGCACAATGGCACGGTCGATCACGATGCCACCTGGCTGGCCCTCGACGCCCCCTACGAGCTCCTTGGGGATCTGTATGTGCAGGGCGGCGTGCTCCCGACTCTGACCCTCGACGACGGCGTCACAGTGCGGTTTGGCCCTGGCATGGACTTCTATGTGGGCTGGTCGGACAGCGGCCGACTCGAGACCCTCGGTGGTGCTCTGGGCGTCACGCTCACCAGCAACGCCTTGTTCCCAGCACCCGGCGACTGGCGCGGCCTGTGGATCGAAACCAATGACCTCGGCTCGTCATTGACGGGTCTGAACGTCGAGTACGGCGGCGAGAACACGTACGGTGGACTCTACGTCGCTGGTACCACTGTCACGATCGATCAATCGAGCTTCGACAACAACCAGGAGAGCGGCATCTACAACGCCGGTGCGACGGCGATCATCACCAACACCTCCCTGAGCGACAACACCAACTACGGCTACTACGGCAACGCGGCTTCTGAGCTGTCGAATGCCGGCGTCTCAGGCGCTTTTGCGGGCAACACGGTCACCGGCAATGTGCGACCGATGGTGCTGCCAGCCCTGATGGGCGATCGGCTGGACGACAGCTCCACCTATGCCGGCAATGTGGTGGACTCGATCGAGCTGCAGGCAGACTACGTGACCCAGTCGGGATCGTGGCGAGCTCTGGACGCCGACTACTTCGTGAGCGGCGACGTGTACGTGGAAGGCCCGGCAGATCCGATCTTGACCGTCGAGGACGGGGCCACGGTCGCGTTCACCTCCGGCGTCGATCTGTACTCGGGCTGGTCGGACGACGGGCGGGTGATCGTGGATGGGCACACCAACGGGGTGCTCTTCACCAGCAGCGCGCTCGTACCGGCACCCGGTGACTGGCGCGGGATCTATCTGTCCACGTCGGACCAGGGCTCCACCTTCACCGGCCTCACCTTGGAGTACGCCGGCGCGAACAACTTGGCCGGCATCTACTCCGGCAGCCCGGGCTTGGTGACAGTGACCGACTCGGTGCTTCGCAACAACACCAGCGGCGGCTTCAGCGGCGTTGGCATCCTCGACATGTCGGGCACCGCCGTCGAGGACAACTTCGGCGATGGCGTCTACCTCTCTGCAGCGGGGAGCCTGGCGGCGGGGCTGCCGGCGACCAACACTTTCCAGGGGAACTCCCTCACCGGCAACACTGGCTATCCGGTGAACATCCCCGCGAATAGCGTGGACGAGCTCGACCCGTCGACGACCTATGTCGGCGGCAATGGGCAGGACTGGGTCGCCCTGCAGGCCGACACCATCAGTCAAGACGTGACGATGAAGCTGCTCGATGCGGACTACGTCGTGACGGGCGACGTCTATGTAGAGAACCCCGGTGCTCCGGCTCTGGTCGTCGAGGACGGCGTTGTCGCCCACTTCGGCCTCGGCGTGGATCTCTACGTCGGCTGGAGCAATCCGGGAACGCTCGATGTGCAGGGCGTGGCCACTGGCGTGGTGTTCACCAGCGCCCAGCCGGTTCCGGCTCCAGGCGACTGGAACGGTCTGACCCTCTATCAATACTCCGACGGCAGCTCGCTGGTCGGGCTCACGGTCGAGTACGGCGGTGGCACCAACGGCGGCATCTACCTGTACGCCACCAACGTCACCATGGACAACGTGACGTCGCAGTTCAATCTCAATGATGGCCTGTACGTCGACGCCAGTGTCGTCGACATCAGCAACAGCAACTTCAGCGACAACGCCGATCTCGGCATCGACGCGACGGCGTCCAGCGTCGTGACTGGTGTTGCGGGCTGCACGTTCGCCGACAATGGCGGTGCGGCGCTGTCCATGGGCGCGAACTTCGGTGGCAACGTCTCCGGCGGCTCCTACACGGGCAACGGCCTCGATCGCGTGGTCCTCATCGCCGATACCGTCACCGACTCCCAAACCTGGCGCGACCTCGGTGTTCCATACCGCGTGATCGGCGACGTCTACGTTCAGGGGCCGGCCAATCCAACCCTGACCGTCGCCGACGACGTGACGGTCGAGTTCGGGAGCGGCGTCGATCTCTATGTCGGATACACGGACAACGGCGCACTGGTGGTCGATGGCCAGGTGTCGGGCGTGACCTTCACCAGCGACCGAGTCATCAAGAACCCCGGCGACTGGCGCGGCGTGCACTTTGGCGCCAATGACCTGGGCTCCCAGGTTGTCGGTCTGCAGGTCGAGTACGGCGGCGCGAACACCTACGGCAACCTCTACGTGGCCACCGCGACCAACCCATTCTTCGATCAAGTCACCTCGGAGTTCAGCTCCTATGACGGCATGTACGTCACCGGCTCGACTGTGGACGTCACGAACTCGACCTTCCGGAACAACAACGAGTCCGGGATCTACATGACCTCGACGGGTCGATTCGACACCTTCGACGGGCCGAACTTCACCGGCAACACCCTCACGAACAACGTGCGCGCCCCCATCGAGATGTACGTCGATACCTTCGATCAGCTCGATGCTAGCTCCTCTTTCTCTGGAAACGGCGACCTGATCCGCATCCTGGGTGGAACCGTCGGACGGTCGGGACTCTGGCAGGAACTGGACGAGGACGTCCTGGTTGTGGCGGACTTCTATGTGCAGGGTGTTTCGAACCCGCAGCTGACCATCGAGGACGGAGGCGTGTTCTTCATGAACGCCGGCACCGAGGTCCACGTCGGCAGCAGCACCGACGGCTCGCTGATTGCCGCAGGCGATACCAACCTCGGTTCCGGCATCCTCTTCACCTCATCCGCCGGAGTGCCAGCTCGGGGCGACTGGGATGGGCTCTACCTCGGTCCGCTCTCCGAGGGCAGTCGCATCCGCGGCACGACGATCGCGTATGCCGGCGGCGGCGGCAACTCGGGCAACATCTACCTGAACGCCAACACCGACTACGAGGTGACGGACTGCACCCTCGATCAGTCTGCGGGCCACGGTCTGTACAGCCTCACGAGCAGCGGCCTGATCAGCGACTCGACGTTCACCAACAGCAACAACGACGGCGTCTATCTCGATGCTGGCTCTAGCCTTACCACTGTTGGAACGCCGAGCTTCGTCAACAACGTCATCACCGGAAACGGCGGCGATGCCGTACACATCTACGCCAACGACGTGCGGCAGCTCTCGCCGTCCTCGAACTACACAGGCAATGGCGGCCGGGTGCGAATCCAGGGTGGAACCGCGACGGTCTCAGGCACCTGGCTCGCACTGGACGAGGACTATGTGGTGGGTGCCGACACGACCATCCAGGGTCCCTCTGATCCGACCATCACCATCGCCGACGGCGTGACGATTCTCTTCGAGTTTGCGACCGACCTGCACACCGCGCCCGGCGACGATGGCCGGTTGGTGGTCGATGGCTCGGGCTCGGGCGTCACCTTCACCTCTGCTCAGGTGGCCCCAGCCGCGGGCGATTGGAACGGCGTCGAGCTCGGAACCTACGATTTCGGCAGCTCGCTCACCGGCCTGACCGTGGAGTACGGCGGCAGCAACAGCCAGGCGAACATCTATGTCCTGAGCAGCACTGTGACTCTCGACAACGTCGTCTCCACCAACTCCCAGACGAATGGCTTGCTCCTCAGCAGCGCCACCGCGACGGTCACCGACTCGTTCTTCGATGGCAACTTCGACGACGGGATCCGGTTGACGAACGGCACGCTCGATATGGCGGACACCATCGTCTCCAACAATCTAGGTCACGGCGTCAACGGCAACACGGGCTCGAGGCTGGCGCTGGACACCCAGCTGGTAGAGACCTTCTCCGGCAACCTGATCACGCTCAACGGTGGAATGCCGCTGATCATTCCCGTTCGCTACTCCGGCGAGCTCGAGGACACGAACTCCTTCGCGGGCAATGGCAACGACCGGATCCGCTTCCTGGCGGGACGCCTCGACATCGACAGCACATGGCACCAACACGACGTCATGTACCAGGTCGAGGGCAACACCAGTATCGAGGAAAATGGCGGTTCTGCCCACCTGATCATCGAGGACGGTGTGCGGGTCGAGTTCGACACGCTGTCCGAGTTCCGCGTTGGCTACAGCTATCCAGGCACCCTCGAAGTGCAGGGCAATGTGCTCGGGGTCACCTTCACCAGCAACAAGGCCGTTCCCGCTCCTGGCGACTGGGACGGGATCTACTTCGGCTCGCTCTCGGACGGGTCGATCCTCACCGGCCTGACGCTCGAATATGCCGGAGGAAACACCCTTGGCGGCATCTACTGCTACCTGACCGACGTGGTGATGAACAACTGCACGATCCGCAACAACGCCAACCACGGGGTCGATGTCGACAACTCCATCATCGAGATCACCAACTCGACGATCTCGGGCAACACCAACGACGGTGTGAACGCGGACGCCTCCAGCGTGCTGAACAACTTTGCGGGCAACACCTTCACGGGTAACGCCGGCAATCCCATGGACATCCCCGCCAACTACGCTGGCGAGGTCTTTGCCGGATCGACCTACTCCGGCAATGTCGACGACCGGATCGTGCTCCTGGCCGACACCGTCACCGACTCCCAGCGCTGGGAAGATCACGGTGTTCCGTACTATCTCGCGGGCAACCTGAGCATCGACGGTCCCTTCAGCCCGGTGCTCACCATCTCGGATGGCGTCATTGTCCAGGTGGGGCCGAGCTACTACATTCGCACCGGAAACGGGGAGCCCGGAACCTTGGTGGTCGAGGGCGCGGTGACCGGCGTCCAGTTCACTTCGGCCCAGGCGCTGCCAGGGCCCGGCGACTGGGATGGCCTCGAGCTGTACAACTTCGACGGCGGATCGGTCCTCGATGGCCTCACCGTGGAGTACGCGGGCTCCAACGCCCTGGCCAACATCTACAGCTACCTGGCGAGCGCGACCTACACCAACGTCACCGTCACCGATGGCTCGAATCACGGCATCTACCTGGATGGTGGTGCCAGCGACATCAGCGGCTCGGACATCTCCTTCAACACTGACGTCGGCGTCTTCATGACAGCCTCCGCTCGCCTGGCCAATCCCGCCTTGCCAGAGCGGTCCTTCATGAACAACACCCTCACCGGCAACGGTTTCCAGTCGATGCGGATCCCCGCGGAGTCGGTGGGCGAGCTCGACCAGTCGTCCAACTTCGTGGGCAACGGTGGATGGCTCCAGATCACAGGTGGCGACGCCAGTCGCACCGCTACCTGGCTGCCGATGGACGAAGAGTACGAGATCGCCGGCGATCTCGACATCGAGGGCACCCTCAACCCGACCCTGACCATCGAGGACGGCTGTGTGTTCAACATCGCCTACAACGTCGACATCGACGTGGGCAACTCGAACACCGGAACACTCATCGTCAACGGCGGCATCTCCGGGGTCACCTTCACCTCGAATGCCGCAGTCAAGGCTCCGGGCCAGTGGGAGGGGCTCGAGTTCGGCTCGCTCTCCGATGCGTCAGTCATCGACGGCGTGACGCTGGAATACGGCGGCGAGAACACTCTCGGCAACCTCTACACCTACCTCGCCGACATCACGATCACGAATACGACTTCTCGATACTCCCAGTCGGATGGGCTCTACGCGCAGTCGTCCTCCCTGTTCATCCAGGACTCCAACTTTGTGAACAACACCGGCGATGGCGTCTACATCGACGCAAGCTCCAGCCTTAGCGCCGCCGATACCCCGTCCTTCAAGAACAACCTGCTCACGCTCAATGGCGGCTCGCCGATCTCATTGGGCGCCAACTCCGTGTGGCAGCTCGACTCGACCAGTTCCTACGCCGGCAACGGCCTGCGTGTGTACATCGACGGCCGCGACGCGCTCAACACAGGTGTCTGGCGGAACCTCGACGAGGACTACGAGATCCTCGCCGATGTGGACATCGATGGCCCTCTCGCCCCAGTCATCACCATCGAGGATGGCACGACGCTCCTCATGCGCTCCGGAGTCGACTTCCGGGTGGGGAACGGCGCACCAGGCCAGCTCATCGTTGCCGGCACTGCACTGGGCGGCGTGACCATGACCTCCACCCAGGTCATCCCCGGACCCAACGACTGGGCCGGGCTCGCCATCTACGCCAGCGATATGGGCTCGGTCTTCAACAACCTGACGGTGGAGTACGCCGGGTCCAACGCGCTGGGCAACATCTACCTCTACATGAGCGACGTCTATATGGACGGCGTGGTCTCCCAGTTCAGCAGCAACGCGGGCCTCTATGCACAGAACGCGAGGATCGAGGCTATCAACTCCTCTTTCAACGATAACCTCGGCTACGGCGCCTTCCTGGACACCAACAGCAGGATCGACGACTTCAACGAGCCGTCGTTCACCAACAACGTGCTCACCGGCAATAGCTATCCGCTGTACCTGTACCTGCCGTCCCTCGATCAGCTCGATGCGAGCTCGTCGTTTGTGGGCAACACCAACGACACCATCGAGATCGGCGGTGGCGATGCACTCACCGACGGTGTCTGGCAGGCTCTCGATGCGCCATACCACGCATTGGCGGACCTCGACATCGACGGACCTCTCGACCCAGTAGTCACCATCGATCCCGGCGTGCGTATGGAGTTCGCGAACAACATCGACCTCCGCGTCGGCAGCGGCGATGACGGCGGGGTCCTCGCCCTCGGAACGCTCGCCGATCCAATCGTGTTCACATCGGACAAGGCCGCTCCGGCGCCCAACGATTGGGGGGGCATCTTGGCGGACACAGGGTGCATGGACGGCACCAACGAGGTCATCTTCGACAATGTCGTCGTCGAGTACGGGGGCGCAAACGGCGCCGGCAACTTCTACCTGTACAGCTGCGACGCCCAGATCTCGAACAGCACCGTCACGGACTCGTCCTTGTGGGGTGTGTACCGGACCGGGACGGTCGTGGTACCCATAGGTATGACATACGCCAACAACTTCTCCGGCAATTTGTTCTAGGATCGCGATCGTGACCTTGCGACCACTGGTGTTCACAATCCTGGGTCTCGCAGCGGCGGGACCCGCCTGGGCTTGTGCGATTCCGCCAGACAGTGATTTCGACGGGGCTTGTGACGCAGAGGAGGACCTCAACGGCGACCTCGATCCCAGCAACGACGACACCGATGGCGACGGCGTGCCGAACTATTTGGACGACGACGACGACGGCGATGGGGTGCTTTCGCTCCTCGAGGACGTGGATGGCGACGGCGATCCACACAACGACAACACGGACGCAGACGCTTTTGCCGACTATCTCGATGTAGACGACGACAACGACACCATCAACACCGCCCAGGAGGATCTGAACTTCGACGGCGACTGGTTCAACGACGACTTCGACGTGGACTACACGCCGAACTTCCGCGACCCCGACGACGACGGTGACGGCGTTCCTACCGAGATCGAGTTGAACAACATCGACTCTGACGGCGATACCTTTCCCGACTACCTCGACGCCGATGACGATGGGGATGGCACCAACACCCTGGACGAGGACATCAACGGCGACGGCAATCCGCGGAATGACGACACCGACTCCGACACGATCCGCGACTACCTCGACACCGACGACGACGGCGACGGCATCCTGAGCCGGGACGAGCCGGGAGACTTCGATGGCGACGGCATTCCCAGCCGCCTCGACACCGATGACGACGGCGACGGCGTGCCCACCATCGACGAGCTCGGCGACACCGACGGCAACGGCGCTCCCGACTACGTCGACCGGGACGATGACGGCGACTGCATGGACACTGTGGATGAGGATCTGGACGGCAGTGGCGACCCGCGAAACGACGACACGGACGGCGATCTGCAGCCGAACTTCCTCGATATGGACGACGACGGCGACGGCGTATCGACCCTCAACGAAGACCTGAACGACGACTGCGATCCGAGCAACGACGACGCCAACAACAACGGCATTCCGGCCTACCTCGACGTGCTGGAGCCCGCGGATCAAGTCGATGCAGACGGCGACGGCTACTACGCCATCGAGGGGGGAGGGGACGACTGCGACGACACAGACCCGACCGTCTTCCCGGGTGCGGCAGAGGAATACTACGACGGCGTGGATGCCGACTGTGCCGGCGACTCCGACAATGACAAGGACGGGGACGGCTTCGACTCCGATCATCTCGACGGCACCGACTGTAACGACACCGATCCAGAGATCAACCCCGACGCCAAGGAGGACCTGTCGGAGGTCGACATGGACTGTGATGGCTACTCAGATCCCCCCGGATCGTTCACCACCGATATCGGCTTCGCCTGCTCGACGACGGGCAGCTCTGGCAGCTTGATCCTCGTTTTCCTCGGCCTACTCGTCGCCCGGCGACGCCATGCCTGACAAGCAGAGCGCCGGAGAACAGCGGAGGGTCTTCAAGATCAATCGCTGCCTCGGGCGTGGCGGCTTCGGCGAGGTCTACAAGGCGATGATGATCACCTCGGGCGGTGTGCAGACCGACGTGGCGATCAAGGTGCTGCACGCTGGCCTCGACCCGCGTAGCCAGGCCGTCCAGCGGCTCCGGGACGAGGGCAAGCTCATGGGGGTGCTCCGGCACCCATCCATCCTCAAGTGCTACGACCTGTCGATCATCCACGGACGGATTGCGCTGGTCACAGAGTACGTAGAAGGCGACGATCTAGATGGCTGCTTCGGCGTCATCGACCCCATCCCGTTGAAGGCGCTGCTCCAGGTCACCGCGCGTGTTGCCGAGGCACTCAAGGCGGCTTGGACGACGCCAGCTCCGGGCACAGAAGAGCCGCTGCACCTGATCCACCGGGACGTGAAGCCGGCGAACATCCGCATCAGCGTGCACGGCGAGGTCAAGCTCCTCGACTTTGGGATCGCCCGCGCCCAGCACGTCGATCGCGAGGCAAAGACCCAGACCCACACGGTCATCGGCAGCTTCCCCTACATGTCTCCCGAGCGGTTCCTGCAGGAGGATGTCGGCGCTCCGAGCGATGTCTACGCCCTGGGATGTGTCTTGTACGAAGGCATCGCTGGCGATCGTGTGTTCCGCGACGTGAAGCTCAAGCAGATGTACCTTCTGGCGTGCGACGAGGACGACTACGCCGAGCGTGTCGAAGAGCGCATCGCCGAGCTGCCGGCCTATACGCCCCCCGAGGTCGTGGAATTGATCAGGGCCATGCTCGCGTTCGAGCCTGAACAACGGCCCAGCGCCGACGAGGTCGGACGTCGCTGCGACGATCTCGCCGACGACGCCGACGGCTACGGGTTGCGGCGGTGGACCCGCGATCGCGAGTGGCCGGAATATCAGCCGATGGACGGCGAGCTCGACGGCACGATCATCACCGAGGGACCGGTCGAGACCGCGGTCAGGGCGCCCGACAGCGCCGTTGCGACGACGGGTGGGTCCGCGAAGACCTTCATTGAGCGGCCGGCCGATGTCGCCGATTCGGTAGCGAGTGTCGAGATCCCCGGCCCACTGCCGCCCGCCGTAAGCAGCGACACGATGACCGTGCCCGCCATGGTGGGAAGCACGCAGCCGTTGCCGCAGCAGAGGCGAGGAATTCCTTGGTTTAAGCTGACTATCGCGATGGTGGCGGTTCTGATCCTCGTCGTGTTCGTGATCGGTGGTGGACTGGGCGGCGCCCTCGTCGCTCTGGAGTACCTGGGTGATCCAGACGTCGCTGTGGCGTCAGATCCCGAACCCGCGACCGATCCGGTTCCGGAGGCCGATCCTGTGGATCCCGCTCCCGATGATCCCGCTCCCGAGGATGGCGTGGCGGACGCCGATGCGACCCCAGATCCAGATCCGGTTGTGGACCCGGCGCCCGCTCCACCTACCCCAGCGCCGGTCAGGGATCCCATCGTGCGTCCCGAGCCCGAGCCAGACCCCGTCAAAGTGGTGGTCGTAGCTCCTCTTCCCGAGCCTGCTCCCGCCGAGCCCCCGCCCGAACCGGCCCCCGCCGAGCCCGTTTATGAGCCCGTCGCCGAGCCGACCAACGTCGGTGCTCCGGGTCAGGGCTGGGGCGATCCCGATGGAACGCCAGCTGCCCCGAAGACCAGCGCGCAAAAGGGCACGCTCGCCGTCGAGGGCTCGGTCTTGGTCGAGCTTCGGAAGGGCGGTCTCAAGAACCGCGCTGGCTATGTACCCACGGGAAACTGGCAGGTCTTCGCCGACTTCGGCAGCGGTCTCCAGAGCACTGGGCAGACGTTGTCGGTCCTCGCCGGTGGCAAGTACACGATCTCGTGCTCCAAGTTGCGGAGGCAGTGTGTCGTTCCATAGCCGGAGCATCCGGGTTGCATTGGTTTCCCTGGCGTTGTTGCTCGCTTCCCAGGCGGCCTGGGCTCAGTGCACCACATTCGACGAAGGCGAGTTCAGGAACATCGTCGACGCCTCACAGAAGGCTATCGACCAGGACGACGCCTACAAACACAAGCAGCTGTGGGCGGAGTTCCTGCGGACCCTCCCATGCTTGGAAAACCAGCTTCCCAAGGACGCATGGGCGCAGTTCCTCGTGGCGGAGTCCATCGTTCGCTACACGACTGAGAAGAACTGGGAAGGCTCCCTCGACACGGCCCTCGGCATCTGGCCCGACGTTCCCGGGGTCCCGGAGTTCATCCTCGACGAGTGGGGTCCAAAGGCCCCGAAGGCGCCGCTAGACAAACCCATTCCCGACGGCACGACCCTGTTTCTCGATGGCGTGCTCGTCGACAAACCCCTCATGCTCATGGGCCTCCACATCGTGCAGCAGCTCAAGGACGGCGAGTGGGACAGCCGCATGATCGAGGACGAGAACTGGCCGGATGCCTGGTTCGTAGATGAGGGTCCCACCGACTCTGACGGCAATCCCGTCGCTCCGGATCCGGTGCCGACCACGCCCGGAGATACGAAAGGGCGCGCTGCCATCGGCATCCTGATCGGGGGCGGTAACGAGTCCCAGACTGTCGACTCTTCGGGGACATACCTCAGGAGCAGCCAGCGCACCGGGCCCATCGGCGGGCTCTCGTTCTGGGGGGAGATCCCCATCGCATCGGTTGTAGGCCTGTTTGCGGACGCCAAGCTCCCTGTTCAGATCCCATCCATCATCACCGCCGGCGCTGGGGCTGGGGTCTCCTTCGAGACCAATCCCATCCTGCTTCCCGACGCCTATGGTGGGTTCGCCGTCATCCTGCCGGAGTTTGCGATCCACGTTGGCGGGGGCATCACCCAGATGCAGATCGTCGAGGGTGATCTGTCCCGGAACTTCGTCTTCCCACAGCCGCGGATCGCCTTCGAATCGGTGAGCTGGAAAGCTGACTTCCTCCTTGGCGGCGGCTACACGCCATCGGCCAGCCATGTGGACGTCAAGGCCACCTTCCACGTCGGTGGTCACGATGGAATGAGCTGGCGCGTGGGCCCTCTCTTCGAGGCCGCCAACGCCAAGTTCGTCGAGGAGAAACCCGGCGCCGGACGCACCGCCTCGGTGTTCCGCGGCCGCGCGATCGTGCTGGTATCAGTGACCTGGGGCCGGCCCGGCTAGCTAACCGCGGCCGCTGCCATGCTGGCGTCCTCGTCCGTGTGGATCTCGAGGTACTCGACCGAGGAGTTGCACCGTGGGCAGCCACCGGTGCTGAACTGCGCCGGGATGTGGATCAGGCAGCGGGTGCACACGCAGACTGGCCGGGGTTCTTCTTTGAGAGCGCGAAGGAAGTCGGCGTGACTCAAGGATGGAAAGAGTTCTTCGGCGGACGCGTAGGTCGTGCGGGTCAGCAGATGGAAGCCGACCATGCCGAAGACCGCCGCGCCTGCACCGGCCAGGATGGCGAGGAAGTTCCACCCCAGGACCGTCCATGCGGAGTCACCGTAGGAGTTGATCCACCCCGAATACCCCGTGGCTATGCAGACCACGGCCAGGACCACGGCTGTTGCGATGGCCGGTATCGCCCCCTTTCGGCCCATGCTCTCGAAGCGTTGTAGGAGTGTGAACACGAAACCGCGTAACCTGGGGTGGAAGGCGAGCGCTACCGGAGGGCGCATGGAGGAGCACAGGGCTGCTTGGGAGGTACGGACCACAGCGGCCGTTTTTGGTTTCGTTTTGTGGCTGGGTGGCCGGCAGCTTCACTGCGCAATGGATACCAAGCTCCGGAATCTGTTCCGCGGGTGGCTGGCGGAGCACCTCGGATCCGTCGAAGACAATGCGGTGACGCTCGCCCAGATTCAGGGCTTCGTCGGGGAGATCTTGCCGCGTCGTCTGACCGGACTGATGGCGACACCCGTCGACGCAAACGCGCTGCCGCCGGAGCACTCCTGGCTCGGCGCCCTGGAAAACGATCGGATCCCGCGCCTCGGAGAGTGGGATCACGACGGCTGGCGCAGCAATCGTTGGGCGCCGGGTATCGATGTCACCGAGCTCCTCAGAGGCACGCGGGCCGGGCGCTATCACTGGGGAAAGGGGACTCACGGCGGTTTCAAGGCGGGCGGACGGGATCCAGACGCGCTGGAGATGTGGTTGACCCTGGCCTATTGCGGAGGCCCCTTCTCATTGGCGATCCGCCGCCGCCGCCAGCTGGTCGGCGCACCCATCTGCCAGCAAGACGGCTGGATGAGCGCCAGCGAGCTGCATCTGCTCTGGGATCTGCTCGACGCTATGTGACCGTGAGGCGGTCGCTGTCCGTGGTCCGCATGTGGATCGCTGGCGGCACCTCGGGGAGTGGCTGCCCGCCGACATCCTGGATGTTGTCGACGGCGATGGGCATGGACTCGACCCCCAGGGCGCGGCGGATTCCGGCTCGAAGCCAGACATCCGCCACCACCTGTCGTCCACGGCTGGCCAACCAATAGGGTCGGCTGTCGATGAGCACGCTCACGGCGGGGTTGTCGCCGAAGCTCAGTGATACCGGCCCGAGATCTCCCAGGCCCTCGGCTTGTTTTCCGGCCACCGCGGAAGGCGCCATACGGATCGCGTCGACGAGGAGGTCGGCGCGCTTGGCCTCGGCCTCCGCCGCGCTGTGGCTGGCGGCCTCGGTCTCCACGAGAGCCTTGGCGGCCTCGAGATCTGCGACCCAGCGCGTGCGCGCTCCCCCGGTGGCGATGGCCGCGCGCTCCGCGGCTCGAACCGCGGCGATCAATTCCGGGTCCGGTCGAGGAATCGAGGGCGCTGAGCTCTCCTGCGCGGTGATGGTCGGCCGTTCTCCCAAGGCAGCGATGGAGCGGTTCCATGCGTCAAACACTGCTTTTGCCTTTCGGAATTCATCCCGAGCAGCTTGGGCGCTGGCGGCCTGGGCATGGGCTTGCTGGTGGGCCTGCTGCGCGGTCATGAACTCCTGCTGGATCGTCATGACATTGGCCTGCGCCTGGGCGGCCATGGCGGCTCCGTGAGCCCAGCCCGGACGCTGGCACATCGGACAGATGCTGGGGTCGGGAAGTGCGCCGAAGGTCTGCTGCTGCGCGGTCGCCGTCTGATAGCGACCGTACACCTCCTGGTAGGTCTGAGTGGCCACCGCCGAGAGACGCTGGGCCTCCACGGCTGCCGACTCGACATCGGCTGCGGCCGGAGCCTCTGGAGGCTCGCCGAGTGCGGCGCGCTGTCGGTCCCACTGGGTCTGTTGGGCGACCGCGACGGCCCCGGACCCGGCTCGGCGGTCATAGGCCTCCCACAGAGCGGCGGCCTCGAGGGGGGCGCGGTCCACCGGTTCGGGGCGCAGGATCTCTCCGGCCTGGAGGGCTGCAACGCGCTCGTGTGCCGCTTCCTTCTTGCCTAATGCGTGGTCACGGGTCTTGCGGGTGCGGCGACGGTAGTCGGAGGCCTGTTTGTCGGTCCACGCCAGCTCGGCGTTGCTGACCGAGTGCGCCTTCATGCGCAGCTTGATCTCTGCAGCCACGTCTCCGCCGGGCAGGATCCTCCCGAGCAGATCGCGGAACTTCCGTGCATTCCCGGCGACGAGAGGCTGCCAGGCAAACGGTAGGAGCACCAAGCGGAGCAGCTCGGGGTGCTGTCCGAGGGGACCGATTGCGGCGAGGAAGTCCGCTTCGTTGCTGTAGGTCTGGCGGCCGCCACCGCTGACGATGATGCGGGTGGTCGAGCGCGTCCTGGTGATGCTCCGCCGGATGATGCGACCGTCCGTCATCGTCAGCTCGACAATGGCCTTGGTGAAGTCGTCGTGGATCGCTTCGGGCTGGAACTTTCCGCTCGACGACTGTCCCCACAAGGCGAGCAGGATCGCCTCGAGGACGAAGCTCTTTCCCGCCTCGGAGGGACCCGAGAGCAGGGTCACGCCGTTTGTTTTGCAGGTCCCTTGGAAGTCTCGGTGTGGGCCGAGGCCGATGATGGAAATCCCTTTGATCATGAGGCGAGCATATGCCGTTCGCGACCACTCGCGGATGCGTCGAGACCGCTCGTGAGGGAAGGACCACCGAACCCGACGCTCGGATGGCTAGCTGTTGCTTATGCTTTGGCGAATCCTCGGTGTCGTGTTGACGGGAACCTGCTGGCTCGTGGCCTTCGGTTTCTGGGCGTTTGGAATGGATCTCAGCGCGCTCGGCTGGCTGGCCGTGGGGGCGACCGCTCTGCCGATCGGCTGGTCTCGGTGGCGACTGGTCCCCTTCTTCCTCGCCGCCCTGGCTACCGCACCGCTGTCGGTGGCCTCGGTCTATGAATACGGACATCGCGTCGAGGTCCTCAGCGCGAAGCTGGCTGGGGGCCCGGATGCTTTCTCGGCTCGAGAGAAGCTGGGGATCTATGGCCTGAACCTGGCGATGGGCGTCACGGGTGCTGCGGTCGGTTTTCCGGAGGTGGCCATGGAGACGCTGCTGCTGACCATACCGGGAGGCCCCGTCCGCAACTTCGAAAGCGACTTCCCTATGAGATCACCGAAGGTCCGAGACGCAGTGGCGGCGATGCTGGTGGACTCCCGACCTCGCACCGTGGCCTGGGCCTACTCCGGGCAGGATTCCATGCGGGTGGCCCTGGCGTGCAACTCCCTGCACCTCACCGGCGAGCCCGTAGTCGACGACGGCCGTCGAGGCCTGCGGGTCAGCGGGCGGGTGCAGATCAGCTATGCCGAACGGTATTTCCTGGTTATCGGCCGGATCCCGGGCAGAACACTTGGAATCGAAGAGGGTCTCTTCAGGATGCTGGAGCGGGCGGGTTGGTTGTTTCCCTACGACGCGGTGTGGACCTGGACGGTGTGGACACCAGAGTCACAGACCTCGACCGAATAGATCGGAGCACGTGCCAGACAACACAGGTGCATCGACCTGCCCATTGTCATCGACGCCGTAGTGGCCCTACGGTTCGGGAGGGGGCTTGCGGATCCGCAGCGTCTCGATGCGTTGGGGCGTGGCGCGTTCCACGATGAGCTCGACGCCTTCGACCTCGTACAGCATGCCAACGGTGGGGATGTGCCCCAGCCCCTTGACCACTAGCTCGCCGAGCCTCCCACCCTCCGGCAGGTCGACCTTGAAGAACCTGTTCACGTGGGCGACGTCGGTGGCGGCGTCGGCGAGGATCTCGTCCCGGGAGAGGCGCTTGATCTGGCGCTCCTCGACGTCGGTCTCGTCGATGATCTCACCCACCAGCTCCTCGAGCACGTCCTCGATGGTGACCAACCCCAGCACCGTGCCGAGCGCGTCCACTACCAGCGCCAGGTGGCGGCGGCTGCCCTGGAAGTGGCGTAGGAGGTCGTCGCAGACCATGTTCTTCGCCACGTAGTCGACGGGCCCCGCGAGCTCGGAGAGGGCGACCTCGCCCCGACCCTCGGCCACGGCTTCGAGCAGCGCCCGCACATTCACCAGGCCCAGCACTTCATTGGGTCCCGATCCCAGCACCGGCAGCCGCGAGTGGGTAAACGAGCGCACGAGCGACCGGATCTCATCGACGGTCTGGTCCCCGCGCAGCACCTCACCGCTCGACAGGGGCGTCATGATGTCCCACGCCGTCACGTCGTTGAGCCGGAACACGCGGTGGATCATCTCCTGTTCGTCGGGTTCGATGACCCCCGCCCTTTGCCCCAGCGTGGCGAGCGCCTCGATCTCGGCCTCGCTGGTGCTCAGCGGTTCGCGGCGTCGAAACGGCCTGACCACCAGGTCGATGACCACGATGAGCGGCAGCAGCACCACCGTGAGCACCTGGATGATTGGCGCGATGGCCAGCGCGATGGGCATGGCGTAGCGTTCGCCGATGGTCTTGGGAATGATCTCGGCCACGACGATGACCAACAGTGTCAGCACCGCGGAGAACACCCCCACGCCAGTGGAGTCGAAGTGCCGTGCCGCCAACGCTCCCACGACGATAGACCCCACGATGTTGGCCACGTTGTTCCAGATGACGATGGTCATGAGGGGGCGGGCGATGTTCTCTTTCACCGCCCGCAGGGTCTTGGCGCCGGCCCGGCCCTCTTCGTCGGCCGAGAGCACCTGCCCGTAGGGCGCCGAGAGCAGCGCCACCTCGCTGCACGAGGACAGCCCACTCGCCACCAGCAACAGCAGCACCGACAGAATCAGGGTCAAGACACCTTGTTATCACACTGACTCGTTGGCGGGCTAGACTCGGCCCAATCACGTGGCCGGCTGAGAAGGCCACTCAGCCTGGGTTCAGGATGTCGAGCACCGCCTGCACAGCCCGAGCCTTGGCGTCCCGCTGCAGCGTCGTCCACTGGCTCTTGGCGATGGTGTACACCCGAGTGGCGCGCGCTTTGTCGCCGGCGGCCATGGTTCGTCTCGCCGCAGTTTCCGCGACTCGGGCGGTGTCCTCGTCGGCCATCTTCAGCTCGCCGAGGATCAGCTCCGCGGTGGCGAGGTGTCGATCGAAGGATCTCCACTTTCGCTCGGTTGCGTCGCACGCGCACAAGGCGATGTGGCAGTCGCCGACCACCGCATGGGCTCCCGCACGGGTGAAGCCGGGTAGGGCGCGGTCGAGCTTGGCCCGGGCCTCGGGAATCAGGCCCTGATCGAGGAGGATCAGCGCCTTGTTGTACTGAGGAAAGACGATCGAGTCCGAGCCCAGAGTGACGAACAGCTCCTCGGCCTGCTCATAGTGTGAGGCGGCAGCGTCGAGATCTCCCAGGTAACGCCACACATCGCCGATGGAGTTCGTCGCCGAGGCCACGCCCCAGCGATTGCCGGCGAGCTGGTGTCGGTCCCGGGCCTGGGCGAGCAGTTCGACTGCTTCGGTATGGTGACCGCGCTCTTTGGCGAGCTCGGCGAGTCCCTGGAAGGCGTGGGCCGCTCCGGCGTCGTCTCCCACTGCGGCGCAGTCCTCCTTTGCGGCCTCCAAGGTGGCCTGGGCGTCGTCGAAGCTCCCGGATGCTGTCAGCGCTTCCCCCAGGTGCCAGCGAACCTCTCCGAGGATGGCGCGATCTCCGAACTCGACGGCGTCCGCTTCGACTTCGGTGAGCTTGGCCACGGCCGCGGGCATGTTGCCTCGGAGACGATGCAGCCCTCCGCGCAGGGCACCCGACCATACCGAGAGCCGTGGCCAGCCATGCTGGTGAACGGCGCGGTCGATGCGGTCCAACCAGGAGGCGATCCCGTCATAGTCGCCGCGGGCTCGCGACAGTCGCGCCCGGAGCAGCCAGCCCTCGCCCCAGCGACCTTGAGAACCATCGAGGGCGATCTCCTGCATTGCGGCCTCGCGGTCGGCGAGCAGACCTTCGGCGGCGCCGTACTCTCCCCCTCGGGTGCGCTCTTCGGCTCCGAGGAGGAGGGGCTCGAGGGCCTGGACGATCTTGCCCGCGCCGAGCAGATGTCGGCCGATCCGCTCGGCGAGCCCCTCGGGATAGCTGCCGTCGACGCGGATGCGGCCGGCCAGCGTAGTCGCGCAAGCCTGGTGGTGGGCAACCAAACGGCGGCCGCTCCTGGCGCGGGACTCCAAGGCTTCGCGGAGGAGCCCGTGGGCAAACGACCAGCTCACGCCGATCCCGCCTCCGACCGGCCGAATCAGGCGTTGATCGAGGAGGTGGTCCATCAGCGCCCCGGATGTCCGTGCATTGGCGTGGGTGCAGGCTTCTCGCCACTCGGCGGCGTCGACCTCCTGGCCGAGGACCGCCGCGATCTCCAAGCTGCATGCCTGGGCAAAGCTGGCGTGGGCGAGCACCCGCTCTACACGATCGACCCACACCGCGTTCAGATCCTCTGGGAGATCGGCGCGAACGTCGCTCTTCAGCTGAAAACCCCGCGGCCCCGGAACCAGGAGACCCCGCTGGATCCAGTCGCCGACGAGCTGGATGGCAAAGAGGGGATTGCCGGCGGTACGGGTCTCGATCTGACCGGCGAGGTCGTGGGCGAGGCCGAGCAGCTGTCGGATGAGCGCTGCCCGATGCTTCTCCGGCAGGGCGCCGACCTCGATGGACACGCTTCGATCTCGCAGGTCCTCGACCAGCTTGCTCTCGTCGGGCCGGCGGGAGAGTTCCTCATCGACTGCGGTTGCGACCACCAGGACCGGGAGCGGCTCCTCGTCTTGCCGGTCCAGGAGCCAGCTGACGAAGCGCAGCGCATCGAGCCCCCAGTGCACATCGTCGAGCCAGATCACGATGGCTCGCTCGGAGCTCATCTTTCGGAGCATCCGCGCGATCACCGCGTAGCGCTCGGCGGCGTTCTTGAACTCCCTGCCGCGCCTCGACGGGCGGATGATCTGGGTGATCGCCTCGGCCTCGTCGGTGTTCTCGCCCACGATCTCTCCGACCCGCAGGGCGACCTTGGCGCGCGACATGCCAAAGCAGCGCAGCAAACTCTCGATCATGGCCGACAGTCCCTGGCCGGGTCCGGGCACCGCTCCGTGGGGAGCTCGGAGGTTGATGGCGGCTCCGATCTCGTGACTGCGCTGGGAGAGCCACTCGGCGAGGCGGCTCTTGCCGGTCCCGGTTGGACCGCGAAGCAGGACAAAGACCGCGCGCTTCTCGGCCTGGCTCCTTCGCAGCGCTGACCACAGCCCGTCCCGCTCTCCGTCGCGGTCGACCAGGGGAATGGTGCGGAGGCCGAACAGGCCCATCCCGGCGCCGTGGAGGCGGATCTGCGATGTCGGTGCCTCCCGTTGCCAGTGGCCGGGAATCACGAGTCTCGACGGCGTAGTTCCGGTGAGAGTCAGCGTTGTCTGCGGGTCTATAGGCGCCCCGTCCTTGGACAGGATCAGCGTGTCTGGCTTGGATTCCTTCCGCAGGATGGTGATCGCGTCGCCGAGGATCGGCAGGACGAGCGTGTCTTCACCGTGGCCGGGGATCACATCCCCGGCGATGGGGTTGGTGGGGATCCCATCCGGATCGCCGAGCAGGAGCAGGTCCGCGGCGGCATCGGCGGCCCGGCGGTAGCGTCGGGACACGTCTTTGGCGAGCAGCATCATCAGCCAGGCGCGAAACTGCTCTGGGAGCGGCACATTCGATCGGAGCTCTGGGGGAGGGGTGTGTCGATGGGCGTGACACTTGCCCTCCCACGTCCGCGTCGTGCCAAACGGAGGCCCGCCCTGGATGAGGGTGTAGGTCAGGCAACCCAGCGCATACAGGTCCGTCCAGGGACCGTAGTCACGCCACCGGCCATCGAACTGCTCGGGCGCCATATATGCCGGGGTTCCCGCCTGGAATGGCTCTCCGTCGCCGAGTTCCTCCACCGCGTGAGCGAGCCCGAAGTCGGTGAGCTTGACCGTACCGATCTTGTCGAGGAGCACGTTTGTCGGCTTCAGATCTCGGTGCACCACGCCCCTGGCATGAGCGTGGGCGAGGGCGTCGAGGAGACTCAGGAGCACGTCCCGGATCTCCGGCCACTGCGCTCCCCCGGCCCGTCGTGACAGGGTTCCGCCCGGCACGAGCTCCATGACGATGTAGGGGCAGTGCTCGGTCAGCTCGTCGCGGCTGTTCTCGGCGGCCAGCGCATCGACGGCACCGTAGTCGTAAACCCCGACGATGTGCGGGTGGTCCAGGGAGGCGACCGCGCGGACCTCGTTCCGAAAGGCGGCGTGGAATCGAGTCTCTTCCGCGAAGCGGCCGTGGAGCACTTTGATCGCGACCGGGGTGCCGTCGGCGCGGTGGGTGCCGTGCCAGACCTGTCCCATTCCGCCCCTGCCGATGGAGCGGGTCACGTCGAACGGCCCTAGGGGTATCGCCATGCCCCACCATACGCTGGGCGACGTGGTAGATCACGGGTCATGAAGTATCCGAGATTGGTGGTGTGTAGCGGCGCAGTAGGGCGCTCTGGCGACAACCTGGCCCGGCCGATCGTGGGCGGGCGCGGCAACGAGGACGTGCCCTGGGTGGCGGTCGCCGTCGGTCGCTCCGACGGCCAGTTCAACTATGCAAAGGCCGAGGGCCGTGATCGCGCCGAGCTTCAGCTGCTCATCGACGAGGCAACCGCGAACATGGCCGCGCTGCCGTTCAGCTGGACCGTCTCCGAGGAGAGCGGCTTCTGGATCTTCAAGAAACCTAGTCTACTCCGTGCGTATGGCGACCTAGGTGTCTCTCCGAGCGAGATGGCGACCGACGGTACGGGCATTGATGATCTCTCCACAGATCTGCTCCTGCTCCCCGGTGCCTGGGCAGAGGCTACGGAGAAGCTCGGGAACAACCTGGCCGTCATCGTGCCCAAGCGCGGCTGGCTCATGGTCGCGGCTGCGTCACCGGGACAGATGCACCTCACGGCACGCCTCTTCGAGATGGCCGATGGAATCGCCTCGCGGGGAGGCCGTCACGTCGTCTCCGGCAACGTTGTCCTGTTCATGGATGGCGGCTCGCTCTCGGGGATCGAGGCGCGCACAGGAGATTCCGGCTACATCTCGCTGATGAGCCCGGATCCGGAGAGCTGGTTCGCCGCGTAGCTCGTCCATCGAGTTGTAGGTTGTTCATGGCAGAGGGTAGAGATGGATGGGTGCAGCCGGAGGACTTGACCGGCAATTGTAGAGGTCAAGGCCGCAGTCAAACCCATGGGCTGTGAGCTGTCGTACATATCCTCCAGATTCTGGAGGGCCGTCGCGGATGACTACAAATTATGTAGTTTTCACCAACATATGTTCGTCAGTTTACGGGTCATGGGTGCAGGCGGAGGACCTGACCGTAATTGTGGAGACTATTCCTCGGCGGCCAGTGACTTGGCCACCGCCTCGGCCACCGACCACTGATAGGTCTCCTCGCCCCAGAGCCGGTGCAGCGCAACGGCGAGAAATGCCAGCTGGCTCATTCGGTTGCGCTCCAGGGCCAGGTTCAGCTCCCGGTTCCCGAGGAGGATGACCTCGTTGTCGACCATCGTCGAGGGTCCACCCAGATAGACAGCGATTCGCTTGGTTGCCGGTCCCCAGCGCTCGTCGGCTTTTGCGGCGGCCCGCTCGAGCTCTTTCAGGAACCCGGGAAGCAGGGCGGCGAGCTTGGCATTCTCCACCCATACTGTGCCTCGGTCGGTCATGACGCAGCGGTCGTCGACCTGGAGGTCGGTGCCTTCGACGGCCCCCCACATCCCGCCGGAGACATTGTTGCGGGCGCCGTGAAGCTCGACGAGGACCGGCGTACGGGCTTCGACTTGCAGCTTCAGACCGCTACGGTGGCCAGCGCGAACCCGGGCCTCGGGAAGGGTGCCACCCCGGAGGTTGCCGCCAGACAGGATCCGCACGGGTCCAGTCGCAGAGAGTCCGGTGCACACTGGCGTTCCATCGAAAGGGACCGCCACAGCCCGCATGGGCGCGCCGGTCACCGAGCCGTCCCACCAGCCGTCGCCATCGCTGTCCCAGGCGTTGGGGTTGGTGTTCAGGATCTCCTCGGCGAGACGTGGCAGGCCGTCGAGATCGGTGTCGGCGAGGGCCTGTCGCTGCTCGGTGACCGAGGCCTCGAACAGGGCGATGACCTTCTTGCCGTCGTCTCCGGCCAGCTCGAGCAGGTCCTTGAAGTCCGACCACTGCATGTTCTTGTCTGGCCACCACGCCTGCTCGGGGATGAGCAGCGCCGCAGTTCGCACGAGCCGCGCCGCGCCGAGGTAGGCGTCCGAGCGCTCGTCAACCGAGACGGCAGGTCCGTGATCCGACCGGTTCGACCAGGTCTTCAGGTCGGGCATCCGCAGAAGCTCGTGGCCGTCGTCCCACTGGAGAGGCGCCAGACCCGGCCGCCGGGTGACCACACAATCGGCGAGGAGCTCGGTTCGGCCCTCCTTGAGCGCGGTTGGCCCATCCGAGACCCAGGCGTGGCAGACCTCGTGCACGATGACCTCGGTGAGGCGCTTCTCGTTGGAGTCGAGCTCGATGTGGTACAGGCCGTCATCGTCGCTGTGGGCGATGCCGAGGTAGCCGCCGCGAACGTTTCCGCGGGACAAGGTCACGTTCTTGTGGGCCTCTCCGGCGCGTCCCGTGCACTCCATTGCCGCTTCCCAAGCGATGCGGGCGACCTTGGCGTCCATTGGGTTCGCGGACCGGAAGACGGGCAGGCCGGGATCGGCCGCTGCGCTCGTTGCGGCTCCCAATCCGAGTAGTCCAAGGAAAAACGCCACGTGGCGCATGAACTGGCCTCCCTACAACCATGGTATCCGTCAGCTATGACATCGCTGTCTGGAATCTGTTCCTTAGTGAAATCAGCTTCCGGACAGCAGTTCACTGGTAGGTGGGTCGGCCAGATCGCCGAAGACGGTGACCCGCGAGAGGTACTCGTTCATTTCGGCACCGTCGAGGACCTCGTTTTCGAGGAGATAGACCGTCATCTCCTCGAGGTTCACGCGGTTGCCGTGCAGCATCTCGAGGGCACGTTCGTGACATCGGTCGGTGATGGCTCGGATCTCGCGTTCGATGGCCTCGGCTGTCTCTGGAGAGACGGATCCTGTCGGGATGCCACTGCCGACTCCAAACGCGTTTACTTGCGTCTCAGGTGCGTAATTCACCGTTCCCAGGCGGGCCGACATCCCGTACTCGGTGACCATTCGCCGCGCCAGGTCGGTGGCCTTGCGGATGTCGTCGTGAGCTCCGGTCGTCACATCTCCGAGCACGAGCTCCTCGGCGGCGCGGCCCCCGTAGAGGATGGTGATGCGGTTCAAAAGCTCGGCCTTGGACATCAGGTAGCGGTCTTCGAGGGGCATCTGGATCGTGTAGCCGAGAGCGGCGATTCCCCGGGGGATGATGCTGATCTTCTTCACGGGATCGGCGCCGGGGCTGGCGGCGGCGCAGATCGCGTGTCCGCACTCGTGGTAGGCGACCGTTCGTTTCTCGGACTCCGACAGTCGCCGGTTCTTCTTCTCGAGGCCGGCCACGACCCGCTCGATGGCGTCCTCGATGTCGGCGCCTTTGATCTCGTCTTGCTCCCGGCGGGCGGCGAGCAGTGCGGCCTCGTTCAGTGCATTCGAGAGATCTGCGCCAGCGAATCCCGGCGTCATCTTTGCGATCTGGTCGAGGTCTACGCTTCGGGCGAGCTTGAGCTTTCGAGCGTGCACTTCGAGGATGGCCAGCCGGCCTCGATAGTCCGGGCGATCGACGAGGATCTGCCTGTCGAAACGCCCAGCTCGGAGCAACGCCCGGTCGAGGATCTCTGGCCGGTTGGTGGCCGCCATGACGATGATGCCCATGCGGTTGTCGAAGCCGTCGAGCTCTACGAGGAGCTGGTTGAGCGTCTGCTCTCGCTCGTCATTTGCGCCCGGTCCGGCCACGCCTCGTGCCCGTCCGACCGCATCGAGCTCATCGACGAAGATGATGCAGGGAGCGTGTTCCTCGGCCTGCTGGAACAGATCGCGAACCCGGGCGGCTCCCACGCCGACGAACATCTCCACGAACTCGGATCCAGAGATGGAGAAGAAAGGCACACCCGCTTCTCCGGCGACGGCGCGGGCCAGCAGGGTCTTGCCCGTTCCCGGCGGACCCACCAGCAAGACGCCCTTGGGTGGGCGCCCGCCGAGGGAGGTGAACTTCTCGGGGGTCTTCAGGAAGGAGACGATCTCCATCAGCTCTTCGGCCGCTTCGTCGACCCCGGCGACATCGGAAAAGCTGACCCCGGTGCCCTCTTCTGGCACGACGGCTGCCGGCGATCTTCCAAAGGCGGTGGCGCCGCTCGAGGGGCCTCCCTCCTGGCGACTGAAGATGAGGAAGATCAGTCCGAGGCCCATCAATGGCAGGAAGACCAGCAGCATCGTGCTGTCGCTGCAGCCGCTGCTGGCCTTGGCGGAATAGGGCACCTTGTGTTTGTCCAGCAGCGCCGTGAACCCGTCGTCGGATGTCACCTGCACGACGCGAAACTCGTCCTTGCCGTCGACGGCGACCTTGCGCTTGGCCTCGATCACCTCGCCGTCAAAGACCACGCTCTCGATCTTGTCGTTGGCGATGAGCTCTTTGAGCTCGGACCAGGTAGGACCCGGGTTGTTACCGGTGTATGCCCACTGCACGACGACCGTCAGCGAGACGATGACGACGGCAACGAAAATCAGGGTGGGCAGCCAGCGGTTCACGGCGCCGACGTATCACGCCTCAGTATTCGATCACGCCGTCAGGCTCGGCTGTGCCAGTTCGGTCCGGTCTCCTCGTCCAGGACCTGCAGCGTCTGCCGATAGAGGAACTGCGCCTGCTGCGGGTTGTCGCCGATGGCCACCAGGCCGAGCTTCCCGAACTCGGAGAGGGCGCCGATCAGATGGAACACGACACCCCGCTCTGACGGTCCGTGGAAATGCAGGTCGTGGTACACACTGATGTCGACGAGATCCTCGGCGCGAAGCCCTATATACCGATCCGACTGCAGGGTATCGGTCGCGAAGTAGTACTTCGGCTTGCCCGACGGCGCATAGAACAGCCCGTTGTCCAGGTTGTAGTTGCCCGATGTCAGGAACTTCAAGGTCAAGAACGGATGGGTCGTGCCGCCCTTTCGCAGGTTCACCTCGATGGCGAAGTGCTCCCATTCCCCCTGCTTCTGGACCGAGACGTAGTCGATGCCAAAGCGACCGATCACGCCTTTGTCGGCCAGCGCGGCGGCGATCTTGGTACCGGACTCCTGGATCTCCGTTCGGTAGTAGTCGGCGGCGGGGAAGGTGCAGCCCTCGAAGACCTGCCCCGAGGGGCCCCCAAGGAGCTGATCGTGGGTCGAGATGACCTGGGGCTCGCCGATGGCGTTCACCCGGCACTGGACCGAGGGCGACTTCTTGATCTCGCCCTCCACGAAAGATTCGACGACACCTTCCATCTCGACGAACTTGCCGCCGAAGCTCTCCCAGTTCTCCGCGGGGGCCTCGAACTTCAGATCGGCGCCGAGGCGGCGGCGAATGCTAGCCGCGAGATCTGGGGCGGTGGCTGAGAGCTCGTTGTAGTAGAAGAGCGCGTTTCCCTCGCCGGAGAAACCCTCGTTGAGCTTGACCACAGCCCTCCGCGCGTCCGGCGTGTTCTTCTTGATCTCGGCCAAGCACTCGGCGATCTCGTCGTGGGTGCGGACGTTCTCGAACCCAAAGGGTAGGTTAACCTCCGCCTTTCGGAAGATCTCCCGACACCCGGATTTGGTGCCGAGGTGGGAGAGGATCGGGTCGGTCGAGTTCAGGGGCACGCCCAGGCGCACAGCCAGCGAGCGCTCATAGGGGGTACTGTTGAAGCACACCATGTGGGCGCGGTCGTAGTCTGGGATCTCTCTGCGGATCCGGTCGATCAGTCGCGGTCTCCGCAGGATCTTCTCGGAGAGCGGCACATAGCTGCGATCGTTGCAGTCCAGCATGACCAGGCGACTGCGGGCGTGAGAGCCGGGGATCCCGGGCAGGAGGTTCAGGTAGTAGTCGACGACGATGGGGTCGAGCGCCTGGCTGGTGACATAGATGAGCTTGGTGCGAGGCTGCTTGAGCAGCATGAGGTTCACCAACATGCGCTCTTCGTAGTGGTAGACCCCGGTGATCTTCAGCAGCTCGCGCGGGTCCATGGACAGTGAGGGGATCACCACCACGGTCTGGGGCGTGCGAACGTCCTTCGATAGGGCTTGGTAGAGAATGGGAACCCGCGTTTGCAGGGCCGCAAAGGCGGTGAGTTCCTCGCTAGAGCCCACGGCAGGCCAATCGGAATGACGCATGGCCGGAGTCTACCAGCCCGGACCCGCGCGGCGCAGAATGAGTACCTAGCGTGCGCCAGTTCCCCGGATCACCGCCGGGATCGTGCGGAGAATGAGCCGCACGTCCAGCCACAGATTCCAGTTGTCGATGTACTCGAGATCGAGGGCCATCCAGCGCTCGAAGTCGATGTCGGAGCGCCCCGAGACCTGCCAGGAACACGTGATCCCCGGCTTCATGGAGAGCCGGCGTAGCTGCCAGCGCTCGTAACAACCGACCTCGGAAGGTAGCGGCGGACGCGGTCCCACCAGGCTCATCTCGCCCCGGATCACGTTCCAGAGCTGCGGCAGTTCGTCGATGGAACCGCGGCGAAGCCACTTTCCGACGGGAGTGATCCTGGGATCGTTCCGCATCTTGAAGACAGGCCCGTCGACCTCGTTGTGCTCGAGCAAGTCGGGGAGCGAGTCCTCGGCACCGGAGACCATCGTCCGGAACTTCAGCATGCGAAATGGACGGCCGTATCTGCCTATTCGTTCCTGGATGTAAAGCGCAGGCCCGCGATCCTGCCACCAGATCGCGACCGCGGTGAGGGCGAGGAGGGGACTCAGAACGACCAGAGCCACAGCCGACAGGGTGAGATCCATGGCGCGCTTGGTGGCCAGCTCTATGGATGCCCCGGGCGCCGATCGGACTGTGAGCACGGTCCAACCGTCATAGTCGTCGAGGGTGGTCTGAGTTGCCCGCAGGCCGACGAAGTTCGCTTCCAGAGTGAGGGGAACCCCGAGCTCGTCGCAGATCCCTGCCACTTCGGTGAGGCGGTCGCTGGAGAGGCCCCCGGTCAGGTAGACCTCGTCGATGGGCTCGGCAACCAGTATGCCCGGGAGTTCGCCGACAGTGACCGTCCCGACGACGGTGATTCCCCAGCTGTGGTGTCGCGCCAGGGTGTCGGTGTAGGGCGTGACATCTCCGTCACCGACGATCAGAACCCGGTACGGATCGAAGCTCGCCGCGCGGAGTCGGCCCAGGGCCAGGATCTGCGCCCAGCGGGCGACCGCCAGGGGCACGACCGCCGCGATGCCAAAGGAAAGGATGAGCGTTCGCGACGCGGGCTGGATCTGCAGGAAGAAGATCAGCGTGATCACACCAACCAGCGCTGCGACGGTCGCTATCAGGAGCTCCCGGGCTACGACAGTCGCGCTTTTGCGGCGCAGAGCCGAGTAGCTGCCGACTTCGTACAGCGCGAGCAGCCAGGCCGGGATCAGCAACCAGCCCAGGTTGAGCGCGTGATCCGGGCTGACTGTCGCAAGCATCGGCTCGCCAGCGAACAGGTCGAGGGGCCACCAGGCGTGGAAGGATGCTCGAGCGTGGACCACAGCCACCCATGTCGCCGCCAGGGCGACAGCGTCGGTTAGGACGGCCCCCAATCGAAGCCATGTCAGGTGCTCGCGGAACATGGTGCCAGGATATCTCGGGAGGGACGGAGGGCGAGTGGTCCGCATCGCAGACATCCACATCGGCGGCGGGGCGCCGCTGGCGCTCATCGGGGGCCCATGTGTGCTCGAAGAGCGAGAACGCGTCCTGCGGATTGCAGCGGTTGCCGCAGAGATGTGCACCAAAGCCGGCGTTCCCTATGTGTTCAAAGCGAGCTTTGACAAGGCGAATCGGACCAGTGACTCCAGCCATCGTGGCCCGGGCATCGACGTTGGCCTGGAGATCTTGGCCGCGGTTCGAGAGCGCGTAGGCGTACCTGTGACGACCGACATCCATGAGCCGTGGCAGGCCGAGGTGGTGGCACCGGTGGTGGACCTGATCCAGATCCCGGCCTTCTTGTGTCGTCAAACTGACCTGATCCAAGCAGCGGCCGCGACCGGAAAACCGGTGAACCTCAAGAAGGGGCAGTTCATGGCACCGAGCGCCATGGGGCACGCAATCGGCAAGGCGGCGGCGGCCCCCGGAGTGCTGGTGACAGAGCGAGGAACGTTCTTTGGCTACGGCGATCTGGTCGTGGACATGCGCTCTTTCCGCCAGCTCGCCGATCTAGGCGTGCCGGTGGTCTTTGATGCGACTCACGCCGTGCAGCGACCCTCGGCGGCGGGTGACCACTCCGGCGGAGCGAGGGAATACATCCCTTCACTTTCTCGCGCCGCGGTCGCAGCGGGCGTGGATGCGATCTTCGCCGAGCTCCACGACGACCCCGACGCCGCGCTGTCGGATTCCGATTCGCAGATTCCTCTCGAGTGGCTGCCTGGGCTCTTGAGCAGCTGGACGAAGATCGCCGCTTGTTGCCTCTCTACGGGACTTTCTTGAGTTCCGTGATCGCCGCGCAGGCATTCTCGTAGCCGGCTGCACAGGACTTCTCGAAGAAGACGATCGCCTTGTCCCGGTCCACAGGTACACCGCGCCCACGCATGTGAGCCATGGCGACCGACGCGCAGGCCAGGCCCTTCCCGAGGTCACAACCCTTCGATGCGGCGGCAAACGCCTCGGGAAAGCTGCTTCGGGCGTTCTCCAGCGTCGCGAGGCTGAGGCAGCCGTCTCCGTCGCCGAGCTCGCAACCGCTTCCATACAGAGTCGCTGCCGAGTCGGCATCTGCTTCTGCGCCGACGCCTAGTTCGGCCAATGAACCGGCCTTTGTACAGGAAGCAGCGTGTTTCTGGAGACACGATGACAGTAGCATTTTCAGCGCCTTCTGCTCGTCCTTGGCGGTCCCGTACCCGGCGACCATCATCGAGGCCGCCTCGTCGCAGGCCGCCCCATATCCGAGCTCGCAGCCGGTCCGGGTGAGCTGAAACCCCTTCTCTGCGTTCCGGGGGACGCCGGTTCCGGAGGCGTGAAGAAAACCGAGATCGGCGCATCCGATAGCGAGCTCGGCGGCGCAGGCGCGCTCGAAGTGGGGCAGCGCATCCTCGACCTGGCGGTTTCGCATGTACTCGGCGCCGAGGTTGTAGCAGGCGAGGATCCCGCCCTTGTCGCAGGCTGGCTGCAGGACTGCGAGGGCTTCTGCAGTCTTCTTCTGAGCCAGCAGTGCCCCCCCGATCACCGCACAGGCTTCGAGATCTCCAGCTTCACAGGCAGCTTCCTCTTTGGGATCCACCGAGATCTGTGGCCCGGCCCACGCCAGCGCCGCGGCGAAGATCATGACAGCAGGCGGCGCAAGCGACGGACCTCTGAGACCAGCACGTGTACGTCTGGTGAGGTCGCTCGCTCGACCATGGCGTCGAGGACGTCGTCGGTCAGACCATGGTCGGTCGGCTCGTCGGGCTCGGGAAGCATGTAGGCCTCGCGCAGGATCACGGCCCACAATTCGTGAGGCTCGGCGACGAACTCGGCCATTTCGTCGCCGACTTCGTACTCGGCATCCAGCTGACGGGCATCGCCTACGGCCACCTGGCGGCGGGGGTCGGTGACGGTGCTGACCACGATGCGAAACAGCATCCAGCTGTTGTAGTCCGCGATCCAGTCCATCTCGGTCTCGAGGGCGGGCGCGACCTCCTCGCTGTCATCGAGCAGGTCCAGCACCGGGGGAAGCGGTGCACTGGTCGTCGCCGTGCGGAGCTGCGTGTTGGGCTGCTGGGTGCTTGGAAAATGGACTTGATAGGGACCGAAGTCGACCCGAGGCCATGCTTCGTGATTGGCGCGCTGGTTGTTGTCGAGCCAGGCTGGAACGCCGTGGAACTCCGAAGCGCGATCGCCGAGAGCACCGTTGAAGAGCTTGAGGAGCAGCTTCAGGGTGGGGTGCCGGGAGCCGAGTGTGACAGTGCTGGTAGTCATGAGTTGGCTAGCTTAGCCCGTCCTCGTGAGGCCATTGGCGTTTCGTTCTGCCAATGTGCGATGGCTTTATATGACGACCGGCATACAGCGTCTGCGATGCCCACCGAAAGCCAACTTATTGATCTGCTCGAACTCGTGACGAAGTGCGTAGCCGCCGCCCGCGGCCTCCCTCTCCCCGATGTCGAGCGCGAACTCGAAAACGCAGCGCCCACGCCCCATGAGCGGATCCGGTGGGTCGCCATACACTGGCTGGAGTGGCTCACGCCCGAGCTCCGTGCCCTGGTCCTGCTCGCCCAGGACGAGATCGCCGAGGCGCACCAGTTCCGAGGCGGCGGTCCGGGTCCAGCGGGTGCAGTGGAGATGCCCAGCCTGGAGTCTGGTGGTGCAGAAGGGGAGGAAGGGGAGGAGGAAACCCACTTCAGCGAAGACACCGACTGGATGGTGGACACCGTCCTCATCGCCAAGCAGGCCTATGTGTGGCTGCATCAGCTCGGGGTGTCGCGCCTCGACGAGATCCCCGACAGCGCCCTGTCCGAGCTCGCGGAGCGTGGATTCACCGGCCTCTGGCTCATCGGGCTCTGGGAGCGATCGCCAGCGAGCAGGAACATCAAGCGGCGGCGCGGAAACTCGGAGGCCGAGTCCTCGGCGTATGCGCTCCTCGACTATGCCGTGGCCGAGCGACTCGGTGGAGAGCACGCCCTGCACGAGCTGAAGCAGCGCGCGATGTCCCACGGGATCCGCCTGGCCGCGGACATGGTGCCCAACCACATGGGCCTGGACAGCCGCTGGATGGCGGAGCACCCGGAACGCTTCCTGCAGCTGGAGTCGCCGCCGTACCCGGGCTACACCTTCAACGGCCCGAACATCTCGGGAGATTCCCGTATCGGCGTATATCTCGAGGACGGCTACTGGTGGGAGACCGACGCTGCGGTGGTCTTCAAGTGCGTCGATCACGCCACCGGCCGCGAGCGGTTCGTGTACCACGGCAACGATGGCACCCAGATGCCGTGGAACGACACGGCGCAGCTCGACTATCTGAACCCGGAGGTCCGCGAGGCGGTGATCCAGACCATCATCAGGGTGGCGCGGACGTTCCCGATCATCCGCTTTGATGCGGCGATGACGCTAGCGCGGAGGCACATCGAGCGACTCTGGTATCCAGCGCCAGGCTCGGGAGGCGCCATCCCCAGCCGGGCGGCGAATAGCGTCAGTCCAGAGGTCTTCAACCGCCTGCTTCCCGGCGAGTTCTGGCGCGATGTAGTGGACCGGATCCGCGACGAGGTGCCGAACACCCTGCTCCTGGCGGAGGCCTTCTGGATGATGGAGGGCTACTTCGTGCGCACCCTGGGCATGCATCGCGTCTACAACAGCGCCTTCATGCACATGCTGCGCAACGAGGACAACGCGGACTATCGGCAGGGCATCAAGGATGTGCTCGCCTACAGCCCGGCGATCCTCGAGCGGTACGTGAACTTCATGAACAACCCCGACGAAGAGACCGCGGTGTCTCAGTTCGGAAAGGGTGACAAATACTTCGGAATCGCCACGGTCATGGCGACGCTTCCGGGCCTGCCGATGTTCGGTCACGGCCAGGTCGAGGGCTTCGCGGAGAAATACGGCATGGAGTTCAGCCGCTCCTACGCCGATGAGGAGCCCGACGAGGGTTTTGTGGCCTATCACCGAGTGAAGATCTTCCCGCTACTCCGGGCGAGGCACCTGTTCAGCGGGGTCGCCGAGTTCGCGCTGTACGACCTGATCCGCGATGGCGTCGTCGACGAGAATGTCTATGCCTACGCCAACGGCGACACGCTGGTGCTCTACAACAACTGCTGCGAGGCGACCTCGGGTTGGATCTCGGAGTCTTCACCCATCAATGTCGGGACGGCGGCCGCCCCCGTACTCGAGACCCGCAGCCTGCCTGAACCTCTCTTTATTGAGCTCGGAGCTTATGAATCCCGCGTGAGAATGTCTTGAGCGCGGTGTGCATCCACGGTCATTTCTATCAGCCGACCCGGGAGAACCCGTGGACGGGGGATTGGGATGCGCAGCTCGGCGCCGCGCCCTATCGCGACTGGAACACCCGGATCACGGCCGAGTGCTACGCCGCGAACGCCGCTGCCCGACTCCTCGATGATGCCGGTCGGACGAGGCGAGTGGTCAACAACTACGCCTCGCTGAGTTTCGATATCGGCCCCACGCTCATCGAGTGGCTCGAGGCCAACAACCCTCTCGTCCTGGAGGCGATCGTCGAGGCGGATCGCGACAGCATCGCCCGCCTGGGTCACGGGGCCGCCATCGCGCAGCCCTATCACCACGCCATCCTGCCCCTCTGTGATCCCGAGGATCGCAGTCTGGAGATCGAGGGGGGGTTGCGGACCTTCGAGCGTGTCTTTGGGCGTCCGACCGAGGGGATGTGGCTCCCGGAGGCGGCGGTGGACACCCCCACCCTCGAGGCCGTCGCCGCGGCGGGCGTGAAGTTCGTCATCCTCGCACCTCACCAGGTCGATGCGCCCACCGGGGCTGCCTACGACGTGGCCCTTCCCTCCGGAGCGAAGATCGCCGTGATCCCCTACGGAGAGGAGATCTCGGCGGGTGTCGCCTTCGAGGGCTGGCTCGACGATGGGGGAGACTTCGCCCGTCGATTGGCTCTGGCGGCGAAACGGGACGGGCTGGCACTGGTCGCGACCGACGGCGAGAGCTACGGCCACCACCACCAATTTGGTGAGATGGCGCTCGCCTATGCAGCCGAGCAGCTCGGGGACAAGCTGACCAACATCGCGACCTGGTTTGCCGACAATCCGCCTACATCCGAGGCGAAGATCGCCGAGAAGTCCAGCTGGAGCTGCGCTCACGGCGTCGAGCGCTGGCGGTCCGCCTGTGGTTGCTCGATGCAGAAGGGTGCCGATCTCCGCTGGCGGAAGCCCTTCCGAGTCGCTCTTACCGGTCTCCGACGGCGAGCCCTTCCCTATGCCGACGACGAGACCCGGAGGCATCTCCTCGCGATGTTCACGAGCTGTGCGTGGTTCTTCGACAAGGTCACCGGGATCGAACCGCTCCAGAACCTGCGCCACGCGGCGTGCGCAATCGGTCGTATCCGCCAGCGCACAGGCGTCGATCTCTCCGGCGAGTTCCTGTTTGATCTCTCTGCTATTCCAGGCGTAGGGACTACCATTCTCGCCCGGACCGTTCGCCAATACATGACGCCCTCGCAGCCCGTGGTCACCGCGCCTGTCCCTCGCCGCGCCGGAGTGCTGATGCCGGTGAGCTCACTGGGAGGGCTGGACGGAGCGGTGGCCTTCATCGACTGGCTCGCCGATGCCGGAATGAGTCTTTGGCAGGTTCTCCCTCTCGGACCGACCGACGAGTACGGCTGTCCCTACAGCAGCTGGTCGGCACTCTCGGGCAACCCAGATCTCGCAGGGTCGGGGAAGATTTCAGGGGAGGGGGACGCCGCTCCGTGGGCACACGAGGCCGCGCTGTTCGTGGCGATCAAGGACGCCGAGGGCGGTGCACCGTGGTGGGAGTGGCCCGCACCGCTCCGTGACCGCGACGCCGAGGCCCTCTCAGCCGCGGAGACCCGCTACGCCGAGGTCATCTCCGAGCACTGCCAGAAGCTGTTGGCCTTCGAGCGAGAGTGGAAGGATATCCGTCGCTATGCGATCGCGCGTGGCGTAACCATCGTCGGCGACATCCCGATCTATGTCGGGCGCGACAGCGTCGATGTGTGGGCCAATCGGGAGTTCTTCCAGCTCGATCAGGTGGCTGGCGCCCCACCGGATGCGTTCTCGGACACCGGGCAGTGGTGGGGCAACCCTGTCTATGACTGGGACGCCATTGCTGCAGACGACTTTCGCTGGTGGGTGGAGCGTGTGCGCCGGGGCCTCGCGCACTGCGACGTGCTGCGCCTCGATCACTTCATCGGCTTCAACCGCTACTGGTCGATCCCCAAGGACGCGACCGATGCCAGAGAGGGGGCCTGGGTACCGGGCCCGGGCGTGGCCTTCTTCGACGCACTGTCAGCGGCTCTCGGGACACTTCCCCTCATCGTCGAGGATCTCGGAGAGGTGGATGCCGCGACGAGACAGCTGCGTGATCATCTCGGTCTTCCCGGTATGATCGTCCTGCAGTTCGACATGGAGCATCGGGAATGTGCCGTGGTCTACCCCGGGACCCACGACAACGATACCGTCAAGGGATGGCTCGGCGACGTGGACAGGCAGGCCGTCTGGGGCGTGGTTGATGCCGCGCTGTGGTCCCCGGCGCGCTGGGCTATCTTTCAGGTCCAGGACCTGCTCGGACTCGGCTCCGAAGCTCGCATGAACACGCCCGGAACCATCAGCCCGGAGAACTGGTCATGGCAGCTGCCCGACGGCGCCCTCACCAAAGCGCTGGCCGCCCATGTGCGCGGTCGACTTTCCAGAACTGGACGCCTCCAGCCCCAACCCCATCTCCAACCCCAACTCTCCACGGAGACCAAAAATGAGCCGTAGCCTCGTGATGATCATGGCCGGAGGCCGTGGATCACGCCTTGGGCCCCTCACTTGCCACCGCGCGAAGCCCGCCACCCCCTTTGGCGGTCGCTATCGCATCATCGATTTTGCGCTCTCGAACTTCGTGAACAGCGGCTATCGCCAGATATACATCCTCACACAGTACATGGCGAACAGCCTGATCCGGCACCTCGGTCGGTCGTGGCATCTGTCCGGCTACGACGAGTTCATCGAGGCCGCTCCCGCCCAGATGAGGAAGGGAAAACACTGGTATAAGGGTACGGCCGACAGCATCTACCAGAACCTCAACCTCATCGCCGACCGGCGCACGCCACACGTGGCGATCTTCGGGGGCGACCACATCTACAAGTGCTCCGTCGACCAGATGGAGGAGTTCCATATCGGGGTGGGCGCGGACCTCACTATCGCCGCATTCCCGGTTCCGAAGAGCGAGGCATCCGACTTTGGAGTGATTCAGGTCGATTCCGCGGGAAGAATTGTTGGATTCCAGGAGAAACCGAGCGATCCGGCGACGATTCCCGGCAAGCCCGACACCTGTCTGGTGAGCATGGGCAGCTACTTCTTCCGGACAGAGGTGCTCGAGCTCGCGCTGGTCGAAGATGCCATCGACAGTTCATCGACCCACGATTTCGGGGGCGATGTCATCCCGAAGCTGCTCGCCGCAAACAAGGTCATGTACGCCTATGACTTTGGCAGCAACCATGTTCCCGGTGAGTTGCCGGGCGCCCGCCCGTACTGGCGTGATGTGGGCACCATCGACAGCTACATCGCGGCGAGCATGGAGATCAGGAGTCCGGTCCCGGCGTTGAATCTGTATAATCGCAAGTGGAAGATCCGCACCGCTCAGCGCCACTATCCACCCGTTCGTTTTGCGGGGCGGGGGCCATCCGCGCTCGAAGACTCCATGGTCTGTGAGGGCTCGGTGATCTTCGAGGCCGAGGTGCACGGGTCCATCGTGGGCTTCGACTGCCAAGTGCGCGAGTCTGCGTACATCGAGCGCTCTCTGTTGATGGCCGGCTGCGAGATCGGATCGGGGGCGCGGCTCCGCCGGGTGCTCGCGGACAAGAACTGCGTGGTAGCGGACGATGCGACGATCGGCGTCGATCTCGAAGCCGATCGCCGTCGCTTCCCGTTTGTCACAGCCGGTGGCGTCACCGTACTGCCAAAGGGCACCCGTGTACCGAAGGCTGGACCCATCGAGCTCGCCGGCGATATCTACGATGCGCTGATGACTGATCCGGTGACGGTCGACGCCCTCCAGGCCCTCGAGTTCCAGCCTCTCGTGGCGTCGCGGTCCCATCACTCCTATCGGTCGGCGGGGCCGGGCAGCAGGGAGAGTTCGAAGTGAAGATCGTGGCAGACCTCGCTGCAGTTCGCGAAGATCTCAGGTAGAAAGAAGCCGTATACGAGGTGCCCGTGCGGTTTTCTGTGCTCGCGATGCTGACCCTGTTGGGCTGCCACAAGGACGACGAGGCGAACCGCAATCGAGTGGAGCCCACCTTTGGTGACGGCCTGTTCGAAGAGGGGTGCCCCACACCCGGCGAGTCCCTGGCGCGCGAGATCGGTGTTGACGGCTTTCTTCCCGGCAAGACGGCGGTTGGGACCCGTGGAGATTTCCTGCTCGCCAACGATCGGGCGGCCCTCATCGTCACCGATGTCGAGGGTCAGGCGACGTATTGGTACTACGGCGGAGCCATCGCCGACGCCGTGCCCATGGAGGGCTGTGAGCCGGGCGAGGACAAGCTCGACGACCTCGGTTTTGTGCTCGCCGAGATCAACCTCGGGGCCATTGAGCAGTCGGTGGTGCGTGGCTTCCGCGCCGAGAGCGTCGAGGTCCTCAACGACGGGTCGAACGGGGAGGCGGCCATCGTGCGCGCGATCGGCACCGACGACATGCACTGGCTGGTCGAGTACACGTTGATCGGCGACGCGCTGAACAAGGGTGGTCGACCGCTGAGCGAGCCCTTTGGCACCCAGATCACCATCGACTACATCCTGCCTCCGGACAGCAATGTGCTCGAGATCGAGGTGACCGTCGAGAATGTCGGTTCTTCCTCCTTTGCCCTCGTGGAGGCGGCACTCCTCGCTCTCGGCGACACCATGGACAGCTATGCCTACTCCAGCGAAGGCATGGACATCGCCGGCTTCAGCTTTGCCGGTGGGCTTCCGTGGATCATGGCCACCGATGGCGACGGTGCCTATGCGTGGGGCATCGGTGACGCGACCCTGGCGACCATGAATATCGCTGGAATCACGATCATCGCCGATCTGGCACAGCTGTCCGGGGGACTGAACCTGGCGCCGGGGCAGAGCCGAACCCTGACCCGCTACTTCTCGGTTGGAGACCGGGGAGGCACCAGCGCGACCGAGGGATTGCTGGAAGCGAACCCGATCCCGATCCTCGACAACCCAGCGCAGGTTGGAGTGATCACAGGGCATGTGGTCGACCAAACAGGCAAATCAGCGATGAGCGAGGTGGTGACTCAGGCCAAGGCTCCAGGTGCGGAGTGGGGCGATCTCGACGTCGTCTCCACCTCTACCGAGGGCGACTTCCGCGCGATCGTGCCCGACTTCGACGGCGAGCAGTGGCAGTTCCGGCTCGTGGCGCGCGATCCGGGTCGCGACGACTCGCCCGCTGTTCGTATCAATCCTGGCGATGTCGACGTGGAGCTCGTCGTTCCTCCGCGTGGAACGCTGACTTTCGACATCACCGATGGAGAGGGTGCGCCGAGCCCGGGGCGACTGGTCGCTATCCGTGAGGGCGGCGCAGACCGCGACTTCTGGATCTCCGGCACGGGCGCGGTCAGTCTTCCTCCCGGGGAATGGGACTGGACGGTGACTCGGGGCTACGAGTTTGCATCCCAGAGTGGCTCGGTGACGATTCCCGACGACGGGGTTGGCGACATTGCACCGGTGATGGTGCGGATGTTGGACACCACCGGCTGGATGAGTGCCGACACCCACGTGCACACCTCGGACAGCCCCGATTCCGACATGGATCAGGGCGAGCAGCTTCGCCACGCAGCCGCCCACGGGCTCGAGATCGTCATCCACACCGAGCACGAAGCCATCACCGAAAGCGTGCTCCCTACAGAGGCCGGCGTCGCCGACTGGGTAAACAACGTCGCCGCCGAAGAGGTCACCTCGATCACGATCGAGCACATGACCCTGTTCCCGGCGGTTCCCGATGGCAGCATCCGCGGCGGACCGGTGGAGTGGTACGGCCTCGACATCGAGGTGCTCTTGGGCAACATGCGGGCTCGCTCTGGCGAGGGCGTCAGCTTGATGAACCACCCCGGCTATCTGGACAAGATCGGCTGGGATCGTCTGGTTGCCGAGCCGACTCTAGCCGATCCGACCTTGCTCGGGCTTCCGGCGGGATCGCCGCTGTGGTCCTGGAATCTCGACGGCATCGAGGTCATGAACGGCCACGGCAACGTCTTCAACGACGGCAACCGCCGCTTCGACAACTGGATGAGCATGATCAACGCCGGTCACAGGCTCGCGGGGGTCGGCTGCAGCGATGACCACCACGGAGACCAGGTGGGCTTCCCGCGGACCTACTTCGCGAGCGGAACCGACGATCCCGCATCCTACAATGAATCAGAGATGACCGAGGCTTTCCGCAATGGGAACATCCAGGCGAGCGCCGGCGGATTCGCCCGAGTGGACATCGATGGTGCCGGTCCAGGAGAGCTGGTCACCGACGACGACGGACTGGTGGACCTGAACGTGCACCTCGAAGCGCTGCCCGAGATCGACATGACCCACTTCGTCGTCTTTGTGAACTGCGACCAGGTGGATTCGGTGCGAGTGACGGATCCGGACGCCGTCGAGAAGTTCGACGGCGTGATTCCCCTGAATATCGTCGGCGACAGTCATGTGCTTATTGCAGCCTTTGGATCAAACAAACTGGCCGAGGGGCTGCCCCAGTACGACGCGACGAGAGTGGCGCGGGTGCTCACGAATCCGATCTATGTGGACGGCGACGGCGACGCTCAGTTCAGCGCTCCGGGCGGCCGCGAGTGTTCGTATGATCTCGATGAGTCCCTCGCCCTCTGACAGGAAAAGTCAAATTCATGTGAACCGACCGCGCTCCGAGGTGTCTGCAAGCGATGGGCATTGTGAGTTGAAGGATGTCGACCCCAGGCGACAAGGGCTTGTGCAGATGATGCGCACAGCCTCGCTGGTCTCACTGCTCCTCGCCAGTACGCAGGCGTTCGCGATACCCTGGTTTGTCCCTGACACGGACACCGATGAGAGCCTGCGGGATGCACTCGAGTCCCTGTGGCCGGGAACCCCGGTTGAGATCGTCATCGGAGCGCCGGAGGGAGACGGCTTCGAACTCGGCGAGGTGGCCCTCGTGCTTCGGATCGAGGGGCGCGAACACTCCCGGCCGGTCGACGGTGAGATCCGCACTGCGGTGGCCCTCGCGCGGAGCTGGCTGCGAGAGCTCGAGTCCACTGAGGGATGGGTTCCAAAGCCCGAAAACCTCATCGTCGTGCCGGAGCCGGAGCCCGAGCCGGAGCCGGAGCCGATACTGATCGAGCCCGAGCCCGAGGAAGTCGAGGTTCCGAGGGACCAAAGTGTGTTCCACATGGCAGTGGGCGCTCAGAACACGGCCAGTGGCGCGCGATCTTTCGACGGCATCCGGGTGGCCGCTGGGGCGTCCCGGGACCGCTGGGCGGGAGAGATGGCTTTGTTCCTCGCCACCGGTAGCGCGACCCAGTACAGCGGACTGGATGAGGTCCTCACGACGCTGGTGCCCGACTGGGATCGGGCCTCCTTGGTCGATCTGTTCTCGGTTTCTGTTGGGACGAGGCTCTACCTCGGAAATCCCGAGCCGGAGCGTCGCTGGAGCGGGGGCACCAGCCTGATCGGTGGAGTCGAGTTGCGCAGCTTCGTGGCGCGAGAGGTGGTACAGAAGCAAGAGCCCTCCGGGACGACGATCGAACTCGATGCGAACGGACAGCGATTGGGGCTCGGCCCGGTCCTCGGAATCGGGATCGACCTGTGGATGGGAGCCCACGCCGGCCTCCGACTGTCGGAGCTGGACCGCATCCGTATTCGCGATGAGGGGAACGGCACGGTCGTACGCCACGATCTCACGACGGTCTACGAAATCGTGTATCGACCGTGAAGGATTCTCGGTCCTCGGCACAACAGGAGGGCATGAGCGACACGATCCTGCAGCTTCAGCAAGGCGCACCCGGGGCCCTCGACCAGTTCTACCGTCGTCACTCGGCGCGGGTGCTGCGCTGGGTAATCAGGCTCGGAGGCCCGTATCTGGACGCGGAGGATATCGCCCAAGAGGTCTTCATCGTCGCCTTCAAGCGCATCTCTAGCTTCGATCCATCTCGGGGGGCGGAGGAGGCCTGGCTGTTTGGGGTGGCTCGCCGGGTAGTCGCCAACGCACGTCGACGCTCGCTCCTCAGGCGGTTCATCGGACTCGACAGCCTGGCGCCGATGCCCGATCCGGGCCCGGAGACCGACGCAGTGGTCGAGTCGCTGTGGAGGCGAAGGCAGGTCCAGCTGGCCCTCGAGCGGCTCGACAGTCGCAAGCGAGAGGTCCTGGTCCTCATGGATCTCGAGGAGTACACCGCGCCAGAGACCGCCGCCATGCTGGGGATCGCCGTGGGGACCGTCTACAGCCGCCTCCATCACGCCCGAAAAGCCTTCAGAGCTGCCTTGGAGCCCCAAGCCGCGGATCTGCGCGGATCTGTCGTGGGTGCGACATGAGCCGCTGGCCGCGCTGGATCGTGCACGCCCTGTCGCCGACGCCCCGAGAACTCGATGCTGTCGATCCCGGCCCCCCGTCGGATCTCGTCGAGATCGCCCGGCAAGCCACGACTCCCCTCGTGGACGAGGTGGCGATGATGGTCCGACCGCCGCTTCCCGAGGTCCGACGTTCGTCTCCGAGTTGGGTGGTTCCGGTCGCCCTTGTGGCCCTCGCCGTTGCCATGTTCTGGGTGTACTGGCCCCAACCCCAACACACCGATCTGCCCATGAATCAGGAGATCCGCCTGGTTGGAAGAGACCACGTCCTGGGCCCCGACATTGACTTTCGCGGAATAGGCGAGGTCAACGTTCAACGGGCTGGATCCGACGGCAACATCGTCCGCCTCGTGCGTGGAGCCGTGCACTTCGAGGTCGATCCTGCCGGCACTCAGCGCGCCCTTCGCGTCCTCGCCGGCGAGACAGTTGTCGAGGTTCGCGGCACGATCTTCAGCGTGTTCTACATCGACGGCATCGCGTCTGTGGACGTCGCTCGCGGCAGAGTATCGGTGAACGGGCCGACCTACACCGGGTCCCTCACCGCTGGGCAGTCTTGGACGCAGGAGCGGCCCGACCAGATCGTCGTCGTCGAGGTCCCATCGGACCCCACGGTTCAGGAGTGTCCACCCTCAGCAGCAGTCGTCAACACCGACTCTCCCGTCGCTGAGCCCGACGCCGTCGCGGCGTACACCGCCATCTTCGATCAGCTGGACCATCCCGACGTCTTCCCGCGGGAACTGCTCCGTGAGATGGAGGATTTCCTGGCGAAATACCCGAGCTCTCCGCTGGTGGAGGAGGTGACGGCCCTGCACCTCGAGGTCGACGCCCGCGTCCGGCCCGTCTGGCAGATCGTGCCCGACATCGACACGTTCCTCGACGAGCACGCCCAGACGCCGCGACGCTTGAGCCTGCTGGAGCTGCGCGCCACTCTCCTGCGCGAGAACCAGGACTGCGAGGGAGCGCTTCCCACCTATCGGATCCTGGCGACCGAGGGCTCAGGGCAGCTCAGAGCTCGGGCCGAAGCCTGGCGGGGCTTGTGTGCGCACCAGCTCGGCAACGGGGCCGAAGCACGCCTGGCCCTCGCGACTGCGCTCACACTGGGAGTGAAGCATCCCCTGGAAGCAGAAGTGCGGATCGCCCTGGAGTCGATGCAGTAAGCTGGCCGCGGAGGGAGCGATGAGCGAAGAATCCCGCGACGTATTCAGTAATGTCTACCTGCAATCCGCCGTGCTTCAGGCGATGCTGATGGTGATGGCCGCCGACGACGTGCTCGCCGACGAGGAGATCACAGCGCTGCAGGATCTCTACCGAGCCATGACGAGTGCAGAGCTCTCCGTCGACATGGTCCGCGAAGAGGTCGCACACCGGAACCAGGGGCGCCAGCTCGCCGATCTTGCTCCGCCGCTGGACGACAAGCAGCGCCAGATGGTGCTCTGGTCCGCCTGTTGGATGGCGGTGGCCGACGATCGCGTGCAGGCCGCCGAGGAGAGTGTGCTAGGCGAGGTAGCCGACGCGCTGGGCCTCGGTGCCGCCGATGTGAAGACGCAGCTCGAGCGGGTTGGCGCCCCCTAGGTGTTCGATGCCAGCCAGGAAAGGGAGTTTCCCTGGTGGCTCCTCGTCGTTGTGGCATTCTCGTTGGTCGCCGCCGCCGGCCTTATCAGCTGGTGGATGTTCAGGCTGCCAGGCGAAGCGCCGCCCCTCACCTACACCTGGATGCCGCCAGCGGGTGATCGATTTGCCGAGGTCCACGTCCAGCACTGGCCGGAATGGACTGTCGCCAGGGAGCGGGCCTCGGTCGAGGCCGCCATTGTCGCATCGCTCGAGGGTGAGGAGGCCTTGGAGAGCGTTGCCACTGCGCTTCTCGAGGCCGCCGAGCTCCTCGATCCGGCGGGAGCGGCCGACGCGGCAGATGTGTGGAATGCGGCGCTAGAAGCCAGAGACCTTCCGTGGGCGCTGAAGATCGGCGCCGCTGGGGACCGTGTCTACGCCAAGACCTTCTTCATCGTCGGACGAGTCGAAGTCGCCGTCGGAAGCCGAGAGACCGAGGTCGCAATCGGCAAGCGCGTCGACCGGACCAACGTCGTCGAGGCCTATCTCGGCGCGGCCGAGGACATCGGAGGTGCCCTGATCGTCAGCGATCGCGTGCTCGAGTTCGCCACCGCCGAGATCTGGCCGATGCTCGGGAGCGACGATCGAGCCATTGCCGCAGCGATTCGCGACGAGCTCGGCCGCACGCTGCCACCGAGGTCATATAGGGCTCTGGTCGCGACCGCCGATTCACGGGCGGAGATGATGGCGACCGAGCGAGCCGTTGCAGAGAGGCAGGCGTGCGGCAGCGACTTCCGCATGCGAGTGCCGTGGACGGGCATCGACGGCTTCCCGAAACTATGGGCGTATGTGGAGCACTATCGTGGCCAGAACTGTCCGGGTCTGCTGGAGGAGGATGTGCGGACCTTGATCGCCGGTACGGTGGCCATCCGCACCGAGCCCGACCTGTGGGAGGCCCTCGAGAATCTCGTCGCCTGGGCGGCTCGTCACGTGGTGGTGCACGAGGCCCGTCACCGCCTCGATCAGGAGGACTGGGGATTTGGAGAGCCGCCCCCGTGTGAGGGTTGTGGCGTGTCGGGCCGCGCCCTGGTGGAGTCCTCCGCATACGTCAGTGCGCTGGCTTCGGACGATGGCATAGCGGCGGTTGTCCAGATGTGCGGCATGGTTGCGGCGACCGAAGGGGGCTCGCCCCGGCGTGGAGCGCTCGCGGTACTGGAAGCCCTGCAGATCACCTGCGACGACCCGCCCGAGGACCTGGCGCACAGGGCGAAGAAGCTCGCAAGAGATTGGTTTTCTCGGGATGAGACCTGGACGCTGCGAGGCATGCCGGCGAGAGCTCCACTGGCTTTGGTCGAACCCCAGTGAGTTCATTTGAAGGATCCGGACACGGAGGGACAAGAGCATAGGTGAATCAGGAGGCCGATTTGGTGACGCTCTTGTTGCTCTACCAGTCTGCTCTGGCCGTGGAAATCGGTCTCGGCGCCCGGAACAACTTCGACGATCAACTCCTCGTCGACGCTCCGCAGGTCACGGTCCGACAGGCAAAGGGCCACTTCGCGGTGGAGGGCTACGCGGCCTATGGGCTCTCCCAGAGTCCGAATGCCATGAGTGAGGTGTTCCTCAGCAACTCGTGGGGGTCGGGGGGACCTGTGGAGTTGCTGGAGCAGTCGGAGCGTCTGGGGGTCGGCTCCTTGGTCGACTGGGACCTCAGGAGCCCTGAGCCTGAGACCGGGCTCTCCGGGCGTCCCCACCTGTTTCTGGGAGCCGAGTTCCACACCTGGGAGGAGGCGAACCTGCGGTTCGGGACGGATCAGAGGGCGAAGAAGACCGACAGCCGCATGCGTCTCGGCGTCGGGCCCGTGCTCGGCGCCGGCATGAACCTCAGGCTCGATCGCCTGAACCTGAGATTGGCTATGCTCGACAGAACCGTGATCGGACCCCGACCCACCATCAATCCCAAAGCGAGCCACCCTGTGGCCTGGACCCACAGCCCTTCAATCATCGTCGACGCACTCTGGAACCTCGGAAGGTCCGAATGATCGCTACCATGCTCGCCACACAGTTGTTCACCCTGGTCGGGCTCGAGCTCGTCGCCAACGATCCCTTCGTGAAGCGTCGCGGGGTGACCGTGTCCGTCGAAGTGCGCCCCAAACCCTGGTTTGCCATCAGCGCGATGGGCGGCGGCTATCCAAACCTTGGGTCCGCCGACTATTCTCCTCTTGCGAAAGAGATCATCTTTGAGAATCAGGTGGCACCGGACATCTCCCGCATCGTGAGCCGCGAACGGCTGGCCGCCCACTGGTTTCCAGTGAACACCGAGCTCGGCGCCCTGCACACCAACGTTGGCCTCTTTGTCGGCGGCGGTGCCATGCAGACCCGCGATGATCTCGTGGTCCTCCAGGTGGAGAACGACCCTGCCTATTTCGACGCCGAGAGGCAGTCCCACCCCAGCTTCTCCTGGGGCGTGACGGCCGAGGCGCGCAAGAACCGGGTCGGCCTGCGTGTGCGTTTCGAGGAGGCACGCTACCAAGAGGTCGTCAAGAAGGCGCGGGAGAAGAAGGTTCCGGTCTGGTTCGGCGCCGACCTGGTGATCCTGCTGAATTGACCGGCTAGAGGGTCGGCATGAACGGCCCCTCCTCACCTTGAAATCACTCCTCCAGCTCTCGTCCCACGTCGATCGTCTCAACGCGGCGATTGGCCGCGGCGTGTCCTGGTTGGTGCTGCTGATGGTGGTGGTGGGCGGCTTCAATGCGCTGGCTCGCTACAGCGGCCGGTTCATCGGCGTGAACCTGTCGTCGAACGCCTGGCTCGAGCTGCAGTGGTATCTGTTCAGCCTCGTCTTCCTGCTCGCCGCCGCCGATACCCTGCGTCGAAACGGCCATGTCCGCGTCGATGTGCTCTACGGACGGCTCTCGAAGCGCCACCGGGCGATGATCGACATCGCCGGAATCGTGCTCTTCCTACTCCCGTTCTGTGTCTTTGCGCTCTGGTCCAGCTGGCCGACGGTTCTCGCCTCCTGGCAGGTCATGGAGATGAGCCCGGATCCCGGTGGTCTGCCGCGCTATCCCATCAAGTCGGCGCTGTTGGTGGCCTTCTTCCTGCTCGGGCTCCAAGGTCTCAGCGAGCTGGTCAAGCGCGTCGACGAGGTGATGAGACCGGCGGAAGAGGTGCGCCCATGAGCGGCGACTGGCTCGGACCGGTGATGTTCATCGTGGTGCTCGCCCTGATCTTCAGCGGGTATCCGGTGGCGTTCTCCCTCGGCGGAACGGCGCTGGTCTTCGCCGCTATCGGCGTTGAGATGGGCTACTTCGAGTGGACGTTGATGTACGCCTTCCCGGAGCGGGTCTTCGGGGTGATGAGCAACTACGTGTTGCTGGCGGTCCCGTTCTTCATCTTCATGGGCACGATCCTCGAGAAGACGAAGCTCGCGGAGGACCTGCTCACGACCATCGGCGCGCTCTTCGGGAGCCTGCGAGGTGGCCTGGCGCTGGCTGTGGTGTTCGTGGGTGCACTCCTCGCCGCGGCGACTGGCGTCGTGGGCGCGAGTGTGGTCGCCATGGGGCTGATCTCGCTGCCGGTGATGATGCGCTACGGCTACAGCAACGAGCTCACCGCCGGGGTGATCTGCGCGTCGGGAACCCTCGGTCAGATCATCCCGCCGTCGGTGGTGTTGATCGTGTTGGCGGATCAGCTCCAGGTGTCCGTCGGCGATCTCTTTGTCGGGGCGCTCACCCCGGGCCTGATGCTCGCGGGAATGTACGCGCTCTACGTCGTTGCCGTCGCAGTCTTCAACAAGGATGCGGCCCCCGCTCTCCCGCCAGAAGCGCGCTCGGACTCGGCGGTCGCCCTGGCGATTCGTGTCGTTTTGGTCATGATTCCGCCGCTGGTCCTGATCCTCCTCGTTCTCGGTAGCATCTTTGCCGGCGTCGCCACCCCTACCGAGGCGGGTGCTCTCGGTGGGCTTGGCGCCATGGGACTCGCGGCGGCCAACCGGCGTCTCACAGTTCAGGCCGTTCGAGAGGCCGTCGACGAGACCACCAAGCTCACCTCCATGGTCGTGTTCCTGCTCATCGGATCCACCCTGTTCTCCCTGGTCTTCCGCGGGCTCTACGGGGATGTCTGGATCGAGGACCTCCTCACCGATCTGCCGGGTGGAAAGCTGGGATTGTTGATCGTCGCCAACCTGGTGGTCTTTGTTCTCGGGTTCTTCATCGACTTCTTCGAGATCGCGTTCATCATCCTGCCTCTGCTCGTTCCCGCCGCCCGGATCCTGGGGATCGACCTGGTCTGGTTCGGAGTGCTCATCGCGATGAACCTGCAGACCAGCTTCCTCACCCCGCCCTTTGGCTTCTCGCTGTTCTACCTGCGGGGGGTCGCGCCGGAGGAGATGACGACCGCGCAGATCTACAGGGGAGTCCTGCCCTTTATCGGGATCCAGGTCGTGGGGCTCTTCCTCGTCTGGAGGTTCCCGCAGCTGGTGACCTGGCTCCTGTGAACCGACACCCGCCCTGATACAGTGCCGCTCTCCGGAGGAACACCGATGAAGCGTCGAGATTTCCTGACCACGGCAGCCATGGGTACTGCGCTTGCCGCCTGTGGAGGCCCGCCAGCAGAGGGTGGGCCCGCGGTGAACACTGGCAAGAAGATCCGCTGGCGCCTCGCATCGAGCTTCCCGCGGTCCTTGGACACGCTGTGGGGTGCTGCCGAGGTGATGGCCGAGCGCGTGAAGGCGATGACGGAGGGCGCGTTTGATATCCGTGCCTATCCGGCGGGAGAGATCGTTCCAGGTCTGCAGGTCCTCGACGCGGTGCAGCAGGGAACGGTGCAGGTCGGCCAGACTGGCTCGTACTACTACATCGGCAAGAACCCGGCGTTGGCCTTCGACACTTGCGTTCCTTTCGGTCTCACCGCACGCCAACAACAGGCCTGGCTCACCGAGGCGGGCGGCCTCGAGCTCATCTGGGAGCTGCTCTCCGACTTCGGCGTCATCAGCTTCCCGGGCGGGAACACCGGCGTGCAGATGGGCGGCTGGTTCATCCCCGAAGTGAACTCCGCCGAGGACCTCAAGGGGCTGAAGATGCGGATCCCCGGCATGGGCGGCAAGGTCATGGAGCGCCTTGGCGTGGCGACTCAGACCATCGCTGGCGGCGAGATCTTTCCGGCGCTCGAGCGTGGCGCCATCGACGCGACGGACTGGGTCGGCCCCTATGACGACGAGAAGCTCGGTTTCCATAAAGTGGCGAAGAACTACTACTATCCGGGATGGTGGGAGCCGGGTCCCAGCCTGTCCTTCTATGTGAACAAGAAGGCCTATGACGAGCTTCCGGCCGGCTACAAAGAGATCCTGGCGGTGGCCTGCCGCGAGTCGGGCATGGTGATGATGGCCAGGTATGACGCCCAGAATCCAGCTGCACTGAAGCGAATCCTCGCCTCGGGTGTGACCGCGAGGCCGTTCAGCGAGGATCTGATGCGTGCCGCCCGCGAGGCAAGCTTGGCGATGCTCGAGGACGATGCTGCCAAGGACCCGGGCTACAAGAAGGTCTACGACCACTGGAAGGTCTTCCGCGACGACAGCTTCGAGTGGTTCGGTCTTGCAGAAAAGGCCTATTCTACCTTTAGTTTCGGTAAATGATGTCGAGCCTCGAGCCCGATCGCGAGACCCTCGAAGCGTGGCTGGGGCATGTCTCTGCTTTTGTGCTCGACCATCTCGATGGCATCCCCAAGGCCAACGCCCGCGGCACGATCGGGGCTCGCGGTCGCGAGGTGGCCGCCGAAGTGAGCCGCCCCATTTCCGAGGAGCCGCTCCTGAAGATGCCGGAGGCGCTGCAGCTCATCGATCGGGCGGCCAGCGCGGCCCTACACACACCGGGTCCGGGATATCTGGCTTATGTCCCGGGTGGTGGGCTCCCCTCAGCCGGAATGGCCGAGCTGGTTGCGGCGATCATCAACCGGTTCACCGGACTCGCACAGGCGGCGCCAGCGCTGGCGCGACTGGAGTCGGATGTCCTGAAGTGGTTGGCAGGGGAGATTGGCTACGGTCGAGATTGCCGCGGGGTCTTCACCAGTGGCGGGTCGATGGCGAACTTCGGTGGGATCGTCACCGCGCGCGTCGCTCACTTTGGTGACAGCGGCGACCTTCGCAAAGCGGTGATCCTCGTCTCGGAAGAGGTCCACCACTCAGTGCGAAGGGCTGCTCGTCTAGCGGGGATCCCAGCGCGGAATGTGCGGCCGGTCGCCGTCGATGCCCGCCAGCGCATGGACGTCAGGGCGCTCCGAGAGGCCGTCGCCCTCCACCATCCGTTCCTGGTTGTCGCGTCGGCGGGCACGACCAACACCGGGGCGATCGATCCGCTGCACGACATCGCCGATGTGTGCCTGCTGGAAGGCCTCTGGCTGCATGTGGATGGGGCCTACGGTGCGACCTGGTTTCTGTGTGAGGAGGGCCGAGAGCGCCTGGCCGGAATCGGCCGCGCCGACTCGCTGTCGATCGACCCACACAAGGGGTTGTTCCTGCCGTATGGCACAGGTTGCCTCCTGGTTCGAAAGGGCGCCCACCTCGCCGCCGCCCACGCTGGCAGTGCGGACTACCTTCAGGACTTCGACGATCCGAGTGTGCCGAGTCCGACCGATTATGGACCTGAGCTCTCCCGGCCATATCGAGGGCTCCGCCTGTGGTTGCCGTTGATGCTTCACGGTGTGCGGGCGTTCAGAGAGGCCTTGACCGAGAAGCTCGAGCTCGCCGATCGGGTCTATCTCGCCTTGGTCGAGATGGGACTCGAGGTCCTCGGTCGCCCGCAGCTGACGACGGTGGCCTTTCGTTTGCCTCACATGACCGGCGAGGATCCCCGTGACTGGAACGCACGAAACGCGGCCTTCATGGAGCGGATCAACGCAAAGGGTAGGGTATACCTATCATCCACGGAGGTCCGTGGCGGGTTCACTCTCCGGGTGTGCATCGTGAGCTTCCGAACCCATGCGGACCGCATCGACGCCTTGCTCGAAGACGTGGCCGCTTCCATCGAGGGATGAGCATGTACCTGATATCGCTGGCACTCTTGATCGGCTGCGGGCCCCACGGCAAGGACCTGCGGACACTGATGATGAGCGCCGAGGACAAGGGCTTCTCGGGTTCGGTGTTGGTCATCCAGACCGGAGACATCCTGCACGACGAGGCGTATGGCGAGGCCATCCGCGGCAAGGAGCCGTTCACGACGCTCACCGTCTCGTCGCTTGGCTCGCTCACCAAGCAGTTCACCGCCGCCGCGGTGCTAGCCGCCGAACAGGATGGCCTCAACGTGGTCACTGGGGACAAGATCAACATCCACCTCGATGACGTGCCCGAGCGAATGGACGAGGTCACCATCCACCATCTGCTCTCCCACCAGTCGGGGCTCGTGGACTCCATCGGCGACGACGAGGAGAAGATCGGTCGAAAGGGCTGGTTGACAGAGGTCTTCGATACGGATCTCGACGCGGAGCCCGGAGAGAAATTCGGCTACTCGAACGTCGGATATGGGGTTGCGGCCGCCATCGTCGAAGAGGCGAGTGGGCAGGACTACGAGACCTATCTGCGGGAGCGCCTGTTCGAGCCCATCGGCATGATGCACACCGGCTACGAAGGCCCCGACTGGTCGGAAGCGGTGCTGGCAGAGGGCTACCACAACAAGGACGAATACGGCACACCCCTCGGCGCGAAGATGGGCGACGACCACTGGAACGTCGTCGGCAACGGCGAGATCCTCTCGACGACGGGGGACATGCAGCTGTGGTTGGAGGCCCTCGAAGACGGCTCCATCCTAAGCGACGCGTCGGTGGAGAGGCTCTGGACGGAGCATGTCGATCAGGGCGGTGGGGACTCCTATGGCTATGGCTGGGGCATCGTCGACGACAAGAACTGGGGCCGCGCTATCGAGCACGACGGCAGCAATGGCTACTACTTCTCCCATCTCGTCTGGTGGCCGGATCGGGAGCTGTTCGTGTTCTATATGTGCAACGATCCCAAGGGTTGGACCCCGGGTTTCGCCTGGGATATCTCCAACGCAGTCCTGAGATAGCACCGGCTAGTGGTCTGCCATCTTGTCGATCAGCGCGGTGAGCTGGTACATGTCGATGGGCTTGCGCAGGACGGGAACGTCGAGCTTGGCAACGAAGTCCCGTGCCTTTTGAGTGAAAGCCCCTCCGGTTGCGAAGACCAGACGATCTCGGAGGTCGGGGTCGTTGGCACGGAGGTGTTCGTAGACCTGGATTCCGCCGACATCGGGCATCATCAGATCGCAGAAGATGACGTCGAAGTCGCGATCGCGGCTCAGGATCTCGAGCCCCACGCCACCGTCGCTCGCGGTCACGACCTCGTAACCGGGCAACATGCGCTGGTACGCTCGGAGGAGAGCCTCTTCGTCGTCGAGGATGAGGACCCGGCCGCGGTGGGGCGTCTGTGGAGGCGCTGGACTCGTGCGCTTCGGCGTCTCCGCCCTCTTCAGCTTCACTGTGACCTTGGTTCCCCCCTCTTGCCGATCGCGGAGCTCGATGCCGCCGCCGAACTGGCGAACGATCTGCAGTGACAGCGCCAGACCGAGCCCCACTCCTTCGCTCTTGGATTTTGTCGTGAAGAAGGGCTCGAAGACCCTCTCGTGGTCTTGGTTGGGCACGCCGCAGCCCGTGTCTGCGATGGTGAGCGATACTTCGTCGCCTTCCACATCGGTCGTGAGTTCGATGGTGTTGTCGTCGGCAGATCCGGGCTCGATCGCCTGGGCGGCGTTCATCAGGAGGTTCGTCACCACTTGGATGAGCTGACCTCGATCCGCGGTGACACGCGGTACCTTGGAGATCGCTTTCACAAGGTGTGCACGGTGGCGGATCTCGTTGCCGACCAAGGTGCACGCCGCGTCGACGATATCGTGCAGGTCCACGGCGATCAGGTTCGTGGGATCCTCTTGCGAGAATACGCGTAGATCGGCGACGATCTTGCAGATCCGTCGCACGCCCTCCCGGTTGTCGGCGAGCATTTCGGCGCACTGGGTGAGGCTGTGGTCCACGCCGTATTGGTCGAGGACTCGATCCACTCCGACATCGCCCTGGCCTCGCATTGCGCGCATCGCATCGCGACATCTCTCGACCAGGTCGCTCATGACGTGCACGTTGGCTAGCACAAATGCCGCCGGATTGTTGATCTCGTGGGCGACACCGGCGGCGAGCTGCCCGATCGAGGCGAGCTTGCTCGAGTGCAGCAACATCGCCTGGGCCTCGGCTAGGGCGCGACTGCTCTCCACCCTCTCCGTGACATCTCGGATGATCGCCAGGTAGAACTTGCGCCCGTCCACGTCGTAGACCCAGCACCGGGTGTCACACCAAAAGGTGCTCCCATCCTTGCGGATCATCTTCATTTGGTCGCAGGAGCCGTACCCCTTTTCGTTGAGCCCCTTCGAGATCAGGGCCACCTTCTCGTCCTCGCTGGCTGGACTGAGCATGCGCCCGGTCATGTTGCCGAGTTCTTCGCGGGTATAGCCGAGCATCGCGCACGTGGCTGAGTTTGCCTCGACCATCTCCGCTGTCTCGAGATCGCAGACGACAATCGCGTCCCCGGCGGTCTCGAAGAGCGCGCGCCACCGCTCGGCATCTGCCCATCGATGCACCTGATCGCCTCCGAGTGTCGCAATACTACCATCACCGGCGGTTTGTTCCGGAGACGGGGAGGCCGGTGTCCAGTACAAGGCGCTAGGGTGGCCTTATGGAAAGGAAGCACCTCGCCGGCAGCGTCGTCACGCTCGTACTTGTCTTGCTCTTCTTGGCCTGGTGGTTCTGGCCAGCTCAGTCCACCGAGGTCGACGCACTTGTGGAGTTGGTTCCAAAACACCGGGTGAGTGTCGAACTGGGTGACGCCGAAGAGGAGCCCATTCCGGATATTCCGGCCGCGGTGGATGAAGCGTTCGGTGCCCTGGCTCCCCACGTCCAGAACCGCGGCTACATCACTTGCGCCTTGCCGAGCCGAGTGCCAAACGGCCACCTCGCCATGACCTATCCGGAGTGGCACGGCAGCACCGTTACCGGCTTCCCCCACGAGCCCGAGGGCGCCGAGACCGTCTACCGCGGTGTGGAGAACGGCATCGAAGGAGACACGGGATTGCTAGAGGAGCCGGTGGCGTTGTACCGCTGGTGGGACGCGACCCAGGGGAACAAGGGCGTGTGCGAAGTGGAGACAATCGAGGAGGCCACCCTGTACGGCGTAGTTCGCGGTCCCACGGGTGTGATGGCCGACTACACCTTCGAGGTCTGCGACGCCGAGATCACCACCGACAGCGCCGGCAGGTTCTCTCACGACACCTGGCAGGGCATGTTCTGCTTTGTCGACACGCCTGGCAAGACGAACGTGGGCGTTGCCGGTCAAGAACCGTTCATGATCACGTCCTTCTCCATGCCGACCGACAGCAACCGTCTGGACATCGAGGTCGTCGTCGAACCCCGACACGAGGCCGTCGAACCCACTCCCGAGGAGGCCATCGAAGACATGGAGGACACCCTGGAGCTCCTGTGGGAGCCCGAGTTCAATCCCGCCGAGCTCGCTATGAAGAAGGAGGGGCTCTCCGAGGAAAGTCTGGCCATTCTTCGTCGCTTCCGCGCTCGAGAGGTGAAGGAGCAGGCCGACCGCGACGAGTTCAGGGTGAAAGTCGAAGGGGGCATCGAGAACCGACTGGACGAGATCGAGGACCGCGAACTCGAGGAGGCCGAAGAGCGGGGGGACGACGCGGATCAGGAGCTCTAGCGCCCGCCGTACAGCTTCTTCTCGTATTCGATGACGCTATCGCGCCAGAGGAATCTCTTTGACCGGGCATTCGCTACGATGGACCGCCACTTCGGTCGCTGATCCCTTCGCAGCTCGAGCGCCCGGGATAGCGCACGTCCTAGGTTGTCGATCTTGTCGGCGACGCTATCGCCACCGAACTGGAACCCATCGACGTCGTGGGTGACCGTGTCGATCAGACCTCCGACTCGCGAAACCAGAGGCGGCTGGCCAGCCCGCATCGACAGCATCTGCGAGATCCCGCAGGGCTCCCACGCCGAGGGCATCACGAACAGGTCACCGGAGGCGTACAGGGCCTTAGCCATCCTCTCGGAGAACCCGCGCAGGAACACGAAGTCCTCTCTGCGCTCGCTCACATCGATGAGGAAGTCTTCCCACTCTTTCTCCTCCCCGCTTCCCAGGAAGAAGTAGACGCCATCGTGCTCCTCGAGCCTGTCGAGAATCGCTTCGAGACCCGATCTGCCGTCGCTTCCACTGGATCGCAGGAGGAGGGCCTTCTGTTCCGTGACGCGGGAGACCGAAGTCAGGATCACGCCGGGAGGCTCCGCTTTGGCGAGTTTCTGGAGGCGTTTCGATGCTAGCCGCTTGGTCGAAGAGGGCTTCAGACCCTTCACTCCTTTCTCGAGCTGTCGTAGCAACTTCGACCAGCCCAAAGGGGAGGGGGGCGCCTTGGAGTAGTCGCAGCCGTTGAGGATGCCGTGAAGTCGACCCTGCTCGTTGGCCGTGTTCAGAGACAGCTCCAGCCCCTCGCCTCCAGAGACGGCCGCCACTGGATCCGAGGGCCGAAGCACCTCCCTGGCATAGGTCGGCGACACGACATGCACGGCATCGGCGAGATTGATTCCGGCCAGCATAGGGTTGATGCAATCGGAATATCGAGGATCTATCGTGTCTTTCGGAGTGCGGTTCCACTTCCCGAACCAGGATTGCAGCGAGGACGGGTAGCCGGAACCTGGACGAATACCTTGGTATGCCAGGTTGTGGATCGTGAACGCCATGGGGATGTCGCGCAGCGCTGCGAACCTGTCGAAGTAGGCTCGCAACACCAGCAGGAGCCCCGCGTGCCAGTCGTGCAGGTGGACCACGTCCGGCTTCAGTCCCTCGACCTCGTCCATGATGAGCTGGGCGGCCGCCGCACACAGGAGCGCGAACCGGGTGGCGTCCCGCTCGAAGGGCGCTGGGTCGCTGTAGTAGATCTTGCCGACGTCGCGGCTGAAATCGGGCGCGTCCAACAGCCAGTGCTCCAAGCGATCCGGCCCCATCACGCGCCAAAGGCCGACATTCAGGTCGGATTTTCGAAACCGGACGCGGACCTTTCCCAGGTGCTCAGCCTCCGGAAAATCGCCATGGAGACCATAGGACGGCGTGATGACCACCACGTGGTGCCCGCGCGCAGCGAGTGCGGCTGCCGAGTCTCGGACGACGTCGGCGATGCCGCCGGCCTTGAGGCCAGGTAGCGCTCCATTCTCAGCTGCGACCATTGTGATCTGCATGGGACTATTGGTGAGTTCTTTCATCGTGGCCTCCGAGAGGGACAACCTAAGGCCATCTCCGGGGAGCGAGCATCCGGCGTTTTTGCCCCGCGACTACTGGCACAGCGGTCGATCTGTGCGAGGAGGAAGTCCCGATGCCGACGAAGCTGGCTCTCGATAGTCGGCTTTGTAAGTGTACCCCCGAGACGATTCGAACGTCCGGCCTACGGATTAGGAAGC
>PJEL010000033.1_pt1 | contig 146171 bp, 144 predicted proteins | sample 1853271 | NCBI WGS metagenome assembly PJEL01 (sample SAMN08108733, study PRJNA415343) | Invertebrate metagenome, whole genome shotgun sequencing project. | host: Globobulimina | place: Sweden: Gullmar Fjord | collected 2015-08 | reverse complement strand
CTCCCCGAGGGCGTCGAGATGGTCATGCCGGGCGACCACGTCACCATCGACGTGGAGCTCATCACGCCGATCGCGATGGAAGCGCAGCTGCGTTTCGCCATCCGCGAAGGTGGCCGCACCGTCGGCGCCGGCGTCGTATCGAAAATCGAGGAATAAAGCAGAATGGCAACCGGCAACAAGATCCGCATCCGCCTTCGGGCCTATGACCACAAGCTGCTCGACAAGTCCGCACGAGAGATCGTGGAGACGGCGAAGCGCTCAGGCGTCGACATCCGCGGGCCATTCCCGCTCCCCACGACCATCAATCGCTGGACCGTTCTTCGCGGTCCGCACATCGACAAGAAGTCGCGCGAGCAATTCGAGCGGCGGACCCATCATCGGTTGCTCGACATCATCGAGCCAACTCAGGCCACGGTTGACGCGCTTATGAAGCTCGATCTCTCCGCTGGCGTTCACGTCGAAATCAAGCTTTCTTAGTTAGGTATCAACAATGCCAACCATCGATGTACACAACGCGGAAGGCAAGAAGGTCTCCACCGTTGACCTCAGTGAGGCCGTCTTCGGCGTCGAGGTCAAGGAGCATCTTCTGTACGCCGCGGTTCGCTACCAGCGCGCCAAGGCGCGGGCTGGAACGCACAAGGCCAAAGAGCGCGCCGAGGTGCGTGGCGGCGGCAAGAAGCCCTTCCGTCAGAAGGGAACTGGTCGCGCCCGCGCCGGTACCACCCGTGCGCCTCACTGGCGGGGCGGCGGTGTCGTGTTCGGACCTCGAGTGCGGAGCCATGCTCACAAGCTGAACAAGAAGGTGCGTCGCGCCGCTCTGTGCAGCGCACTCAGTCGCCGCGCAGAGGACAACGCGATCGTCGTGCTTGACGGCTTGACTCTTCCGGAGCCGAAGACCCGCCAGGTCACGGACTTCATGAAGCGTTTCGAGCTGCGGGACATGCTGCTCATCATCAGCGGTCGCGACGAGAACCTCCTCAAGTCGACGCGGAATCTTCCCAACGTGACGGTTCTGCTCACCGAGGGCCTGAATGTCTATGACGTTCTGCATCGCGACAACCTCGTCCTCACTCAGGATGCGGTCGATGCGGTCACTGCTCGGTTGGGCACATCCACCAAGCAAGGAGGCTGACATGGAACTCAAAGACGTTCTCGTCCGTCCGCTCATCACCGAGAAGACCACCACCTTCCTCGGCAACGATCGCACCTATGCGTTCGAGGTGGGGATCTCCGCCAACAAGATTCAGATCAAGAACGCCATCCAGTCCTACTACGAGGTGAACGTCGAGCGCGTTCGAACCATCGTGATGCGCGGCAAGACGAAGCGTTTCGGACGCAAGTTTGGCAAGCGAAAGAACTGGAAGAAGGCCTACATCACCCTCTGTGAGGGCGATACCATCCCGATCTTCGAGGGCTAGGCAGAAATGGGAATCAAGAAGTACAAACCGACTTCAGCTGGCCGCCGCGCGATGACTGGGGCGGACTTTGCAGAGGTCACAACCTCGACTCCAGAGCGCTCTTTACTGGCGCCCCTCGCCAAGAAGGGTGGCCGGAACAACCGTGGACGCATCACCGTGCGCCACCGGGGTGGTGGCCACAAGCGTCGCTATCGCATCATCGACTTCCGTCGTGACAAGGTCGGCGTGCCCGGCAAGGTGGCGACGGTGGAGTACGACCCGAACCGCTCTGCGCGGATCGCGCTCATCAAGTTCGTCGACGGCGAGAAGAGGTACATCCTCCATCCGGTAGGTCTGAACGTCGGCGACCAGGTCATCACTTCCGACGATGCCGATATCAAGCCGGGGAACGCGATGGAGCTTCTCTCCGTCCCGCTTGGAACCTTCGTGCACAACGTCGAGATGCAGCTCGGCCGTGGTGGCCAGATGTGTCGGTCAGCCGGTACGTACGCGCAAGTGATGGCGAAAGAGCAGGGATACGTACTCCTTCGCCTTCCGTCCGGCGAGCTACGGAACATCTGGGGAAAGAACCGGGCGACCATCGGCCAGGTCGGCAACACGGATCACGAGCAGATTGTCGTCGGCAAGGCCGGCCGGAGCCGCTGGCTCGGTCGCCGGCCCACCGTGCGCGGCACCGTCATGAACCCTGTGGACCATCCCCACGGAGGCGGCGAAGGTCGCGCCAAGGGCCGTCATCCAGTGACACCCTGGGGCAAGCCAACCAAGGGCTACCGCACCCGCGACAAGAAGAAGGCCTCAACCCGCTTCATCGTAAAACGTAGGAACAAGCGCTAAATGGCACGTTCAATCAAGAAGGGACCGTTCATTGACGGCCACCTCGCCAAGAAGGTCCGCGGCGCCCGCAGCGCCGGGAGCAACAGGGTCATCAAAACGTGGAGCCGCCGCTCGACCATCTCACCAGAGATGATCGGCCTGACGTTTGCGGTCCACAACGGTCGGCAGTTCATCCCGGTGTATGTCACCGAGCAGATGATCGGCCACAAGCTGGGCGAGTTCGCCCCCACTCGCACCTTCCGCGGCCATGCTGCCGACCGGAAGGGCAAGATCCGCTAGGGAGCCGTCATGGAAAGCAAAGCAGTCCTGCGCTTCGCGCGCGTCTCTGCCCGCAAGGCTCGCCTCGTGGCAGATCTGGTTCGCGGTAAGGACGTCTCCGAAGCCATCGAGGCGCTGTCCTTCACGAACAAGAAGTCCGCGCCAATGATCCGAAAGGTCGTCGAGTCCGCCCTGGCGAACGCCGAGGTGCTGGCGAAGAGGGCCAACGAAGATCTAGACATCGACGATCTGTTCATCCAGACCATCTACGTAGATGCCGGTCCCACACTGCGGCGTTTCCGCCCGCGGGCACAGGGCCGAGCCACTCGAATACTGAAGCAGACCGCGCACATCACGGTCCAGCTCGCAACCCGATAGGGGACAAGATTCATGGGTCAGAAGGTACATCCTGTCGGGTTCCGGGTCGGCATCACTACCGGGTGGGACTCCACCTGGTACGCAGACAAAGAGTACGGTCGCTATCTGGCTGAGGATCTTCGGATCCGCGGCCATGTTCACGACAAGCTCAACTCTGCCGGTGTCTCCAAGATCGTGATCGAGCGGGCCGCGAACAAGGCCAAGGTGTTCATTCACGCAGCGAAGCCGGGCATCATTCTCGGCAAGCGGGCCACTGGCCTCGACGCCCTGCGCAATGAGCTCCAGAAGCTCACCTCCACTGAAGTGTTCGTACACATCATGGAGGTCCGCAAGGTCGAGACCGAGGCGGTTCTGGTTGCTGAGAACATTGCTGCACAGCTGGTGAAGCGCGTCAGCTTCCGGCGCGCGATGAAGAAGGCAATCACGCAGGCCCGGCGCGCCGGCGCCAAGGGCATCAAGGTCATGTGCTCGGGCCGCCTCGGTGGCGCCGAGATGTCTCGCACCGAGTGGTATCGCGACGGCCGAGTGCCACTGCACACCCTTCGCGCCAACGTCGATTATGGCCTTGCAGAGGCGAAGACCTCCTACGGCGTCATCGGCGTCAAGGTCTGGATCTTCAAGGGCGAGCTCCACCCGACGGACGAGCCTGTCTAGGTCACAGCCACACACATCTAGAGGTATTGAATGCTGTCTCCAAAGCGAGTTAAACACCGCAAAGTCCAAAAGGGCAAGATGCGGGGCTTCGCGTACCGAGGCTCTGAAGTGGCTTTTGGCGATTTCGGCCTGCAGGCGATGGGGCGTGGCTACGTCACTTCGCGGCAGATCGAGGCCGCTCGAATCGCCATGACCCGTCACGTCAAGCGTGGTGGAAAGGTGTGGATTCGCATCTTCCCCGACAAGCCGCTTTCCAAGAAACCCCTCGAGACTCGAATGGGAAAAGGAAAGGGTGCTCCGGATCACTGGGTTGCGGTCGTCAAACCTGGCCGCATCATGTACGAGCTTGATGGCGTCGACGAGGAACTGGCCCGCGAGGCCTTCCGTTTGGCTGGGCACAAGCTCGGCGTGCCGACGCGCTTCATCAAGCGCGACGCTGAGGTGCTGTGATGTCTCAAGCCATTCAAGAACTCTCCGATCAGCAGCTCGTGCATAGCGTGCTGGAGATCGAGCGAGATTTCATCGCTGCGCGCTTCAAGCACAGCACCAACCAGCTCGAGAACACCTCCCAGCTTCGCGATATGCGTCGCCGCGTTGCTCGTCTCCACACCGAGGCGCGCCGAAGGGAAATTTCCAAGGGCCTTCCAAAAGATGCTCTGATGCATCAGTATCGGCGCGGCTTCGGCGGCGGCGAGGTGAGCGATGACGGTGATTCCCCCGAGAAGGGAGGATTCCTGTCAGGCATCGTTGACAAGCTGACGGCAAAGGAGTAGTTGGGCGGGCTGCCCGCGTACACTCGCGGGGTCGGGCACCGATGCTTCACGCCTTCGGTGCTGGTATGCGCCCAGCGGTTGTGAGTCCCGTTCGCGGGAGACCCCAGCTGCATAGTTGATTCACTTTCTAGATCCTGGAGCGAAAGCTCCTACCGGGCCGGCATCTGCCGTCCGCATCGAGGCTCTCTTATGACCACTACAGAGAAGACGACCGCACGACGAGTTCTCGTCGGCCGGGTGGTTTCAGACAAGATGGACAAGACCGTCACCGTCGAAGTGACGCGCCGGGTCAAGCACAAGACGTATCGCAAGTACGTCAACAGGCGGAAGACCTACAAGGCGCATGACGAAGCGAACGAGTGCGAGGTCGACGACGAAGTCGTGATCGAAGAAAGCCGTCCGCTGTCCCGATCGAAGCGATGGAACGTCATCGAGCGACGGGCAGGCTAGCCGCCCTGAATAACGGAGGTTTCTCATGATTCAGACTGAAAGCGTTCTCGACGTGGCAGACAACTCTGGCGCCAAGCGCGTCAGGTGCATCAAGGTCATCGGCGGCAGCAAGCGCAAGTACGCGAGCGTCGGTGACATCATCGTCGTCTCCATCAAGGACGCCGCGCCCAACGGCAAGGTGAAGAAGGGGCAGCTCACCCGAGCAGTCATCGTTCGCACCCGCAAAGAGATTCGTCGGCGCGACGGCAGCTACATCCGTTTCGACACCAACAGCGCCGTGCTGTTGAACAAGGACAACGAGCCAGTTGGGACTCGCATCTTTGGCCCTGTGGCCCGCGAGCTGCGCGCAAAGCAGTTCATGAAGATCGTGTCCCTCGCGCCCGAAGTTCTCTAGTCACCCCCTTTCAAGAGGCAGAGCAAATGGCCCACGCAAAGGTCCGCATCAAGAGCGGCGACGAGGTCAAGGTCATCGCCGGCAAGGACAAGGGCAAGATTGGCCGAGTCCTGAAGGTGCTCACCGAGAGCCGCCAGCTCCTGGTCGAGGGCGTTAGACGCGTACGGCGTCATCAGCGCCCGGTCGGCGAGCAGCCCGGCGGCATCATCGAGAAAGAGATGCCGATCGACGTTTCCAACGTCGCTCTCTGGAACCCCGAGGACGAGCGCACCGTGAAGGTGGGCTATGCCGTTCTCGATGGTCAGAAGGTCCGAGTGGACCGGAAGACCGGCAACCCAATCGACCAATAGCGGAGGTTAGACATGGCAGACTACATTCCGCGCCTACGCCAAAGATATGACGACGAAGTTGTCGGCAAACTCCGCGAGGAGTTCAGCTACGGCAACGTCATGATGGTGCCCAGGCTCGAGAAGATCGTCCTGAACCTGTCCATCAAGGACGCGATTCAGAACGTCAAGGTGCTCGAGGCCGCGGCAGAGGAGCTGACGCTCATCGCCGGACAGAAGGCCGTTATCACGCGTGCCCGTCGCTCGATTGCAAACTTCAAGCTGCGCGAGGGAATGCCCATCGGCGCGCGCGTCACCCTTCGTGGCGCCCGTATGTGGGAATTCCTCGACCGCTTGATTTCTGTCGCCATTCCCCGAATCAGGGACTTCCGTGGCGTCAATCCCAAGGCCCTTGATGGCCGTGGCAACTATTCCCTGGGTGTGACCGAACAGATCATCTTCCCAGAGATCGACTACGACAAGGTGAGTCGCATCACGGGGATGAACATTGCGTTCGTCACCACCGCGAAAACCGACGAAGAGGGCCGTTCGCTCCTTCGCCACATCGGAATGCCCTTCGCGGCTTGATCCTCTTGGAGAACCATCCATGCCGATGACTGATCCAATCGCCGACCTGCTGACTCGCATTCGCAATGCTCAGCTCGCCGGTCACAACAACCTGGTCCTGCCCCGGTCCAAGCTCAAGGTAGAGGTCGTTCGGATCTTGAAAGCCGAAGGTTTCATCGAGGGTTTCGTCGAGAGCGACGAAGGTTTCCAGGGGACTGTCAAAATCTTCCTGAAGTACGACGCTGCTCGTCGCGGGACCATTCTTGGTCTCCGTCGCATCAGCAAGCCCAGTCGACGAGTCTACGTCGGCAAGAACGACATCCCGCGCGTTCGCAATGGGCTTGGCGTCGTCATCCTCACCACTCCAAAAGGCGTCCTCACCGACCGCCAGGCTCGCAGTGCGGGCGTGGGCGGCGAGGTGATGTGCCACGTCTGGTAAGGAGCACGTATGTCTCGCGTAGGAAACAGCCCAATTGACCTTCCGGCCGGCGTCACCGTCGCCCAGGCAGGCGACCAAGTCCAGGTGAAGGGGCCCAAGGGCAACCTGAGTCAGAAGATCGTCGATTTGATCTCGGTGAAGGTCGATGGCAACGTCGTCGCGTTCGAGCGCGCCAACGAGTCCAAGCCAGCCCGTGCGAATCATGGCCTGATGCGGGCGTTGGTCAACAACATGGTCCTCGGGGTCAGCAAGGGGTTCAGCAAAGAACTCACTGTTGTCGGTGTCGGCTACCGCGCCGACGTGAAGGGGAAGATGCTGGTCATGCAGCTCGGCTACTCCCACCCCATCGAGTTCCCGATCCCGCAGGGCATCGACATCGTGGTGGACAAGAGCGGCAAGATCACCGTCACCGGGATCGACAAGCAGCAGGTTGGCCAGATCAGTGCGGAGATCCGCGCGTTTCGCAAGCCCGACCACTACAAGGGCAAGGGTGTCCGCTACATCAACGAGTATGTCCGCATCAAGCAGGGGAAATCGGCCTAGCGTCGCCCCACCAACCCCGCCCACCTCCCAGCGGGTCGAGGAATTCCATGGCAAAGACAGATCTGAGACGCGCGAAGCGCTACCGTCGCAAGAAGCACATCCGCAAGGTGGTGCACGGCACGGCCGATCGGCCGCGAATGTCGGTCTTTCGGAGCAGCAAGCACATCTATGTGCAGCTCATCGACGATGTGAACCATGCGACCTTGGCCTCCGCATCCAGTCTCAAACGCGAGAATGGCGGCGGGAACACAGAGGGCGCCACCGCCGTCGGTCAAGCCATCGCCGCCGCCGCTGCAGAGAAGAACCTCACCGAGGTGGTCTTCGACCGCAACGGCTACCTGTACCACGGCCGCGTGGCCGCCCTTGCGGCAGCCGCGCGCGAAGCCGGCCTCAAATTCTAGGAACGAACGCATGAGCAAGATGTCCAGACGACGCCGCGATGAAGAGGACTCCGGTCTCATCGAGAAGGTGATCTACATCAATCGAGTGGCGAAGGTCGTAAAGGGCGGACGCCGCTTCAGCTTCTCCGCCATCGTCGTTGTCGGCAATGGCGAGGGAAATGTTGGCGTCGGCTTCGGCAAAGCCAACGAGGTTCCCGAGGCGATTCGCAAGGGCACCGAAAAGGCCAAGCGCGACATGAAGGCGGTCCCCTTGGTGGGCGGCACTATTCCTCACGAGATCGTGGGTGAGTTCGGGGCCGGTCGCGTTCTGCTGAAGCCAGCATCGGCGGGTACGGGGGTCATCGCCGGCCCCGCGGTTCGTGCGATCATGGAGGCCGTCGGCGTCCACAACGTGCTCACCAAGTCTCTTCGCAGCTCGAACCCTCACAACGTCGTCCGCGCAACATTCAATGCGCTGCGTCGTCTCGAGTCCGCCGAACAGTACGCAACGCGGCTCGGCCAGGATGTCGAGCGAGTGTATGCAAACTACCAGGTCAAGCCCCAGGCTACGACCTGATCCTGCCGTGGTCTCGATGGCCTCGGTCCCGAAATAACTTCTACCTCTAGGAGGACGGCATGAGCCGCCTCAAGGTCACACTCAAGCACAGCGCCATCGGCAAGGATCGCCGCCAGCTCGAGCAGCTCAAGGGCCTCGGTCTGCGCCGCCTCGGCCATTCCCGGACCCTGGAGAACACGCCGTCGGTCCGCGGGATGGTGAAGAAGGTCCTGCACCTGGTCGACGTCGAAGAGATCGAGGAGTAGATCATGGCGAACGAACTTTCAAATCTGCATCCCGTACCGGGCTCTACACGCAACCGGACACGCGTCGGTCGTGGAGAGGGGGCTGGCAAGGGCAAGACTGCTGGACGAGGCACCAAGGGTGCGCAGGCGCGCTCTGGGTATACGCATCGTCCAGGCTTTGAAGGTGGGCAGATGCCGCTGGCACGCCGGCTTCCAAAGCGAGGTTTCCACAATATCTTCGCCAAGGACTTCGAGGTCGTCAATGTCGGCCGTCTTTCTGGCTTCGAGGCGGGTTCGGTGGTCAATGCCGAGTCCCTCAAGGCCGCCGGAACCATCAGCCGGATTGGCAAGGATGGAGTGAAGATCCTGGGTCGTGGGGATTTGGGGGTTGCCCTTCACGTCCGCGTGTCCAAGTTGAGCCGGTCCGCCGCCGAGAAGATCGTCGCGGCCGGTGGAACCATCGAGGGTCCAGTCCCTGGCGAGTAGTCGGCTTGACCGGGGACTCGGTCAGACCCGGTCTTGAAACTGTAAGGGTGAGCGAGTTTGGGCAACATCTTCACTGAGATCTGGGAGATGGAGGACCTGCGAAAGCGGGTCCTTTTCACACTCGGTATGCTGGGCATCTATCGGCTGGGAATCTTCATTCCCGCGCCCGGGATCGACCGTCAGGTGCTCGGACAGTGGATGGAGCAGGCGAACAACACGATGTTCGGCCTGTACAACATGTTCAGCGGCGGAGCCCTCGAACAGTTCAGCGTCTTTGTGCTCGGGATCATGCCGTACATCACGGCATCCATCATCATGCAGCTCATGGCTGAGATGGTGCCCACCCTCAAGCGCATCAAAGACGAAGGCCAATCGGGCCAGAACAAGATCACGCAGTACACGCGCTACGGCACCATCGTCATCGCCGTGGTCCAGTCCTTTGGCATCGCCGCCGGGATGGAGGCCATGCGAGTCGGAAACGCCAACGTGGTCATCGACCCAGGCTGGCCGTTCCGGCTCATGACCGTGCTTACCATGACGGGTGGTGCCTGCTTTGTGATGTGGCTCGGGGAGCAGATGACTGAGAGGGGCGTCGGCAACGGTGCGTCGATCATCATCACCTGTGGCATCATCTCCGGACTGCCCGCCGGCACTGTGCAGCTCTTCCAGCTCGTGCAGATGGGGGAGATGAATCTCCTGCAGGCGGCGCTGCTCACCGTGTTCATGTTCATGGTCATCTACGCGATTGTGTGGGTTGAGCGCGGACAGCGGAGGGTCCCTCTTCAATATGCGAAGCGCGTGTTGGGCAGACGGGTCTACGAGGGCCAGACCACCTATCTGCCTCTCAAGGTCAACACTGCGGGTGTCATCCCGCCGATCTTTGCGTCCTCGTTGCTCATGTTCCCGAGTACCATCGGGCAGTTCTACGACAGCGCCATTCTTCAGTGGCTGTCTTCGGCCTTCTTCCCTGGCGCTTGGCTCTACAACCTGACCTACGCCATCCTGATCGTGTTCTTCGCGTTCTTCTACACCGCCATCACCTTCAATCCCGAAGACGTGGCGGAGAACTTGAAGAAGCAAGGTGGCTACATCCCACGCGTCCGACCCGGCAAGGACACTGCCGCCTACATCGATTGGACGCTCACGCGACTCACATCCGGCGGCTCGGTCTACCTGTCTCTGGTCTGCATCATTCCGACGCTGCTCATCACCCAGTTCAACGTTCCGTTCTATTTTGGCGGTACGGGCCTGCTCATCATTGTCGGTGTCTCCCTCGACACTGTGTCGCAGATCGAGGCCCAGCTGAGCACCCGGCACTATGACGGCGTGGCTTCCCCCGGCGCCGGTCGCATGAAAGGCCGCCGCCAGGAACTCGGTGGCCAGGGCCCCTGGCTCTAGTCCAGTCTGATGGCGACAGTCAAAGATCCATGGGAGCTGGCGCTCATGCGGAACAGCGGGCGTCGGTTGGCAGAAGTGTCCGCCGCGCTCCGTGAGTCCGTGCGAGTCGGTGTCAGCACCGCGGAGCTCGACCAGCTCGCCGAGAAGATGATAGCGGATCTAGGCGGCGTACCGTCCTTTAAAGGCTATCGGGTGCCTGGCATTCCCAATGCGTTCCCGGCGACCATCTGCGCGTCGCCGAACGATCAGGTGGTACACGGCATCCCTACCGACGTTCCGCTCGAGTCCGGTGACATCATCAGTATCGACATGGGGCTCATCTACGGCGGCTATCACTCCGACTGCGCGTTCACGATTGGCGTGGGTGAAGTGAGCGCTGAGGTGGCCCATTTGCTTGACGTAACGGAGCGAAGCTTGTATGTGGGCATCGCTCGGGCTACGCCCGGCAATCGCACTGGAGATATAGGACACGCCATCCAATCGCTTGTCGAACCAGAAGGGTTCGGCATTGTTCGGGAATATGTCGGGCATGGAATCGGTCGCCGTCTACACGAGCGGCCCTCGGTGCCCAACTTCGGCAAGCCCGGACGACTGGACCTTCTCAAGTCGGGCATGTGCATCGCTATCGAGCCCATGACCACAATAGGAAGCTACGACACGGAGGCGCTCGAGGACGGCTGGACGGTCGTTACAGCCGATCGAAGCCTATCGGCACACTTCGAGCACACAGTGGCCATCACTCCAAAAGGCCCAGAGATCCTCACCGTTCTCGAAAGCCACCAAGCTTGATCACTTTTTCTTAGACACAGTTTCAAACAGCATCCAAGGATGACATCGTGGCTCGTATCGAAGGCGTTGACCTCCCGCGCAACAAGCCAATCTGGATTGCGCTGACCTATATCTACGGAATCGGCGTGACCAACGCCAAGAAGATCGTAGAGGTAGCCGGTGTGGATCCGGCGACCCGCACGCACCAACTCACAGACCACGAGGTCGCGCGAATTCGCGAGACGATCCAGAACGGGTACAGAGTTGAGGGCGAGCTCCGCAAAGAGGTCGCAATGAACATCAAGCGGCTCGTCGACCTGGGGGCCTATCGCGGCCAGCGGCACCGCAAGGGCATGCCCGTTCGCGGACAGCGCACTCACACCAACGCTCGCACCCGGAAGGGGCCGCGTCGCGTTCCCGGCTCGAAACGGCGGTAGCAAGTCCCGCCTCCCGCCACCAATCAAGTTTACGGAGTAGATCATGGCCCAGCGAAAGTCGCAGAAGCGTAAGGTCAAAAAGAATATCCCCGCTGGCGTCGCCCATATTCAGGCGACGTTCAACAACACCATCGTCACGATCACCGATCTGGCCGGGAACACTGTCGCATGGAGCTCCTCTGGAGTTCTTCGCTTCAAGGGCTCCCGAAAGAGCACGCCCTTCGCGGCGCAGCTCGTGGCTGAAGATGCGGCTCGCAAAGCGATGGAGCATGGGATGAAGCAGGTCGGCGTGTACGTCAAGGGACCGGGAACCGGACGCGAGTCCGCCCTCCGAGCCATTGCGAACACCGGCCTCAAGATCACGCTCATCAAGGACGTAACTCCAATTCCGCACAATGGCTGCCGCCCGCCAAAGCGCCGCCGCGTGTAGAACCTCCCGCCGGTTGCCCACCGGTGGTTCCAAACTCAGATCCACGACGCGTGGTGCCCCGCTGGGCCAGGTGGCAGAAGCGTCGTTGGAGGACTCAACATGAACGAAATCGTCTACAGCAACTGGCGCAGCCTCATCAAGCCGCGTCGCCTAGAGCGCGACTCGAAGTCGAACCCGACCTATGGCAAGTTTGTCATTCGGCCGCTCGAACGCGGTATGGGCACGACTATCGGCAACTCCCTCCGCCGGATCCTGTTGTCTTCGCTTCAGGGCGCGGCCATCACGTCAGTCAAGCTCGAGGGCGTGCTGCACGAGTTCGCGTTCATCCCCGGGATCATCGAAGACGTCACAGACATCGTCCTCAACATCAAGGGCATCCTGCTCAAGCTCTCGTCGTCCGGCTCCGTCAATGGCCGGATCGCTCGCAAGGGTGAGCCCGGAAAGACCGTTGTCGTCCGCGCTGGCGATCTGACTTTTGATGCAGCATGCGAGGTTCTCAACCCCGAGCATCCGATCGCGACGCTGACCGAAGAGGGCGAGTTCGCCGCTGATGTCATCGTGCAGACGGGCAAGGGCTACGTGCCTGCGAGCCAGAACAAGTCAGAAGACCAACCACTGGGAACTATCCCAGTCGACTCGATCTTCTCCCCCATCAAGCGGGTTCGCTACACCGTCACCAACGCTCGCGTTGGCCAGCGCACCGACTACGACAAGCTCACCATCGAGGTCTGGACCGACGGCTCTGTCGTTCCCGAGGACGCCCTGGCGTTCTCCGCGAAGATCCTCAAAGAGCAGCTCCAGATCTTCATCAACTTCGCCGAGGCCGCCGAGCCGGAGATCGAAGAGGAAGAGGCTGAGGAGCAGGAGTTCAACGATGCTCTGTTCAAGCGCGTCGATGAGCTCGAACTCTCCGTCCGGTCGCAAAACTGCTTGCAGAACGCCGGAATCGAATACATCTACCAGCTGGTCGAGAAGACCGAGGCCGAGATGCTGAAGACCAAGAACTTCGGCCGCAAGTCTCTGAACGAGATCAAGGAGATCCTCGCGGATCTCTCGCTCTCGCTCGGCATGAAGCTGCACAACTTCCCCAAGCACAAGGTGGGATAGGAGTTCGCTATGCGACACCGTAAAACCGGTCGAAAGCTGGGTATGGATAGCTCGGCACGCAAGGCGATGTGGCGCAATATGGTCACCTCGCTGATGCTGCACGGGCAGATCCGCACTACTGAACAACGAGCCAAAGAGCTCCGTAGGTTTGCCGACCGCGTCATCACGATCGGCAAGCGCGCACCGTCCATCGTCTCTTTCGAGGGGCTTGCGGATGATGAGCTCAGGCAGGCTCGTGCGAACAGGGTCGCTGCGATTCGGCGAGCCAAGCAGTGGGTCAACAATGACGAGGCCCTCGATCTCGTGTTCACCGAATACGCTGAGCGCTTCCGCACACGGCCGGGTGGCTACACACGAATCGTGAAGGCTGGCCGTCGAGGTGGCGACAATGCTTCGATGGCGATCATCGAGCTCGTCGAGGCCCTCGCACCGGCTGCACCCGACGCGGCACCGGAGGCCGACCCTGCCCCAGCTGAGGCAGAGCCAGAGGCAGCAGAGGTGGTGGCCGCTCCAGAGCCAGAGGCGGCACCAGAGGCCGCCGAGGTGCCCGAGCAGGACGCCACGGACTTTGATGACGAGCCCACGGTCGTGCAGGTCGTCGACGACGAAGACACGGTGGTGAAAGCCGCCGAGATCGCCGAAGAGTAATCGTCCCAGCTAGATGGGCCAACAGCGCCCGTCTGCTGGTATGGTTGACTGAACAGGGGCCGGTCCAACGGCCCCCTTTTTTTGTCGGGCGACCCATGACCTGTGTCATCCAGATTGATGAGTTTCGGAGCTATCTGTCCAAGCAGGGGCTGAAGTTCACCCGCCAGAGGCGAGCGATCGCCGAGGTGTTCTTCATCGCCCACGGCCACATGTCGCTATCCGAGATCTTGGTTCTGGCGCAGCAGGCCGAGCCTTCTATTGGCTTTGCAACTGTATATCGCACCATGAAGCTGCTGGCCGACGGGGGCTTTGCCGAGGCGCATCGCTTCGCAGAGGGTGGCGAGGTGCGGTACGAGCCCGCTGTCGAGGGTGGACATCACGACCACCTCATCTGCATCCAGTGCGGGCGGATCATCGAGTACGAAGACGAAGAGATCGAGCGCCGACAGGCTGCGATAGCGGAGCGACTTGGATTCGAGGTCGCCTCTCATCGACACGAGATCTATGGGCGGTGCCTCAACGTCGACTGCCCAGAGCTGAAAAGGGTGGCTAGTGCCCCTACCTGACCTTGCCGACCCGGTGTTTCGGAACTAACTTCCTCCCGCACCGCGCCTTCCCCGGAGAGCGCAATGTATTTGTTCGTAGTCGCCCTACACGTCGTCCTGTGCGTGTTCCTCATCCTCATCATCATCTTGCAGCCGGGCAAGGGTGGCGACATTGGCGCGGCCTTTGGTGGCGGCAGCAGCGGCTCGTCCACGGTCTTCGGACCCCGTGGGCCGACTGGCTTGCTGCAGCGCGCGACCACCGTTGTCGCGGTGCTCTTCATGTGCACCTCGCTCACGCTGGCGCTGTTCTCGAACCAGAAGATGCTCTCCAACGCCAACGTCGAAGACGAGATGAGGCGGATCGCAGAAGAAGACGAGAAGGCCAAAGAGGCGCCGATCGACGAGGCGGCGCCAACAGATGTTGACGTTCCAACCGAGGCGCCGGCGGATGCGCCGGTCGAAGTGGTTCCCGAGCCAGACGAGCTATCTGCGGGTGGTGCAGGCGCGGGAGCATCCGAGTAGCGATCCCTCCTTGACGGCGCAGGGTCCAATGGATACCTGACGACCCGTCAAGTGTTCCGCGCGGGTGGCGGAATTTGGTAGACGCGCAAGGTTGAGGGCCTTGTGGCCGCAAGGCTGTGCGGGTTCGAGTCCCGCTCCGCGCATTGAATACGGGCAAGGGTGGTTAGCCGCCCTTGCCCGTTTCTTTTTGTGGACTTGGCTGCGTCAGCTCAACGCGCTGACGATGCCCGCGAAAGAGTCCACTTTGAGGGCGGCGCCACCGACCAAGGCGCCGTCGATGTCCGGACAGGCCAGCAAGTCGGCGGCGTTGCCGGGCTTCACGCTTCCGCCGTACTGGATGCGCATCTCGTCGGCGATAAAGGCTGGGTGGTGGGCACGGAGCCAGCCTCGGAGCGAGGCGTGCACCTCTTGGGCCTGGGCCGGGGTTGCCACTTCGCCGGTTCCAATGGCCCACACAGGCTCGTAGGCGAGGGTCAGGGTGGAGATCTGGTCGGGCTCCAAGCCTTCGAGTGCGGCGGCCAACTGACGGTGCACAACTGCGTCCACCTGCCCAGCCTTGCGCTCTTCGAGGGTCTCGCCGACGCAGACGATCGGCAGGAGGCCGGCTGCCAGACCTGCGCGGATCTTGGCGTTCACACCGGCGTCGGTCTCGCCGAAGAGCTGCCGCCGTTCGGAATGGCCGACCAAGACAAACTCGCAGCCGATCTCACGGGCCATGACGCCGCTGTTGCAGCCGGTGAAGGCTCCGCTTTCTTTGGGTACGATCTCCTGGACACCCACTCCGATGCCAGAGCCTTCCAGAGCGGGGACTACCGCTGCGATAGACAGCGCGGTCGGGAACACAGCCACCTGGACGTCGCCACGGGACGACAGTGCGCTCTTTAGGCCCGACGCGAGCTCTGTCGCCGCCGTGGGTCCGAGGTTCAGCTTCCAGTTGCCAGCGATGAAGGGCAGTCGTGCCATCACTTCCTCCTTAGGGCTTCGAGTCCAACCAGGTCACCGTTCTCGAGGTAGTCCAGCGATGCGCCGCCCCCCGTCGAGATGTGGGTCATGCTTTCAGTGAGGCCGAACTGTGCGACAGCAGCGGCAGAGTCTCCGCCGCCGACCACCGTGAACGCCTCGGCCGCCGCAAGGCATTCAGCGATGCCGCGGGTTCCGCCGGCAAATGCATCCCACTCGAACACACCCATCGGTCCGTTCCAGAAGAGCGTCTTGCACTCCGCGAAGATCGTCGTCCAAGCTTGAAGCGTCGCGGGTCCAATGTCCAGGCCCATCCAGCCGTCCTCGATGTCGGTCACCGTCTTTGGCTCGGCATCAGCGGCGAACTGCTCGGCCACCACGTGATCGGTGGGCAGATGCACCTTGACGCCTCGGCGCATGCACTTGTCGAGTAGCTCCTTTGCGAGGTCGATCTTGTCGGCTTCAACGCGCGAAGAACCGACCTTTTCGTCCTGGGCGGCCAGGAAGGTGTAGGCCATGGCACCACCGATGAAGAGGTGGTCGATCCGCCGGGAGAGCGCCTCGATGACGCCCATCTTGTCACTGACTTTTGCACCGCCCAGGATGGCGCCGAACGGCGCTCGCTCGGCTCGGCCCTCGGTGGAGATCAGGGGACCAAGGGCCTCCAGCTCCTTCTGAACCAGCAGGCCACAGGCGGACGGGAGTTGCTGTGGCACGCCAGTGATGGAGGCGTGCGCGCGGTGCATTGTTCCAAAGGCGTCGTTGACAAAGACGTCGCCGAGAGCAGCAAGGGCACGGGCTAGCTCGGTGCTTCCTGATTTTTCGCCCGAATCGAAGCGGAGGTTCTCCACCACCAGGACCCCCTGGGGAGGCAGATCTCGCACCAGCTCGAGGACGCCGTCACCCACGGTGTCGTGGGCGAACACCACCTCCGTCTCCAGGAGTTCGGCGAGGCGGGCGGCGGCAGGGAGCAGGCTCATTGCCGGGTTGCGCTGGCCTTTTGGCCGCCCGAGGTGGCTGCACAGTACCAGCCGGGCGCCCCCGTCGCGGAGGGCCATGATTGTTGGCAGCGCTCCGCGGATTCGAGTGTCGTCAGTGACGTTGCCGGAGCCGTCGAGCGGCACGTTGAAGTCGACTCGAACGAGCACGGTCTGATCTTGCAGGGAGAGATCAGCGAGCGTCGGGACCGCTGCCGTACCCATCAGGCCCCCATGATCATGGCGAGGTCGACCATGCGATTGGAGAAGCCCCACTCGTTGTCGTACCAGCTCAGGACCTTGACGAGGTTTCCATCGATGACCTGGGTCAGGTCGAGATCGACGATGGAGGAGAATGGGTTGCCGATGAGGTCGCTGGAGACCAGCGGCTCGTGCACGGCGGACAGCACGCCCTTGAGCGGACCGGCAGCGGCCTTGGCGAGGGCGGCGTTCAGCTCCTCGGCTGTGGTGTCGCGGTTCGCCTTGAACACCAGATCGACCAGCGAGACGTTCGGTGTGGGGACACGAATCGCCATTCCGTTGAGCTTGCCTGTGAGCTCGGGTAGCACCAGCGCGATGGCCTTGGCGGCGCCCGTCGTAGTCGGAACCATGTTCTCGGCGGCTGCGCGCGAGCGACGCATCTTGCCCTTGCGGTGCGGAGCGTCGAGGAGGTTCTGGTCCATCGTGTAGGAGTGGATTGTCGTGATGAGACCCGACTCGATGCCGACGGTGTCGTTGAGGACCTTGGCCATCGGGGCGAGGCAGTTGGTAGTGCATGATGCGTTGCTGACGATATGGTGCTTGCTGCCGTCGTAGTCGCTGCTGTTCACGCCGACGACGATGGTTGCATCGACGTTTTTGCCAGGCGCGGACAGGATCACCTTGCGGGCGCCGGCGTCAATGTGCGCCTTGGCCTTCGCGCCGTCGGTGAACACACCGGTGCACTCGAGAACCACGTCGACCTCGGCGTCTTTCCACGGGAGGTTCGCCGGGTCGCGCTCGGCTGTGACGGGAATGACCTTGCCGTCGATGCTGATGCCACCGTCAACGGCCTTGATCTCGTCGCCGAAACCTCGATGTACGGAGTCGTGGCCGAGGAGATATGCGAGCATCTCGTCCGACGTCAGATCATTGATGTGCACGAACTCGATGTCGTCACGGTTCCAGGCGGTCCGCAGGATGTTGCGGCCGATACGGCCAAAGCCGTTGATGCCTACTCGAATGGCCATGGTGTTCCTCAGGGTCTTTGTTGGAGTCGCGAGGTATCCCTTGTCTCTCACGGGAGCCAGAGCGCACCTCTGAATGCATGAAAATGTACACCGGGCGTCGGCGCTTTCGAGGCGTTAGCCCGTCGTTGGAGGCGCAGCTTTGGCACTGATGGTCCACAATGTCGCTTGGCCGGGCGAGGCAGGAGACTCCTACCAAGCGGTCGCTCTTCATCTATCCGTCGACCGCAGCAGGATCGTCGCGGTGCGCCTGGTGAAGAAGAGCCTGGATGCCCGGCACCGAGCACAGACCTGGCGCGCCGTCTACCGCGTCGAGGCCACGGACGAGGAGGCGATCCTCTCCGCCTCTCCGCCATCGACGCGTCGATGGAATGCGAGGGATGAGGGCCGTTATGGGCTGGACGATGGTGCCCCGAAGCCAGTGGACTGGGGAGGGCGCCCGCGGCCCATTGTGATCGGAGCGGGTCCGGCGGGTCTCTTTGCTGCGCTCTATTTGGCCGAGGCCGGAGCGCCTGCGGTCCTCTTCGAGCGAGGCGGCCCCATTGAAGACCGCGTGCCTGCTGTGAACAACTTCTGGCGTCGCAAGGCCGATCTCGACCCGGAGAACAACGTCGTCTTCGGCGAAGGCGGGGCGGGGACCTTCTCGGACGGCAAGATCTACACCCGCCGCCGTGATGGAGAGCTCGGCTTCATCTTCCGACGACTCGCCGACTTCGGCGCCCCCGACGAGGTGCTCTCCGACGCCTACGCCCACCTTGGTACCGACCGTATCCGGGCGATTCTCCCACCGTTTCGAGAGCGGTTGCGGGAGCTCGGGACCGAGATCCGCTTTCACACCCGCGTCGACCAGCTCATCGTCGAGGGCGGCGCTTGCTGTGGGGTGCGGCTCGCTGACGGCGAAGAAGTGCGAGGCAGCCCAGTGATCGTGGCGGCGGGACACTCGGCCCGGGACTCCGCCCAGATGATGATCGACGCCGGGGCAGCGGCCGAGCAGCGTTCTATCGCCGTCGGCGTGCGGATCGAGCACAGCCAGACGCTCATCGACGAGATTCGCTACGGGTCTGCCGATCGCGGTGAGCTCCCGCCGGCCAGCTACCGCCTCGCACACCAGCCGGAGGGAGGGCGGAAGGTCCACACCTTCTGCATGTGTCCGGGAGGAATGATCGTTCCGGCGTCGAACCTCGCCAATCGCGTCGTGGTGAACGGGATGAGCTTCGCAGCAAGACGCGCGAAGTGGGCGAACTCCGCGCTGATCGTCGAAGTGAATCCCTCCGACTACGGTAGCCCGGACCCGATGGCCGGATTCCGTTGGCAGGATGGGATCGAAGCGCGCAGCTTCGCGGTTGCGGGCGACTACTCCGCGCCGGCACAGCGCGTGGCAGACTTCTTCGCTGGACGGGTCTCCTCCGACCTGCCACGGACCAGCTTTCCGATGGGCATCGTTCCGTGCGATCTACGCGAGATCCTGCCCGACTACCTCGTCGAGGGCCTCAAGGCCTCGATCACCAGCTTCGACAATAAGCTACCGGGCTTTGGCGGGTCCGAGGGAGTCCTCATCGCTCCGGAGACGAGGACCACATCGCCGATTCGATTCGCTCGCGACGACCGCCAGTGCTCCATCTCCGTACGCGACCTGCACCCCACGGGAGAGGGCTCTGGACACGGCGGCGGGATCATCTCGTGTGCGCTGGATGGGCTGCGCACGGCCCGTGCTGTCGTCCTCAGCGGAAGCTGATTTTGTAGTCTTCGCCGCTGATGGACATGCTGACCCGCTGCTCGATGCCCGCGTCGCGGGAGGGGCAATTGGTCTTCTCGGTCTTCCAGTCCATCACCGCGTTGTCTCCGTCCATAGCGTCGATCCGCCAGGTGCCGGCCTCGCTGCAGTCGACGGACTCGCCACCCAGCGACAGGTTGCCCGCCGCGTTCCAGGTGCCGTCGCCGACGAAGTTCATAGCCGTGTAGACGAACTCGGACGATCCGGTTGGATTGAAGTCAGAGACCGTGGTCTTCAGGAGCTTGCCTGCAAACGCCTTTGCGGCCGATCCCTCGGGAATATCCGCTGTGAAGCTTGCTTTTGTCGGAGTGCTGCCCGCTGATGCTGGCGCCTTCTTCTCTCCACAGGCGGTGAGGGCGGTGACGGCAAAAAGCAGGGTCAGGGACGTTCGCATGGGGGCTCCACGGGTTGTGGATAACTCTGTGGATTGGAGACGTCGTTTCACAACAAAAGGCCCTCCCTGCTTACGCTAGGAGGGCCTTTGTATGTATGGAGCGGGTGATCGGATTTGAACCGACGACAGCCACGTTGGCAACGTGGGGCTCTACCGCTGAGCTACACCCGCGGTGGCGGGATGTTTAACCGGTAGTCCACTGGCGTCAAGGGACGGCACGACGGATGGTTCGTTCGAAGAGTGGCTCGAGCTCAGAGTCGTCGCAAGCGTCCTGTGCTTCCCTGGCCAGGGCTTCGAGGTGACCGCCGAGAGCAACCCTTGCACCGTCCCAATCCGTGACGGCCTCGGTTCCGACGGCGCGTCCCAGGGCCAGCCAAACTGCCGGATCGGGTGTTCGTCGCCGGAGCAGCTGGGCCTCGAGCGGACCGGCTCCGGTCCCGATCAGAGCGTCTGCGAGATCAACCATTGCGCGGGGGAACAGCACGGTGTCGTGCCCAACGTCCATCGTGTCCAGCGACTCCTTCAAGGCGATCACTTGCCAGGCTTTGGCGTCGCACCGGATGTTGCCCCAAGCCTCCGCGGCGCGCATCGTCTCCACCCGATCGAGTCCGATGCAGGGCTGAATCGCGCAGGAATCCTCCCAACGAGAGGCGCCGATCGCGACCAGTGCGCCACCGGCCGCGGTCTCGTTTCCGCCCCCGGCGGTGAGAGGCCCGAGAGCGAGCTTCAAGTAGCCGGCGACCGGGGCATCCGACCCGACCTTGGCCGCCGCCTCTTTTTTCGTCGCCGACCAGTCCGCCTGCTCGGAATCCCGATCCGCGGCGGCTCGAGTCAGGGCCAGTCGAGTTGCGATCCGCAGCGCTTCGAGACCTTCTTCTGTGGGACCGCTAGCGTTGGAGACTCGAGCTAGAACGAGCTTTCCGGTCGGTGTCTGGCTCAGGCCGTCGTACAGTGGCGTCTTCATCTGGGGCCCAATGACCTCGACGGGGATCTCTGGGCCGCGGAGCCACGCCGTGAGGACCCATCGCTCGGCGACATTGCGCACGACAGGCGGTATGGGCTCCGCACCGACCAGCCACTCGAGGGGTCGGCGCGGCAGGGTCTCCTCGTTTCCCGAAGCGCGCAGCGGCGTGATCAGCTCGAGGATCTGGGATTCGGCGCTCTCCTCGCCTGGCTCGAGTTTTGCGATCAGGTTCTCCACCACCCGCAGTCGGTAGCCTCTCGAGAGCGCCACGACAGAGGTCTCTGGGAACTCCTCCTCGAGTTCTTGCAGGTCCCGCTGGACTTGGCCATCTCCTCGCTCCAAGCGAAGGATCTGGCGGATGTACGCGCTCACGGGCTCGGTGCCTTCGAGGGGGTCGAGCACCGCCGGGTCTGGGAGCTTGGGAGCTCGCGCCAGGGGATCCTTCCGGACCATCACGGCCAGCGCCGACGCGAGATCGGTGATCGGTATGGCTGCGAGCCGCTCCTGCTCGGGCGGCTTGATCTGGAGGTGTTCCGGGACCCTCTTTCCGCAGCCCGCCATCAGGGAGCAGATGAGGAGCAAGCGGATCAATTGCAGATCCCTCGGTTGAGCCTGCTCGGGAGGCCCGGGCCCTCGTAGATGAAGGCCGTGTAGACCTGAACCGCAGCGCAGCCCGCGTCGAGGAGCTCGTCGACCTGCGCCGGTGTCTCGATTCCGCCGACTCCGATCACCGGGATCCTCTCTCCTGCCGCGTCTAGAGCCGTCTGGATCGAGCTACGGGCCAGGGGCCACAGGGGTCGCCCGGAGAGCCCACCCGTCTCGTCGGGATCGTTCTTCAACACGTCTCTGCGGATGGTTGTGTTCGAGGCCACGATGCCGCTGACTCCAAGATCACAGGCCAGCTCGACCAGGTCGGCAGTACCTTCTGCGGCCAGGTCGGGGGCCAGCTTCAGGAACACCGGAATGCCCTTTGCGGCTTCCATCACCTCGGGAAGAAGGGCAGCGAGCGTGTCGCGATCCTGCAGGCTGCGCAGTCCTGGGGTGTTGGGCGAGGAGACGTTCACGGTGAAGTAGTCGGCCACATCCTGCAGACGTTTCGTCGAGGTGACGTAGTCGGCGGTGGCCTCGTCCAGGGGAGTGACCTTGCTCTTGCCGATGTTCACCCCAACCGGCACCGTCGGCCAGTGACCCGCCTCGCGCAGTGCTCGAAGGCGTTGGGCCAGATCGGCGCTGCCCCGGTTGTTGAAGCCCATGCGGTTGATCAGCGCGCGCTCGTCCACCAAGCGGAACATGCGCGGCCGTGGATTGCCCGGCTGGGGGTGGGCGGTGACGGTCCCCATCTCGATGAATCCGAAGCCAAGAGCCGGCCAGAAGGGAACAGCAACGCCGTCTTTGTCCAGTCCAGCCGCAAGGCCGACGGGCCCGGCGAGCTTGAGTCCAGCGACCTCGCGCGACAGTGAGGGATCGGGCGCTCCCATGGTCACCGAAGCCAGGGCACCCAGGAACCGCGGCGCTCTCGAGATGGCACGGAAGGCGAGGTGATGGGCATTCTCGGGGTCCATCGAGAACAGGAAGGCCCGAGTGAGGGGATAGGTCAGATCAAGCATCGGGATTGCCCTTCAGTGGCGCCTCCGACCAGGCTTCGCGGAGGATCTTGAGGTTGCCGAAGAAGTAGTCGAAGAAGCTCGCGCCCGTCGCGATGGTGATGATGAACATGGTCCAGTAGGGGATCGTCTCTAGCCAGGTCAGCTGCGGCTGGTACGCGAACAGCACCAGGGCGACGAAGATGACCTGGGTCCCGACGCCCTGGACGATGGCCTTGGCCTTGCCGGAGGGGCGTGCCGCGAGCACGACGTTTCGAATCGCAGCCACCGAGCGGAAGAACGAGATGGATGCGTCTCTGTAGAAGATGACCATGATCATCCACAGCTCGGCAACCCCGATGGCGTACAGACCCAAGAACAGTGTGAACCTGCAGAATGCATCGGAGAACGGGTCGAACAGCTTCCCGAAATTGGTCACCATGCCGTAGCGGCGAGCGATCTGCCCATCCATGATGTCGGTGAGCTCGAGCAGGATGGCGAGTATCGCGGCAACCAGGATCGCCCACGGCTCTTGCTGGTACATGAACACGACAGCGAGGGGAGCGAGCGGCAGGCGCGCAGCGGTGAGCATATTCGGGTTGATGGGAGGCTGCGACATCGGCGAAAGGTCTATGTCACCCAGTGGATCGCGGCCACAGCTGGTCGAGGATCGCCAGCCCGCTGAGGACCAGGGCGATCACCCCCAGCACGATGCCAACCGAGGGCCAGTGGACGCCCAGCCAGGGGCCGTGGAAGATGAGCACCGGGAGGGCCACCCCTTCATACGCGACCGCGACCTGTCCGATTGGCCGGCTCAGTGCCCTTGTCCCGGTCTTGCGCGACATGGCCAGCCAGACCAACCCCACGGCGACGTCCCGGCCCACTGCGGTGAGCGCCAACCAGCCCGGCGCGTAGCCGACGTGCCACAGGGACAGCCAGACGACGTCGGTGAGGATCTTGTCACTGACTGGGTCCAGCCACTCTCCCTGGGAACTGCGTGCGTCCAGCATCCGTGCGGCCCAGCCGTCGAGAAGATCAGTGACGATAGCGACGATGAAGATCCAGAACGCCACCATGTTCCAGCCCGGACCGAGCAAGAAGTAGGCGACGACAAAGCCGAGCAGGCCGCGGCTGATCGTGATGGCGTTGGGGATATGGCGGACCACGTCCACGGAGAGTTATCCCGGCCCACTCACAGGGGGCATCGATGGCGCTGACGACGGACTTCCTGGTCATCGGAACCGGTGTCGCGGGCATGTGGTTCGCGCTCAAAGCAGCGGAACACGGTAGGGTCACCATGGTCACCAAGCGCGCTGCTCGCCAGTCGAACAGCGCCCATGCCCAGGGCGGAATCGCCGCAGTCTGGTCCGAGGACGATCACCTCGACAACCACGTCCGTGACACCTTGATAGCGGGCGCGGGCCTGTGCCGCCGCGACGCGGTCGAGATCACCGTTCGCACCGGACCAGCCCGCATTCGGGAGCTCATCGAGGCGGGCGTCGAGTTCACCCGCCAACGCGACAGCGAGGAATACAGCCTGCATCGCGAGGGCGGCCACAGTCACCGTCGAATCCTGCACGCCGACGACCTCACCGGCCGAGAGATGGTTCGCGCTCTGGCGGATAAGTGCGCTGCCACCGAACAAATAACGACTCTAGAGAACCACATCGCTATCAACGTCATCACCGAGCAGTGGCTGGCGCGCCGCGCGACGCAGATCCCGCCAGAAGAGGATCGCGTGGTCGGTGCCTATGTGCTCGACATCGACCGCGACGCGGTGGAGGTCATCAGTGCGCGCGTCGTCGTCCTCGCCACCGGCGGGGCGGGAAAAGTCTACGTGTACACGACCAATCCCCCCATCGCTTCTGGGGATGGCCACGCCATGGCTTGGCGCGCTGGCGCCCGGATGGCGAACATGGAGTTTGTTCAGTTCCACCCTACATGTCTCTTCCACCCAAAGGAGAACAGCTTCCTGATCTCCGAGGCCCTTCGCGGCGAGGGCGGACGACTGATTACCGGGGATGGAACGCGATTCATGCCGTCGTATGACGATCGGGCAGAGCTCGCTCCCCGCGACATCGTTGCCCGGGCCATCGACACCGAGATCAAGCGCCTGGGTCTCGAGTCAGTGTTCCTCGACATGACGCACCTGAGTCGAGAGGAGGTGGCCCAGAAGTTCCCGAACATCGACGGCAAGCTGCTCACACTGGGCATCGACATGTCGGTCGAGCCCATTCCCGTGGTTCCCGCCGCCCACTACATCTGCGGCGGTGTGCAGACCGATCTGCATGGCGAGAGCAGCATCGCCAACCTCTTTGCCATTGGCGAGGTTGCCTGCACGGGCCTGCACGGAGCCAATCGCCTCGCCTCGAATTCCCTTTTGGAGGCGGCGGTCTTTGGCCACGAAGCTGCGAAGATGGCGATCTCTCGCCTCGAGGATCTCCCCGCCCACGCCGACATCCCGCCGTGGGACTCCGGCTCCTCCGTGGACTCGGACGAGCTCGTCGTAATCACCCAGACCTGGGACGAGATTCGGCGATTCATGTGGAACTACGTCGGGATCGTACGCTCACACCGCCGATTGAAGCGGGCGCAGCGCCGGCTCGCTCTCGTCAAGGAAGAGATCCTGACCTACTACTGGGACTTCAAGATCACCTCGGATCTCATCGAGCTTCGCAACCTCGTGAACGTCGCTGAGATGATCGTGAAGAGCGCCCTCAAGCGCCGCGAGAGCCGGGGACTTCACTGCACTCTCGACTTCCCGGAATCCGACGATCGCTTTCTCCACGACACCGTGATCCAGAAGATCGACTAGACCCGCTAGACGACGCTGAGCCTCTCGGTCGCGCACAAGCCAGTCCCGACAAGGGCCTCGATGTCGGTGACAGTCTTCGCCACATGCGTGAGGACCTCTGGTTGATCGCCACATATGCGGACGTCATCCTCGATGCGGATGCCGCCGAAGCCGACCCATGACAGGGCGCGCTCGAAGTCGACGATGCCCTTGAAGCGCTCCTGGAGCATGGGGTCGCGGAGGATCGCCTCCACGAAGTAGATCCCGGGCTCGATAGTCACCACCCAGTCGTCCTCCAGGGGGAGATCCAGGCGCAGGTTGGCGGTGCCGAACTGCTCTGGGCGCGCTTTGCCTGCCGGATACGAAGGAAGATCGCCGAAGTTTTCGAGATCGTGCACGTCGAGACCCAGGTGATGGCCGACGCCGTGGGGGAAGAACAGAGCGTGGGCGCCGTTGTCGATGGCGTCGTCGGGTGAGCACCGGATGAGCCCTTCGTCGGCCAGATATTGGGCGATTACCCGCGACGATGCGTCGTGGACCTCGCGATACCAGGTGCCGGTCTTGCACGCCTCGATGGAGGTCAACTGCGCCTTGAGAACGGCGTCGTAGACCGCTCTCTGGCGTGGAGTGAAACGCCCGGAAACTGGCCATGTTCGGGTGATATCGACGCCGTAGCCGCTTCGAACTTCGCCGCCGCCGTCGAGGAGCACCAGCCGTCCCGACTCCAGCGTCCCGCTGTGGTCGTGATTGTGGAGCACATCCCCGCGCTGAGTGAGGATGGTGCCGTAGCCGAGATCGCAGTCGTTTGCCGCCAGGATCCCTTGGAACAGCGCCGCCAATGCCCGCTCTGTGCCGCCCGGACGAGTAGCGGCCAAGACCTCGTCGTAAGCAACCTTGGAGATCGCGGCCGCGCGTCGCATCTCGTCGAGCTCGAGCTCACTCTTGGGGAGCCGCAGGGAGATGATGGCATTTACAAGGTCGGCGTCGCCATATTCGCGGCCAAAGGCCAGGGGAGTGTCGCCCAGCATGGAGGCCACCGCGTTCCGGCTTTCGTCGGGCACGGCGAGTACGCGCGGCTGCCGACCCCCCAGGATCTTTGCGAGATCTCCGATGGTGTGTACCTGATCGGCGCCGGCTCGGGCGCCTAGCTCGGCGTGGGTCGGCGTCGGCCCGTGCCACAGGGCGTCGTCTTCGCCCACCTCGGGCAGGAAGAGCGCGCACGTCCCGTCTTCGATGAGGGCTGCGGCCGCCGGAACGACGCAGCCCGTGAAGTACAGGAAGGTGCTGTCCTGTCGGAAGGGCAGCTTGTTCATGGGCAGGTTTCGCGAGCGCTCGCCGTTGCCCATCAGGAGGATGGGTCCAGAGACGCGGTCGGTGAGTTTCTTGCGGCGGTCGGCGTAGTGGGTGTGGTCCATGGACCGCTTCTAACCGACCAGATCCGTCCTGGTCACGATGGACTCCAGCTGGTGCCCCGCCGCCGCTACAGCTTCGGTCGCGCCGTCGAGGCGGTCGACGACGGTGATGCACTGCACGACCTTCAGGCCGGCGGCCTCGGCTCGCTCGACAGCGGTGAGCAGGCTGCCGCCGGTTGTGCTGGTGTCCTCGACAATCGCGACGCAGCTGCCCTTGGGGACGTTGGCCAGACCCTCGCAGTACTGGCCGGTTCCGTGGCCTTTGGCTTGCTTTCGGATGAGAAAGGCGTGGATGCTTCTGCCAGCCGACCAGGAGATAGTGGCGGTCGAACAGGCGATCGGATCGGCTCCCATGGTCAGGCCGCCAATGGCGGTGACGTCGGGATGCAGCATCTCGTGCACGAGGGTTCCGATCAGCCAAGCCCCTTCCGCGTTCAGGCTTGTCTGTCGCGCGTCGACGTAGAAGTCGCTCGTCTTGCCGCTGGCGAGGGTGAAAGTCCCTGTGCGAACAGATTTTTCGCGGAGGATCTCGATCAGGCGTTCACGGTTGCTCACGGGCTACTCCAGTGTGGGAGAACGGGGTAGCCCTGCGGATCACAGATGTCACTCTGACGGTTCGTGCTATTTTTCCGGCACTCCCACATCCCGCGACTAGCCGCCGCCGTAGCTAGTGCTCTCGGTCCCGGCGTCCATCCCAATGTACTTTCGAGTCATGTTGAAGGTGGCGTCGTCGCTGTCCGTGACGATTATGTTGATCGTCAGGTCGTGTCCGTCGAGCTGGTCGGCTATCCCACCGTAGCCGTATGTGTAGGTATAGCCGGTATCTTCGGTCGTCGTGGGGCTCGGGATCGAGACGAAGCCGCGCAAACCGATCGCCGCGCCGCAGCACGACCGTGTCGATGTGATGGACCGATCGTAGGTGGCGGAGGAGATGTACTGCTCGAGGGTGTCATCGAAGATGGTGAACTGAATCTCGAGCGGGCCCTCGATGTTGCATGCCTCGACGGACGCATACATGTGCGAGCCACCCTGGGGTCCGTTGAAGATGGGCATCGGGTCGCCGTCTTCGAGGGGGATGAACACCTCGTTGCCGGTACCGAACTCCACGTCCTGGTGCCCTTTGCAGACGAGCGGCTCCGAGGGGCCGCACCCGGTCAGCGCCAGCCCAAGAAAGAGTGTCAGTGTCTTCTTCATGAGCCCAGCCTAGCGGTTCGCAGGGGCCATTGTCTGGCCAACTTGAGGTCACTTCTCCCAGGTGAACTGGAGCTTGCCGCTCTCCTGCACGAGCAGGTAGCGGTCCGACCGATCTTCCCATGTTGAGTCCTTGCCGCGAACCACCATTTTGAACGCGAGTACCTCCCCAGTGAGACGCTGGATGTCGAACCGTGCGGTTCCCTCGGCGATCCATTCCCCGACTTGGCCGTGCTCCGGGTTCCAGTTGCCTAGCTCCCCGGAGCCGACCAGCACGGGAACCGAAGCCTCGGGGTGGGGGAGGCCGGTAGCCTCGATCTCCAGCTTCGCCGGCTGCGGAGTCTCCGGCGCCCCGAGGTTGCCTTCCAGCCTCCAGACCCAGATCTGTTCGGGAGTCGCTTGGTGCTGCATCCGCTTCGGATCGGTGCGGATATAGTGAGCGCGGTCGTCGGCGTACCAGCCCTCCTCGACCCTCACATCGCCGAGGATCGCGGCAATGTCGACAGGTCTGGGCTCGGTGCCGAGGTTCACGGCGACCAGGAGGGCTTCACCGCCGAGTTGCCTGCTGTAGAGGAGCCAATCGTCGGCGAGCTCATGCACGACTGAAACGCCAGACTGGGTGGCCGGAGAGCTTCCTCGCAGGCGGAGCCACGTTCGAATGTCGCGCTCCATGTCGTGGTCTTCGCCGAAGCGCATGTCTCCTCGATTGTATGGTTCCTCGGCCCCTTTCAGGCGGATCTCCGTGCCGTAGGTGATGCTGGGGCGGCCACGAGCGGTGAGTAGGAAAGCCAGCGCCAGGGGTGCTCTGTCGCAGTCTCCGATCCTGGGGCGGTCGTGGTTGTCGAGGAAAGTGACGAGCGGCACGCCCTCTCCGTAGTTGTCGTCCTGGGCCAGGGTGCTGGCGATTCGGCCGAGATCAGCTCCGTCACAAAAGACATCGCGCATTGCGTAGTGGAGGGGAAAGTCGAAGACCGACGTCAGCTTGTCCGCCTCCAGCGCTCGCGCGAGCTTCACCGGATCTCCCTCGAAGACTTCGCCGAGGAGCTGGAAGTCGTCGCCGGCAATCGCCTTCAGGTCGTTTCCAAAGCCTGCTAGAAAACCCGCACCTAGGTGTCGCACCGCGTCGATCCGGAAGCCGGTCGGCTGCAACTCGGAGATCCAGTGGACAGAATAGCGGAGGAGGTGTTTGTAGACTTCCGGGTTCTCCTGCGCGAGATCGGGCAGGCCGTGCACGTCGTGGGTGCGAACTTGCTCCTCGTTGGCCCAGTCCTTGACGTCCCCCTTGCCGTGGAACCAGTCGGGGTGCTCGGTGGTGAGGGCGGTCTGGTAGCCGACATGGTTGTACACCATGTCCAGATAGAGGCCCATGTCGCGATTGCGAAGCTCTGAGGCTAGCTTCTTGGCCTGCTCCATCGTTCCGAAGCGCGGCTCGACGGCGCCGAGATCCGAGACCCAGTAGCCGTGGAAGGCGCCCCACTCGTCGATCTTTTCAGTTCGCATTTGGGTGATCGGAGACAGCCAGACAGCTCCGAAACCCATGCCCTCGATGTGGTCGAGCTGATCGATGACGCCCTGGATGTCGCCGCCGTGGAACGCCTGGGGATCGGCCTTGTCGACGGATCCAACCGCGTCCGGGGATCCGTCGGCAAAGCGGTCGACCAGCACGAAGTAGATCGCGTCGGACTTCGGCGGTGCTGGTGGCGGGGCTGGAGGAGCGGGTGGTGGAGTGGGCGCCGACGCGCATGCCCAGACGAGGAGCGCGATCATGGGAGTCTCAACCAAGGTCCGCAGAGGTGCTGGCGCGATCTGTGCGCACCTGTGCCATCTCTCCGGTGAGAACTGGCGCTTCGAGGCTCATAGAGAGCCGATCCAGTCATCGATGAGCCGCCCAACTTGACGGGCGATGAGGGGAGCGGCCTCGGCCAGGGCCTCCTCCTCCTTGTCGTGGTAGTGCACGAGGTGAACGGGGACGGTGAAATCCTGGGTTGACGCTTCCCCTTCGGCGGGAGAGACAATCGCCAAGACCGAGACGGTCCACCGATAGCGCCCGTTGATCTGGGAGCTGAAGCGCGCCGAGCTCTCGACGATCAGGAAGGCCTTGCCTCCGGTCACGGCGATGCCGTCGATCTTCTCGGGCACGAGGCTCCGCTTCGAGAGTTCGTCGGCCAGACGATCGGCGAGGGCTGCCGGAGCGATCTGGCGCTCTCCCTGATCCATGATCGCGACGACCTCCACCGGAATCGGGCTCGGTGCTTGGGCCACGGTTGGTTTCAGGCAGGCGACCAGCAGTAGCAGGGGCATCCAGCGCATCAGAACCAAACCTCCGCCTCGGCGGCCACCAGGTGGTGCCAGTGCTGCTCGACGGCGTCGAAGTCGTTGAACTGGTCGAGGCTCTCCACGAAGTTGTTTCCGAAAGCGTTGTTCACGTTGCTGTACTGGGTGCCATAGAGCAGCCGCAGACTCGGGCGCGCATAGACACCCGTCCCGAGGGGGTTGAGCACGACTCCGCCCTTTCCCTGCCAGGTATGCCGGGTATCGGTGTCGCCGATCTCCAGGCCACGGCTGTTGGGGTTGCCGTCGGTGTTCCCAAAGATCGAGTCGGCGTGCTCGCGGAAGGCGTTGCCGTTGGTGGAGTGCTCCCGCGCGAGGCTGGACTCGACGAGCAGGTGAACCGTGGGGGTGGTGTAGGCCTGGAGTCGGAGCACAGTGGACGCGTACTTTCGGTCGTGATCGGACGGCACGATGTCGTTGTCGCTGTCACGGTGATCGCCGTAGAGCACCCCCCAGACCGCATCGAGTCGGTCGGGCACGATCTCGAGCTGCAGCTCGTTGCCGAGGCTGAACTGGTAGCGCTGATCGGTGAAGTCGTGGATGTAGATCTCCACGGTCTCGCCAGCGAGCTGCTCGGTGGTGAAGGTGTCGGGGTGCACCTTTCCATAGCTGACAAAGAGGTTGTTCCACTGGAGCGGTCCAAGGCCGCCAAACCCGAGATATCCCACTGCCTTCCAGGATTTTGAGGCGCGCGGGCGCGGGTTGGGGAAGCTGTCCTCCAGTCCCGGGAACTCGGCGATGAAGCGCTCGGTGACCTCGCCGCGAACCCAGTCCTCATACCGGATGCCGGGGGTCTGGTAGGGCGCATTGGTGTTGCCGAGCCGCTTGCCCTCGAACAGCGCCTCTCCGCCAGTCCCGACCTCGAGGTGCTTGCCGATGCGAAAGCGGATGGTGCCTCCGGCTGTCGGGACGGCGTTGTAGTCGAAGCCGTGGATGTTGAAGCCCGAGTCTCCCGCCCCCAGCAGCAGCTCGACCTTGTCCGTTTCGTAGCGGGCGCTCACCCCGACCGTGTCAAAGAACACCGTTGCCGGTCGCATATCGTAGAGTCCGAGATCGCCGAAGAAGTACTCGAGCGTGCCGACCTGCCATGTCACATCCTCGAGCGCCACGTTGCCGGTCTTCACGAAGACCTGGGACATCCGGAACTCGGAGAGCGATCCATTCGACGCGCTGGCGTTGCCGAGCGAGCCGCCCTCGACCCGGGCGTGGAGCGCTGTCCAGGGCTGGGTGCTGCCCGGACTGGGCTCGAGCACGTCGTATCGCAGCTCCAGCATGCCGTAGGGCCCTTCGTTGAGGAGCCTGCCATGGAGGTTCCAAAACCCGAGACGGCCGGATCCACCTTGGAAATCTGGGCGCCCCATGACGCGGAAGTAGCCGCCGACGTCGGCGCCGCCGGCGAGGGCTGGTTCTGCTGTCAGCAGCGTCAAGAGGAGGAGCATTGGGCCGACACTAACAGTGTCGTGACCAGTTCCTCTACCTCAGGGCAACTAGGGCTGACTTGAGACCTCCACCAGTCTCGGGTCGGCCATCATCTCAGCGGGTGAGATGAGCCGTTGATCCTTGGGTATTGCTCCTCCGGTCCTCTTCAGTAGCAGGGCTTGTACCGCGGGATCCGCCAGCTCGAATTCTCCGAGGGGCTTGAGCTCGCCGAGCTGGATTCCGGCCGCCCGATCATAGAGCTTCCAGGCCAGCTCCGAGCAGTAGAGCTTGTCGTCGGACCACTGGAACATCACGTCGTAATGGAGTCCCAACCACTTCTCTCGGATCGTCGCCATCTCTGCCAGCACCTCGTCGCTCAGCCCGCTCTGCAGTCGCTTCACCACCACGTGGCCGTCCTTTCCACGCCGCACCCACTCCGCATAGGGCGTCATCTTCACCGGCTCCACGGCCTCGAAGACCATCGGAGAACCTCGCTCGTGGAACACCACGCCGACGTGGGTGTACTCGGATCCCGTCGCTGCGGCGATCGCCGTCGCCTGGCTACTCTGCGATCTGTGAAAGACGAGATCCCCATCTACAAGTTGTTGCGAAAAGGCAGAGATCCCGAAGAGAAGAACGAGCATGAGCCCTCCTCGCTACTTGGAATGCAACCCGTGTGCCGGACTAGTCGATGAAGTCGTCGCAGTCGTCGTCGATGCCGTTGTCCGCGATCTCGTCGGCGCCGACGTGCACGTAGGGATCGTCGTCGTCGCAGTCGCCTTCGCATGAGGTCACGCCGTCGGCATCCCGGTCGTAGAGGGCGGGATCTCCCTGCTCGCAGTCGTTCACCAGGACGCGGACCCGATCGAGCTCGAGGTCTCCGATTCGGAAGATCAGATCATCTCGAGCGGGCTCTTCGTCCTCGGCCTCAATCTCGACCTCGAGCACGAATGACTTGCCGCGAATGGCGAGGATAGGCAGTTCGGCCCGGACCTCTTCGACGACGCGGCCGTATGACAGAGACGAGATCTCCAGGTCCCAGCGGGAGTAGTTGGTGATCCTGACCTGTTTCGTGGCCACGTCGCCGGCCTCTTTCGGCCCGAAGTCCATGACCGGAGGCCAGACCTGGAATAGTGGCCGGACTGCCGTGGCCTCGACGTAGAACGTGACGATGCCGCTGGCCCCGTCGTGAGAGACGATGACCTCCGCGTGGTGGTCGCCCTCCTCGGTGGGAGAGAAGAATAGCGGGATCGCCTGTTTCCCCTTGATCCGCACTTGTGGGAGCGGGCCCTCTGGCACCGAGAAGGCCTCTCCGACGACCTCGACGTCGGTGATGTGGACAGGACGCTGCCCAGCGGTGTGGTCGAGCTCGACGGCGAACTCGACGACGTTACCAAGTGGGGCAGTTCCGAGATCGATGCGACCTTCGTGGGCGATGAGGTCGCGGGCGGGACCGATATCGCCGGTACAGCCGATGAGGAGGAAGGGGGCGAGGAACCGAATCGACACGTGTGGATACTCTCACGCTCGCTTGCCGGGGAGCGCGTTCCGGTGCCCACGTCAGTATAGCCAATGAGGCCGGGACCCGCGAAGGCGAACTCTCCGGATCCGGCCTCCCTTGGGGATTGGTGCGTGTTCAGGCGAATACACTTTTCTCTTCCTTGATAGGAATGGCGTTCCGCCGCGAGTAGAATCCAGCACTTGTAGGGGCTCAATGCGGATCCAGAATCTTCTCGTCCTGGCGATTGTCGCCGGATGTAGTGACGCGATTACAACCGACCAGAGCGACTCGCGGGACGGGGCACGGTCCGGAGCAATAGGCGAGGAGTTACCGCTTCAATTGTACAGAGACGGGGAGCGAGCTTCGCTCCTGCATCCCCGGGCAGTCGTCGACGATTCCGATCCTGAGGAAGCGGCCCGGCAGTGGCTGGCCTCCAACGGAGCGGATCTGCAGCTGGACGAGTCCGAGCTCGTACTCGAACACAGCAGGCAGGGACTCATAGGCACATACCTCCGTTTTGGGCAGCACGTCACCGGACTCCCCGTGTTCGATGGGCAGGTCATTGTGCACCTGATAGGGGCCGAAGCCGGGTGGGAGATCCGGGACGTCAACCTCAACCACGCGTTGACGGGCGGGTATGTCCCTCCAAAGGCGACGCTGCCAGAGGCCGACGCACTTCGCATCGCATCCGAGGCTGTGAAGGTGGTCGGGCCGCTGCGTTATCCGGCAGCAGTAGTATTGGGGGTAGATCCTCGAAACACGCGAACTCTGGTCTATCGAATCGATCTGGCACCCGGAGACAGGACCTCCTGGCGGGTCATCGTCGATGCCCGCACCGGCGAGGTTCTCTCCACGACGGACCGCCGTCGCTACGTGGATGGCGACGGCTACATCTTCGATGCAAGCCCGATCTCGAGCTCTGGAAACACAGGGCTGACCGACAATAACGACAACAACCAGGCTGCGCTCACCGCCGAGCGGGTCTTGGTGACCGTGCCCCGGCTGGACGGCTCCGGCGATCTCACTGGCCCCTGGGTCGACGCTCACCCCAACAATCTGGGCAACCGCGCAAACGAGGGATCTTTCTCCTACCAATACAATCGGCAGGACAATCGCTTCGAAGAGGTGATGTCCTACTACCACATCGATGCGGTGCAGAATCGGATCCAATCCCTCGGATTTGCAAACGTCAACAACCGCATGCAAGAGGTCTGGGTCAACGGCACCAACCAGGACAACTCCTGGTATGACCCGGCGAATACCGACATCACCACGGGCAGCGGCGGCGTTGACGATGGCGAGGACGCCGACATCATCGTGCACGAGTACGGCCACAGCATCCAGGACGATCAGGTGCCGGGCTGGGGTGGAGGTGAAGAGGGCGCAATGGGTGAGGGTTTTGGCGACTACATGGCTACAATCTTCGTCGACGCACTGGCCGTTGTTCCCCAGCTCGACGACCGCTTCTGCATGGGAGCCTGGGATGCGGTGAGCTTTGGCACGTCTTGTCTACGGCGGACCGACGGAACGAAGCACTACCCAGAAGCGATGGCCTTCGAGGTCCACGACGACGGAGAGATGTGGGCGGCGGCGACCATTGCAACCTCCGACCTCCTTGGCGGAAGTGTGATGGACGTGCTCATGCTCGAGCACCACTTCCTGATGTCGACCAACGAGTCGTTCTTCGACGCCGCGGCGTTCCTGCAGACCGCGGATCAGAACGTCAATGGCGGTGCGAACGTCGATACCATCCGCCGGCGGATGATCCAGCAGGGCCTGTCCCGCGAGCTCACCGCTCCACCTGTGCTTCCGGATATCTTGCAGACCATTCCCGTGGACATCATCCATCCGACGACGGCCGGGAACTACTACTCGGACGAGGACGACACCCAGACCTTCAACTGGCCGGGCGCTGCGGGTCTGCGAGTTCACTTCGACGTCTTCGAGACCGAGCTCTGGGGCGGCTGTCTGGATGGTGCTTGCGACAACGTCTACCTGACCAATGGCTCCGGAGACCTCTTCCAGGTCCTCTATGGAGCCTTGGGTGACACGACCTCGGTCATCGTCGAGGGCGACACGGTCAACATCCGACTCGTGTCCGACTACTCTGTGGCAGAGGCCGGCTACCACGTCGACTACATCGAGATCATGGGGGATGCCGGCTGCGCGGACGACGATGGCGACGGCGTGGACAGCTGTTCCGACTGCGATGACGCCGATCCCAACAACTTCCCCGGGAACCCCGAGGTCTGTGACGGAGCCGACAACGACTGTGATTTTGTGGACGACAACGGCCTCGCCTTCGTCGACTACTGGGCGGATGGCGATGGCGACGGCTATGGCGATGACTCGGGTCTCCCCACAGCTACCTGCGACGGAGCACCGGTTGGCATGGTCGACAACAACGGGGACTGTGACGACGGTCGGGGCGCTGTGAACCCAGCCGCCGGTGAGGTCGCCTGTGACGGCCTCGACAACGACTGCGATCCCTCGACTGAGAACAACCCCGATGCGGACGGAGATGGAGCGCTCTTCTGCACCGGAGACTGCGACGACAACGACCCGCTGCGTTTCCCGGGCAATCCCGAGGTGAGCTGCGACGGGATCGACAACGACTGTGATGGCCTCACCATCGACAATCCCGACGGAGACGGCGATGGGGTGGATGTCTGTGTGGACTGCGACGATGGCGATGGTGCGAACTTCCAGGGCAATCCGGAGGTCTGCGACGGCGCCGACAACGACTGTGACGGTGTCGACGACAACGGGCTGCCCACCTTCGACTACTGGAACGACGCCGATGGCGATGGCTACGGGGACGACGGCCCACCAGCACTCACAATCTGTGGACCTGCCCCTCCCGGTTTGGTGGCCAATAATGACGACTGCGACGACACCAGGGGTGCCGTGAACCCAGCCGCCGCCGAGGTCCTTTGCGACGGCCTGGACAACGACTGCAGTCCCTTGACTTCGAACAATCCCGACTCCGACGGCGATGGTGCGCTCTTCTGCGGGGCGGACTGCGATGACAACGATCCGCTGCGCTTCCCCGGCAATCCCGAGGTGAGCTGCGACGGGATCGACAACGACTGTGATGGTCTCACCATCGACAATCCCGACGGTGACGGCGACGGAGTCGATGTGTGTCTGGACTGTGACGACGGCGATGGCGCGAACTTCCAGGGCAATCCAGAGGTCTGCGACGGCGCTGACAACGACTGTGACGGCGTCGCTGACAACGGCTTTGTGTTGGTGGACTACTGGATCGACGCCGATGGCGACGGCTTCGGGGACGACAACGGTCCGCCAGCGCTCAGCCTTTGTGGGCCTGCTCCCTCGGGCTTCGTCGCTGACAACACCGACTGTGACGACAGCTGGGCGGCTACCAATCCCGCGGGCGTCGAGATCCTGTGCGACGGTCGGGACAACGACTGTGATGCTGCAACCTCGAACAATCCCGATGATGATGGAGATGGCGACCTGTACTGCTCCGACTGCGACGACAACGACCCGCTCCGCTTCCAGGGCAACCCCGAGGTGAGCTGTGACGGCATCGACAACGACTGCGACCCGCTGACCATCGATGACGAAGACCTCGACGGCGACGGCGTGAGTGTCTGTGCCGGAGACTGCGACGACCTGGACCCTGCGAACTTCCCAGGGAATGCGGAGCTCTGTGACTCAGCCGACAACGACTGCGATGGTGTGGACGACAATGGCGTCGTCTTCGGGGACTACTGGCTCGATGCCGATGGCGATGGGTTTGGCGATGGCGTGCCGGCCAACACCTGCACCGGACCGCCCTCGGGCTACGTCGCCATCGACGGCGACTGCGACGATGCCGAGGCGGCTGCCAATCCAGGCCTCGCCGAGCTGACTTGCGATGGGATCGATAACGACTGTGACGCGCTCACCGAGGACGACGCAGACGTCGATGGGGATGGCGACACCCTCTGCGCCGGAGACTGCGACGACAGTGATCCGCTCCGCTTCCAGGGCAACCCCGAGGTGAGCTGTGACGGGATCGACAACGACTGTGACGCGCTCACTCTCGACGACGAGGACTTCGACGGTGACGGCCTGAGCGTGTGTGCAGGAGACTGCGACGACTCAGACCCGGCAAACTTCCCCGGTAATGTCGAGTACTGCGATTCCGCCGACAACGACTGCGATGGCGTGGACGACAACGGTGTGGTCTTTGTCGACTACTGGCTCGATGCGGATGGCGATGGCTATGGCGATGGGGCACCGGACAACAACTGCACCGGAGCGCCTACTGGCTATGTTGCGATCGACGGAGACTGTGACGACAGCGATCCCCAGGCCAATCCTGGACTCTCCGAAGTGAGCTGTGATGGGGTCGACAACGACTGCGATGCCCTGACGCTCGACGACGAGGATGTGGACGCGGATGGCGTGAGCATCTGCGCCGGCGACTGCGACGACTCCGATCCGCTGCGGTTCGCGGGCAATCCCGAAGTGGCCTGCGATGGTATCGACAATGACTGCGACGCCCTGACCTTGGACGACGAAGACGTGGACGGCGATGGCGTGAGCTTCTGTGCTGGGGACTGCGACGACTCGGACGCTGGGAACTTCCCAGGGAATGTGGAGTTCTGCGACGGTCTCGACAACGACTGTGACGGCGTGGACGACAATGGAGTTGTCTTCGTCGACTACTACCTCGACGGTGACGGCGACGGCTATGGCGACGGAGCGCCAGTCAACACCTGTACTGGGCCTCCAACCGGCCATGTCGCGCTTTCTGGTGACTGTGATGATGCCGAGCCCCTGGTGAACCCGGGGCTGGCCGAGCTCACCTGTGATGGCTTGGACAACGACTGCGACCCGCTCACCCCTGACGACGGCGATAGCGATGGCGATGGCTTCAGCATCTGCGCCGGAGACTGCGACGATACCGACCCAGGTGTCTTCCCGGGTGGCGTCGAGGTTGCGTGTGACGGGCTGGACAACGACTGCGATCCGTCAACGAGCGATGGCGTGGACGCCGATCTGGATGGCGTGTCGGCTTGCGGTGGCGACTGCGACGATGGAAACGACCAGATCTTCCCTGGAAACCTGGAGATCTGCGACGGTCTCGACAACGACTGCGACCCGCTCACTCCGGACGATCCCGACCTGGATGGCGACGGGGTGAGTGTCTGCACCGGCGACTGCGACGACGGTGAACCGGCCGTCTTCCCCGGCAATGCCGAGATCAGCTGTGACGGTCTCGACAACGACTGCGATCCGCTCACCATCGACAATCCTGACCTGGACGGCGACGGTGTCTTTGCCTGCTCCGGCGACTGCGACGATGGAGATGCCGCGAGGTTCCCGGGCAACGCGGAGATCTGTGACGGCCTCGACAACAACTGCGACGGCAGCATCGACAACGGGCTTGTCTTCGACACCTGGTACGCCGACGACGACGGCGACGGGTATGGCGACGCGATGGACACGGTGGACACCTGTGACGGGATCGTTCCTTCCGGTTTCCTGGCCGACGACACCGACTGCGACGACGGCGACATCGACGTGAACCCTGCGGCGGTCGAGATCGAGTGCGACGAGATCGACAACGACTGCGACCCGCTCACTCCCGACGATGCTACTGATCTCGACGCCGACGGTTTCGGAGCGTGCGAGGACTGCGACGAGACCGATGCGACCATCTACCCGGGCGCCGTCGAGCTCTGCAACGGCATCGACGAGGACTGCAACGGGATTGCCGACGATGGTCTGCCGGTTCTCGAGTACTGGCCCGACGAGGACGGCGATGGTTTTGGAGACCCCGATCAGGCTTCCGAGATCACCTGTGATCCACAGCTGGGCTGGGTGGCCGACGACGGTGACTGCGACGATCTCGACCCGGGCATCCATCCCGACGCCGACGAGCTGGTCTGCGACGGAATCGACAACGACTGCGATCCGATGACGCTCGACGAGGACAGCTCCTGTGACACCGACGATACCGACGATACCGACGTCATCCCGGACGATACGGGCAACCCGATCGATGGGGGCAAGACCAACCCGGATAGCGGTGGCTGTGCTTGCGACGCCAGCTCTGGTGTGGGTGGCGGTTGGCTGCTTCTCCTCGGATTGTTGGTGATCCGTCGGCGGTGCTCAGAGCAGGCGGATTTCTAGCGCCCGACCTGGGTCGCGTTATCCTTTGAAGGACTGGGAGGTCCCCGTTGTTGGTTCCATCGCTGCAACCCGAGATTCTCCCCACCTGACGTGATCTGAAGACCGCTGGTGGGGCAAAACCCACCTCCACCTCTGTGGTCTGCCATGCGCCGCCGTCTCTGCACGCGGCACGGCGACGTCCTGGTCCGCCAGGCACGTCTCGATGCCGTCTTGAACCAACTCCGTCCGATGCGAAACCTTCACCCGCGCCCTGTCGCCCGTCGCCTCGTGGCCCTCCTGAACACGCTCGATTTGCTGGCCCCCGAGCTGGTGGATGTCGAGAACACCAGACCGCTGCATCTGCTCGCCAGAGTCCCGTGGCGCCGAACGCTGGACACCTGGAGAGGCGGAACGCTGCGAGAACTCTACGAGTATCTGCTGGTCGGCGTGCACTACCCGCTGCCGGGATTCCTGTGGTCGGTGCTGCAGCCCGATCGGCATCTACGCGTCGGCGTAGACGGTCTCCGCGCGATTCAGCTCCTCGCCCTGCTCGGCTCTGGAGGGAGTCTGCGGGATGCGCAGAAGTGCGCTTTGATACCTCACTGTGTCAGCAAGCGCGCCAATCATGCTCTCTGGCTCGTCGAGGAGCCTCAGCCGGTCGGTCAGGCCCTTCGTCGCGCCCAGGTCTCCGCCCTTGGTGGGCCGCGGTGGCTGGGTACTGCCCTCGGCGTCACCCAGCACCTCGCCCGTGTTCGGTCCGACGAGCTGTGGTGGTCTCGGGTGATTCAGTGGCTGTCCGACGGGGCGCCGCACCTGGCTCACCATCAGGTTCAACCGCTGGTTGACTTCCTCGTCGAGCGTTGGAATGGTCGCCCGGTCTGGCGCTCTAGAGTCCGGACCGTGCTTCGGTCTATGGCCGAGTGGCATGCCGGTCTTGCGGCCCAGCGAGCGGTCTACCATCACGGGCCGCTGCCGAGATCTGCGCTCGTGGGTGCGACGATGGAGCTCTACGGTGTGCCGTGGACCGTGCACGAGATCTGCACCAGTCGCGAGTTGTTCGCGGAGGGAGGCGAGCTCCAGCACTGTGTAGCGACCTATCAAACCTGGATCTTGCGGCGTCGCAGCGCGATCTTCAGCCTTCGGGAGGAGGGCGCGCGTCGCGTCACTGTCGAGGTGCGCTTGGCGGAGAGGACAGTCGTGCAGGGCCGGGGGTACGCCAATCGATATCCAACGGACGTCGAGCGGGAGGCGATCCGAGTCTGGGCGGAGAAGAACGGGCTTCAGATCAGGGGGTTCTAGGTCAGCCCTCCGCAGCGAGGTGTCGCCAAGCCTCCGGCATGGGCTGGCCCATCATCTTCTCCGCCACCTTCGCGCTGACCTTGGCAAAGCTGATCTTGCCCGAGAGTACTCGCTTTCCGTCCTGTCGCAGTGTCACGTGCACGGTGGCGGTCTTCTCGGTCTCGTCGGTAATTTTGGCTCGCCCCTCGATCGGTTTGTCGATGCGAGCTGGGCGGTAGTAGCGCAGCGTCATCATCGTCGTGAAGCCAAAGCGGCCGCGAAGCCCGATCAACGCCCAGGCACCGATCTCGTCGGCCAGGGTCGCCTGCAGTCCGCCGTGCACGACTCCCGGAGGACCCTCCCAGCCATCTCTGGCCTTGAACGTCGTGACCACCTCGTCGCCGTCGCGTTCGAACTTTAGCTGCATTCCGTGTGGGTTGTTTGGCCCACAGCCAAAGCACTGCTGGTCTGGTCCAAATACCGAGGCCGGATCGAGGTCGTGATGTTCGTGGTGCATTACTTTTCCCCCATGGGAGTTCACTACACGACCTGCAGCATCTGCGAGGCCAGCTGTGGCGTGGTCGTCGAGGTTGTGGATGGCAAGGTCACCGACATCCGCGGCGACCCTGACGATCCGCTGAGCGAGGGCCATATCTGCCCCAAGGCCACCGCGCTCTCCGATCTACAGAGCGATCCTGATCGGCTTCGGCAGCCGATGAAGCGCACAGAATCCGGCTTCGAACCCTGCTCCTGGGACGAGGCGCTGGAGGCGGTCGCGAGCGAAATCTATCGGATCCAGTCCGAATACGGTCGCGATGCAGTGGGGATCTACCTGGGTAATCCCAATGTGCACAACCTCGGTTCCCTGCTCTTCGGACCCCCACTGATCCGCAGCCTGCGGAGCCGAAACACCTATTCTGCGACATCGGTGGATCAGCTGCCTCAGATGATGGCCGCCGCTCAGATGTTCGGTCACCAGCTCCTGATGCCCGTCCCCGATGTCGATCGCACCGATCTGTTCGTGATCATCGGCGGCAATCCGTTGGTCTCCAATGGAAGCCTGATGACCGCTCCCGGCATCGGTCGGAGGATGAAGGCGATCCAGGCTCGAGGTGGAAGGGTCGTCGTCATCGATCCTCGGCGCACCGAGACCGCGAACAAAGCCGATGAGCACGTGTTCATCCGTCCCGGTACAGATTCGGCGCTCTTGATGTCGATGATCGGCGTGATTCTCGACGAGGATCGGGTCGATCTCGGAGTTCACAGCGAGATCATCGACGGACTGGAGACGATTCGCACGGCGGTCGCGGCCTTTGCTCCGGAGACCGTCGCGGACTTCACTGGCGTCGACGCTGCTCGGATTCGAGCGCTGGCTCTGGAGCTCTGCGACACTCCGCGGGCGGCGGTCTACGGAAGGTTGGGGGCCTGTACACAGGAGTTTGGCGCACTCACTGCCTGGCTCATCAACGTCGCGAACATCATCACCGGTCACCTCGATATCGAGGGCGGGGTGATGTTCACCCAACCGGCTTTCGACGCCATGTATCCGCCGGGCCGACCCACCGGCCGCGGCAAGCGTGGACGCTGGAAGAGCCGTGTTCGACAGCTCCCGGAGTTCTCCAGCGAGCTCCCCGTCTCGGTCCTCGCAGAAGAGATCCTGACTCCTGGGGAGGGGCAGATACGTGGAATGCTGGTCCTGGCTGGCAATCCAGTGCTCTCGACCCCGAACGGCAAGCAGCTCGATCGGGCCTTTGATTCACTGGAGTTCTGTGTCGCAGTGGATTTCTTCATCAACGAAACCAGCCGCCACGCGAGCTACATTCTGCCCGCTGCGCCACCGCTGTCTCGCGCTCACTGCGACGTGGTCTTCCAGATCCTGCAGGTCCGGAATACCGCGAAGTACTCTCCAGCGGTATTGCCGCTCGAACCGAATGTTCGCCATGACTGGCAGATCCTGCACGAGCTGAAGACACGGCTGGAGGACAAGCGCGGTGGGGTCGGTCTCCGGGCCCGTCTGCAGAGACGGGCGGTCGCAGCGCTGGGTCCGCGGGGACTGGTCGACGCGGGGCTTCGGCTTGGGCGCCGGGGGCTGCGAAAAGGCTGGGCCGGACTCTCCGTGCGCAAGCTCGAGAAGTCCCCTCACGGCGTCGATCTGGGCGCTCTGGAGCCTTGTCTCAAGGAGCGTATGCCGCCCGGTCACGACCGGGTTTCGCTGGCACCCGAGCTGTTCCTCGAGGATGTGGATCGCCTTCTGGAGCGCCTCCAGGTTCCGCCGCCCAATCTGGTCTTGATCGGTCGACGCCAGCTGCGCAGCAACAACTCCTGGCTGCACAACTCGCCACGGCTGATGAAGGGAAAGGACCGCTGTACCCTGATGATCCATCCTATGGACGCCGAGAGGAACGGCATTGTCGACGGCGCGCCGACGCGGATCTGTTCCCGGACCGGCAGCGTGGTGGCCCCGGCCAAGGTCAGCGACGAGGTGATGGCGGGAGTGGTGAGCCTTCCCCACGGATTTGGCCACGGGCGGCAAGGCGTGCAGCTCTCGGTTGCCGGCTCGAAACCAGGTGTGAGCATCAATGACCTCACAGATGATCTTCTCGTTGACGGGCTCTCCGGCAATGCGGCGCTGAGTGGCGTTCCCGTCACCGTCGCCGCTCTCTAGGGGACGGCGGCGGCCCCCGGGCTGGCCGGGCGCTCCGCAAACGTGGCGCTCACATTCTCCGACGTCTCGTCGGCGCCGGAGACGCCGTTTCCTCCAACCTGGATCTCGGCTCCTTCGTTCATGTCGATCCGGCTCCAGCCGTTGCCAGCTGCGTGGCTGAGGAGAGCGACCACGTCCTGGGAGGCCTGGGGGGTGTCGGCGAAGTAGGCGCTGTCGAAGAGGTCGGGATCCGGGCCATCGATGAAGACACCGGTCTTGTCCACCGCCTCCTCCTTGTCGCCCCAGAGCACGTAGTCCACGTCGACGACCAGGTCATCCGACGCGTCCCAACCGTACAGGACCACGACCTCGCCGTCGTTGGTCAGTGACCCCTGAGCGTTGATACTTCCCGGCGTTGCATCTCGCATATCCGGGATTCCGTCGGCGTAGATGTCGTCCTCGAAGAGCTCGTAGGTCGGGTTGGCGCCATAGGTCCCAAAGAACCCGATGGAGCCCGGGATCGAGATCGTCTGATACTCGCCTGGGTCGATGCTGGCGCCAGCTGGGAAGCGCGCGTTGAAGTCGCTGAAACTACCCCCTCCTCCTCCGCCTTCGACGATCTGGTAGTAGTAGGTCGGCCCGCCCTGGTAGGTGGCATCGGTCAGGAAGATGGCGTCGAGAAAGATGACGCTGCCGGAGCTGTTGAAGATCTCGATGTACTCGCCGTCGGTGGGCGTGACGACGATCTCGGAGATGAGGAGCGCCTCGTTGATGGCCGGTATGCCGGTATCGGTATCGGTATCGGTATCGGTATCGGTATCGGTATCGGTGTCCGAGTCGGCGTCGGCGTCGGTATCTGTGTCGGTGTCTGCATCCGCATCGGCGTCTGCATCCGCATCTGCATCGGTGTCTGCATCGGTGTCTGCATCGGTGTCTGCGTCGGTGTCTGCGTCGGCGTCTGCATCCGCATCCGCATCTGCATCGGTGTCCGCGTCGCCGTCGATCCCAGTTGGGCCGAGCTTGGAGGTCGAGCAGGCAGCGGCGAGGAGGAGGGCGATGAGCGAGAGGTTGCGGGGCGTCATTGGGTGCATTCTAGCTCCACTCAGTTCAGCTTCATGCGCCTCGAGAGCAGGTAGTCGAGGAGGCGCGGGCTGAGCGTTCGCAGGTTGATGACCAGCGTGAGAAACCAGTCATGGGCGCCGTAACGCGCGGCAGGATTTGGCGAGGCGATGGCGCGTAACGTGATGTCGGCGACGGCATCGGTGGTCCACGCTCCGGCATGCATCTTGTTCAATTGCGCCATCATGACGCTATATCCCTTAGAATACGGCGATGTCGGGTTCTCCAGGATGTCGTCGCTGACGTTCGCGGCGGCGGTCACGAAGTTTGTCTTCACCGGGCCTGGCTCGATGAGCACGACCCGGATCCCGAACGGCTTCAGCTCGAGTCGGAGCGCGTCTGAGAGCGCCTCCAAGCCGAACTTGGTCGCAGAATAGGCGCCGCTGTAGGGAGTGGCGACTCGCCCGGCCACACTGCTGATGTTGACGATGCAGCCCGATCTCGCCTGTCGCATGCCCGGGAGGACCTTCTGGATGAGGCGGACGCAGCTGAAGACATTGACCTCCATCTGGCGTCGGAACTGATCCATCGGGATCTCTTCGACCGCCGAGCGCAGGCCATACCCCGCGTTGTTGATGAGAACCTCACAGCGGCCATGCCTCTCCAGGATCTCGTCGACAGCGACCTCCAGGCCCTCTCGGTCCGTGACGTCGGCGATCACAGCGTGCAGATGCTCGTGCTCGGCTGCGACAGCTTCGAGGTCTGCCCTGGAGCGCGCGATGCAGGCCACCGTGTAGCCGTCTGCCGCGAGCCTCAGCGCCAGCGTCCGGCCGATCCCGCGGGAGGCACCTGTGACGATTGCGAGCGGTCTAGTGATACAATTCCTCGATCGCGTCGTCGGCGCTCTCCATGGCCTTGTTGATGGAAGACTTCAGTGTCGCCATGGTCGTTGCATCCGAGGCGCCAGCCACCTCGGACTCGGACCACAGGGTCTGGTAGCGCCAGGTCGTCTTGCCGGCCGGGAGCCACGCATCGATGGAATAGGATTGCTCGATGCTGGATTTTCCGCTCTCGCCCTCCCAGCGTTGGTCGAGCCAGGACCGGGACACGATGGCCAGTCCGTGGTCGGTCTCGATCCACCGGAAGTCCTTGTAGAGCACCATGCTGATGCTCATGAGCAGGTTCTGCCTCTCGATGTCGTTGACCGTCGCCAAGGGATTGCAGGACTGATCGAGGAAGCAGCGCGGCTTGGCGTCGTCTGGGAATGATCGCTCGTAGACCTTTGCGGTCGGCTCGGCGGGGAGCTGGTCGGTCTCGAGCTGCAGCTTGGCCGCGTCGTCCACCGGCCACTGGGAGAGGTAGGAGACCGAGACCCCGAGAGTGTCTTGGGGATCCGCCTCTTCGGGGTAGGGGATGTCGGAGACGTCGTCGACGGTCACCGAGGTGAGCTCCCAGCTCCGGTCCAGGATCCCCGCCTCCAGATCCTGCTTCTTCAGGAAGTCGCGGAGGTTTGAAACGGCGACCTCCATCACCTCTGGATCCTCGTTGTCCCACTCACGGTAGATGAAGGTCGAGAGCTCACTCAGCTCTTTGGGCGCCTCGGGCGGCTTCTTACAGCCGGTGATGGCTAGGGTGATGGGGAGGATCCACATCCCTTTCAATTACCATGGTTAAGCTGCTGCCGTGGCAGTTTGGAAGCGAGTGCTGGCAGGAGTCGTTGCGGTGGTGGCCGTGCTGTCGCTCATGGCCGTTGCCGCGTTTGCCTCGATTGTCACCAGCTTCCCGACGCCCCAAGGTGCGCGGATCAAGAGCGGAGAAATCGTCGGGATCGACGCGGAAGGCGCATATGTGTGGATCGTGCCGACTGCCGATCACGGGGTGGTGCTCATCGATACAGGTTTTGATCTGGAAGCGGTGGCTGTCAGGGCGGCACTGCACGGGCGCCCGATCCATGGGATCCTGTTGACCCACGGGCACCGAGATCACGTCGGCGGGATCGGTGCGTTCTCCGGTGTGCCGGTCTACGCCGGACCGGGCGAGCTGCCTCTGGTTCGCGGTGACATACTGCCCCGGGGCGTGGTCGCGCGGGTGGTCGCACGACTGATGCGGTCACCTTCGATCTCATCGGCGAACCTGCACGAGGTAAAAGACGGAGAGATCCTGGTCTTTGGTAGTGAGTCGTTCGAGGTCTTGCACGTCCCCGGCCACACCGGGGGCAGTACCATCTACCTCTGGGAAGACGTGGCGTTCACTGGGGACACCCTCCTCGGTCATGAATCCTCCGTTGCGCCGGTCCACTGGGCCTTTGCCGACGACTACGGCCAGAACCTCGAGTCGCTGGAGCGCCTGGCAACCAAGGACTTCGAGCGCATCGCCGACGGCCACTCCGGGGTGCACGAAGGGGCCAAGGAGCGTCTCCAGGAACTCCTGCGCTAGTACAGACGCGCCGGATTCGAGCAGGGCTGAACTTCGACATCGGTGGCGCCGTTCGGCCAGCTCGCCCGGGCGATGCCCTTCACTGGAGTCTCTTCGTCGAACGCGAGCTCGACCTGCAAGCCCTCGACCTCGACCGTGATCGACCCCTGGATGGGTAGCGCACACACGCCGAGCAGATCCCGGTGGAGAACGACGATATCGGAGAGTGTGGAGGTGTGCACGCCGTTGGGACTTGCGACGGAGACGACGCCATCCGCGGCAAATCCGTTGTTCAACGTCGCGATCCGCAGGGACTGGGTCACGCCCGAGGTCTCTTCGGCCCGGAAGGACAGCTGCGCGTCGACGACGATCAGACCCTCTTCGAGATCTTCGCCCCAGGCGCCCCAGAGCCATCCGTCGACCTCGGCATCGCCAGCGACAAGATCCGGAAAGGCGACGTCGAAGAGCAGATTGGCGTAGGCGAGCTCCATGCACCCTTGCATCTCCGCGGGCATCGCCGCTGGCGTGCACCCGGGTCCGTAGTCTACATTGGTGATGAAATCAGAGTTGGAACCCTCGGTTTCGACGGCGGGGCAGACGGCCGCAGAGCGCTCGCCAAGGTGTGCGACGGCGTTGGCACTGATGGCGGTGGCGCCCACGACCTCGTTGGCCGATCGCAGGGCTTCGGCGGTGATTTCTTCCAAGTTGAGTGCAGTGGGGGCAGTGCAGGCAACGAGGAACGGCAGAAGTAGTCTCATGGATCTCCCTTCCCCTCTCTCCTCGACACGTAGGGGTGGGGGTTTGAGTGAAATAGGGTTAATTACCGACCCGATACGAAATTCAGGGGTTTTGCCGATGGGTTTGCTTGACTACACCGACGAGCTGATCGAGACCGTGGAGAACTGGGACGGGACGGTCGGGGCTCCCAATGCCATGAACCGCAAGAAGAACCGGATCCGAGTGTTCAAGAACCGCCTCATCGAGGACGTCTTCGCGACCTCACATCCAGCAATGCCGGGGGTCTGGTTCGGCCCGATCATCATGTACGGGCTGTACGCCAGCCTCACCAGTCCAGACTACGGAGTCCTCGCTGGGCTCGCGCTGTACGCCTTTGGCATCCTCACTTGGACCCTGATGGAGTATAGCCTGCACCGCTGGGCATTCCATTGGAAGCCTGCCGATAACTTCGCGTCGAAGAACCGGCTCTTCATGCTGCACGGATACCATCACGAGTTCCCAAACGACAAGTGGAGGCTCGTCGCTCCTCCCGTCCTGAGCTGGCCCATTGCGGCGGTCACAGCTGCGTTCTACTGGTTTGTCGCCGGGCCGACTCTCTTCTGGCCGCTCTTTGCAGGCCACGTCGCCGGCTACCTCGCCTATGACTGGACCCACTACGCAACCCACCACTTCAAGCCGAGGTCTGCTTTCGGGCGGTTGGTGAGGCGCGCCCACATGGTTCACCATTTCAAGGTGTTTCACTTGAATATGGGCATCAGCTCTCCGTTCTGGGACTTCGTGCTCGGGAGCTATGCCTGGTCCGATGACGCCATCAAGGAGGCCGTCGCTGAAGCCAAGGCGTTCGAGGCTGCTCAGGGCTAGGTAGCGACGGCCTCGGGCGCTTGTCGCCATAGCGGACAGGCCGTTTGCGGGGTATCCTTCGACCCTGTTGGAGGTAGGAATGTCTCGGTGGATCTTGTGCCTCGCGCTCGCTGGCCTCATGACGGCCTGCCCGTCTGACGACAAAGGTACGGATACCTCCACGATCGATCCGACCGACACGGACACCGACACGGACGCGGATACGGATGCCGATACGGACGCCGACACGGACGCCGACACGGACGCGGACACGGACGCGGACACGGACGCGGACACGGACGCCGATACCGACACCGACACCGACACCGATACCGACACCGGCGTGGACACGGCCGACACCGACACCGATACCGATACCGATACCGATACCGATACCGACACCGATACCGACACCGACACCGGCGTGGACACGGCCGACACCGACACCGACACCGACACCGGCACGGACACCGGCGCGGACACGGGCAGCACGGAGACCGGTGGCGCTCACACTGGGGACACCGGCACGCCTCTTCCGCCGCCGCCCGTCGTCGATACTTGCGGAGAGCTCTTGGTCGGCAACGACCTCACCACGGGTGTCTACCAGTTCGCGGGCGACCTGAGCGCCTTCGCCAACGATCTGGACCCGATCGTTCCAGGTCCAACAAGCTGCACCAATCAGTCCGCTGCAGCCCCCGAGGGCGTAATCGAGGTCACTTTGCAGCCCGGCGAGCAGCTCCTCGTCGACTACGTCAATGTCGAAGATGGTTCGGTGTACCTGCTGACCGACTGTGCCGACACAACGACGTGCGTGGCTGGAGCCGACCGCACCTTTCCTACTCAGAACGAGCACCTGGAGTACGACAATGTCGGCTTGGCGCCCGAGACCCTCACCCTGGTGCTCGATTGTTATCAAGCCCTGAACTTGGGCTGTGGCTCCTTCGACGTCGACATCGTCATCTGGACGCCGCCCCCGCCCTATCTCGGTCCCGACACCTGCGCCGAAGCGATGGCGACACCAGCATTCACCACGGGTCAGCAGGTTCTCGTGGGCGATCTGCTTGCCTATGCCAATGACCTGAACCTGAACGAGTATTCCTACCCCTACTATTCGTGCACCGGGTTCCAGTCCGAGGGGCAAGACAGCATCCTCCCCATCCAGCTCCAGCCTGGCGAGAGCCTCACCGCGGCCTACGACCAGACAGACCCCGGCGGGGATGGAAGCATCTACCTCCTCACCGACTGTTTGGACCCCGACAGTTGTGTCGCGGGCGATGACCAGTTCCCCCCCCGCAGCGAGTTGGTCAACTACTCGAACGTCAGTGGCGGCGTCGAAGACCTGTACCTGGTGCTCGACTGCTACGCCGTCTACGGCTGCGGTCCGTGGTCGCTGGACCTCAACATCTTCTGATTGTTGCGACCTCTCGTTGTCATTGCCGTGGCCGCCTGCGCTCCGGTCGACGGCGTGGTGTTCGGTCCGCGTCGCCCATCGTCGACCCCGATCACGACACCTACGTCGACGATCGAGGTTTCGCTTCAGGTCGGCTGCACCCTCGATCCGGACAACTCGCTCCGAGCTGTGTGCGAGGTCTATGTCGAGCCACCGGTCGAGGTGCACATCCGCTTCTCCAAGAGTGACGGTTCGGGGCGCGAGCGGGTTCACTCGCTCCAGCCTGGCCACGCCGAGATCGGCCTCTACATGATGGCAGCCGACACCGAGTACACCTGGGAAGCGATGGCCCCTGTCGATCCGAGCGCGACCGTCTCCGGCGTGATCACGACGGGATCGCTACCGGTTGGCGCCGCCGTCGACGCCGTCTACTCCGGCACTTCGTCGGCGGACTACTTCCTGTTTGGCACGCCCTGTGTCGCCGCCGGCTTTGGGATCGTGATGACACCCGAGGGCGAGGTGGTCTGGTATCAGCCTCTCTCCCCGGCCCAGGGCGGGCAGATCAGCGGCGTGTCGTGGACCGAGGACAACACGGTCCTGGGGTTGTTCCGGGAAGGCGTGACCGAGGTGGATTGGATGGGCAACGAGCTCTTCCAGGTCGTCAAGGGGGTTGATTTCACCGAGGAGATCCACCACGACCTGTTCAAGCGAAATGGGCATATCTACGTCCTATTTCAGGAGAGCGCGTTCCTCTTCGGCGGCGAGTTCCTGATGGATGGCCTGCACGTGTTCGGCCAGGACGGTGCCAAGGTCGCAGAGTGGCATCTGCAGGACGTGTTCGAGCCACCGGAGGGGCCGCAGCGTGCCGGCCTCGTCGACTATTCCCACTCCAACGCCGTGTTTGTGGGAGGCGATGGAGACATCCTCGTGTCCATGCGACACCTGTCTGCCGTCGCCAAGCTCAATGGTGACTTCGGCGATCCCAACTTCGGAGAAGTCCTGTGGAGGCTGTCAGGGGACGCCAGCAATGAAGAATTCGGAATGGACTTCACCCTCGACGGCCCGCCTGGTGTTGACAGCTCCTTTGCCATGCAGCACAACGTGCACTGGCTCGACGATGGGCGCCTCGCCATGTTCGACAACCGCGCCATCAACTTCGAGGACTCCCGTGTCCTGGTGATGGACGTCGACGAATTGGCGAAGGAGGTTGCCGTCGACGATGTCTACGAGCTGGGACGGCACTGCCGCTTCCAGGGAGGGGCCTGGCACACGGCGGCTGGCAACCCGGTGGCGACCTGTGCACCACAGAGCCTGGCCTTTGAGTACGAGCCCGGTGTCTACCAAGACCCCGTGTACGACGTCAACGTGAGCTGCGCAGACGGCATGAGTACGTATATTCCACGGTTTACGCCAGTCGTTCCGCGCTAGAAGGGTGGGTCGTCGTCGTCCCAGGTCGACTCTACGCCCGAGGCTGGCACCGGGGCGTCCTGGTCCTCGTCGCCGTAGTCCGGCGCGTGGTCCCAGCTTGGCCCGTCGGGCATGTCGGGCATGTCGGCGGCGGGTGCCGGCTCCGGCTCGGCCACCTCGGGAAGGTCGTCGATCACCGTCACCTGCTTGGTGTTGAACCAGTGGGTCTCACCGTGCTGATCGTTGACGCCGATGCGGTTGCCACGTCCGTTCTTTGCCGCTCCGAACCAGAAGACCGTTCCATAGCTCTCCTCGCCCTCGGGGCCCCACTTGACCTTGCTGCCCTTGCTCGCTTCGGGACCGACATGGGTCGTGGCCGCGACCTCGCTCGTCTCTTCGACGTCGTCCATCGGGATCCAATAGGTCTCGCCGTCGTCGCCCTCGAGTCCGATGCGCTTTCCATCGCCGTATTTGTTCTCGCCGATCCAGAAGATAACGCCGGTTTTACCGACGCCTTTTCGTCCTCTCACAACCTTGACGCGTGTTCCCTTGTCCACCTGCGCTCCCTATCTATTGCAGCTGTCGACGTTCCAATAGCATGGCCATGGCCCCGACGACCGCAAGCCGCGTAGCTTCGCGTATCTCCCACACAGCTGCGTCGTCCTCCACATTCACTCCTGCCGTTGAAATGGGAGTTGAAAAGTGGAAATCAAAGCGCTCCGGCCTAGGGATCGGCGTGGGGCCGACACCCTTGACCAAGGGAATCCGCAGGTCCTCTCTCACGCCAAAGGCGTCGAGGATCTTGCCGAGGGGAGAGCCGGCGATGTCGTCGGCATCCCAGACGATGTCGAGGGCCTGCTCCACCCCGACCTCGGCGAAGGGAACGATCGTCACGCCGTGCTGAACCGCCATCTTCGCAAACCCGCGGCGCTCGCCCCACAACAGCTGATTGATCTCGGTCCTCCTCTTTGCGACTTCTCGCGCCCCGCCCGGAAAGACGAGTACGCAGGCTCCAGACTCGAAGAGCCTCGCGCAGTTCTCGCGATTTCCCTCGACGACACCAAAGCGCTGCAAGATCTGGCACCAGCCGGGGACCTTGAAGTGGGCGCGGTCTCCAAGGGCATTGAGGAAGATGCCCTTTTGTTCCCAGAGCTCCTTGAACATGAGGGGGATGTCGAAGAACCCGCCTACGGTGTGGTTGCCGACGAACAGGAGAGGGCGCTCGTCGGGGATGTTCTCCCAGCCGGTGAAGGTCGGCCGGTGCAGCATCTGGTGGAGGTCGAGGAGCTTGAGAGCGCGCTTGAGCTCGGGAGGCGGTTCGGTTCGCATCCGAGCATCTATCAGCTGTTTGAGTGTCGGGTCCGTTGCGGTGGAGGTCTATGGCTCGGAACTGGCTTATCAGGTCGAAGATCGGCCGACTGGAGGTGCCCCTCGACCAGCTCCACGACCAGTTCGTCGTAGCCAGATCCCCGGACAGCCAGGTGGGTCGCGATTCGGTCGACTTCGCGCAGGTTGTTGGGCCAGTGGTACTGCAGGAGTGCGTCGACGAGCTCCGGTGACAGGGGCGGGTGCTCGCCCAGGCGATCGACGAGAATGCCCAGCAGGTCTTCGATACGGTCGCGCAGCGGTGGGATCGAGATGACGACGGTGGCTAGTCGGGCATGGAGCTCGACGAGCAAGTTCCCCTTCGACACCTCGACTCCGAGATCGCGGCCCGACGCAGTCACGAGGCGGGTGTGGACCGGGACCGACACATCGCTTCCGACAGGCGTTACCGAGCCACTATCGAGGACCTCCAGCAGCTTCGGCTGGAGATCGAAGGCCAGATCCCCGACCTCGGCGATGTACAGCGTTCCGGAGCTGGCTCCGAGGAAATGCCCGGGTCGATCCTCGTCGGCGCCGGGGAATGCGCCCTTTGTGTGACCGTACAGAGCACTCTCGGTCTCTCTCCCCGGTACGGCGGCACAGTTGAAGTGAAGCCAGCGACCCGTTCGGCCCGACAGCTCGTGGATGGCGCGCGCGGCGACGGTCTTGCCGGTGCCGGTCTCCCCCTGCAGGACCACTGTGTCGGTGGAGACCGCGACCTGGGCGATGGCGCCTCGGACTTGACAGGTGAGTGCGGAGACGCCCATGAATCCCTCGATCTCGGCGTCGTCGGGATTGATCTTTTCGTAGCGCACGACAGCGAAGGTGTTGCCGCAGCGGATCAGATCCCCCTCCCACAAGGGCACGTCGTGGGCTTTGCGGCCGTTGACCTGGGAGCCGTTTCGGCTGTGATCGTGGAAGGTCACCTTGTTGCGGCTGCGCTCGATGGTTGCGTGGCGCCGACTCAGGTCGGAGTCGCCCTCGAAGCACATGTCGTGAGGGCCTTGGGGAGCCCGCCCGATCACGGTCTTGCCAAGGGGCAGAAGCCGCGGTCGGGGGTCAGTGGGCGCGTCGCCGCTGAAGAGAACCCGCAGGGTCCAGGCGCGGCCAGCCGATGTGTTGCGCTCAGGCATCGGTGAAGTTCTACCCTAGATGCGAGCGGTCGGAGGCGTGATCTTTCCTTGCCAAATTTTATGCGCATATTATTAGCTTCGCCATGTGGCGTAGGACTCTCAAGACACTGATCACTTCGGGCTCGTTTCGGACCCAAGGGCAGCTGGTTGCCGCCCTTTCCGAGGCCGGACACCCCGTGAGCCAGGGCACCGTGTCCCGAGAGCTGTCCAACCTGGGCGTCGAGAAGGCCAACGGGGCCTATCGGCTCCCGAGCGTCGCTCTCGGAGCACCGGTGTACAGCCTGACCTTCACCCAGAGCGGCAGCTTGGCCGTGGTGAAGACCGAGCCGGCGTTTGCCGGGGTCGTCGCACACTTTATCGACAACGCGAGCATCGAAGGCATGCTCGGCACCATCGCCGGAGAGGACACCGTGTTTGTCGCTCTGTCCGATGCTGCCGCCGCCGACCGCCTCGCCGACTGCCTCGAGATGCGACGACGCTGATTCTGGCGCTTCGTCTGCTCCAACCCGATTCCCCCGAGGAATACTGTGAAAACCCCCGTTGCTATTGCCTTTTCTGGCGGCCTCGACACCTCTTGGTTGGTCGCGAAGTTCGCCGCTGAAGGACACGAGGTCGTGGCCATCAGCGTCAACACCGGCGCATGGAGTGGCGACGGCCTCGGCGCCCTGCGTGCCCACGCGCAGGATCTCGGCGCCGCCAAGCACATCGCCATCGACGCCCGCGAGACGCTGTACAACGAGCACATCTCCTGGTTGATCCGAGGAAATGTCCTGCGCGGGGGTGTCTATCCGCTCTGTGTTGGCGTGGAGCGCGTGGTGCAGGCTCGTTGCTTCGCGGAGGAGGCCACAGAGCTCGGGATCGGCACCCTGGTGCACGGATCCACTGGAGCCGGCAACGACCAGGTCCGATTCGATGTCGCCCTTCGAGCGGTCGCCCCGGACGCCGCCGTTCTCGCCCCCATTCGCGACGAGAACGTGAGCCGCGAATACAGCGCGGGGTGGCTCGCCGAGCGGGGACTGGGGCCGATCCAGGCGGATGCGACCATCAGCGTCAACACCGGCCTGTGGGGAACGACGGCGGGCGGCGGTTCTACACACGATGCTTGGATCTCTCCGGAGGAGGCCTGCTTTGGCACGACAGTCTCCCCGGCTGTCGCACCCGAGGACGGGGTCGAGGTCGTCATCGGCTTCGACAAGGGACTGCCGACTTCCGTGAATGGTGAGGGACTCTCCGGGTGGAGGGCCGCCGCCCAGCTCGCCGAGATCGGCTCCGCCCATGGGATCGGTCGCGGCATCCACCTCGGGGACACGATCCTGGGCATCAAGGGTCGGATCGCGTTCGAAGCCCCAGCGGCGGCGATTCTCGTCACCGCCCACCGGGAGCTGGAGAAGCTCACCCTGACCGGCGCCCAGCGATTCTGGAAGGACCACCTCGGAGAGCTGTACGGGCAGCTCGTGCACGAGGCCCGCTACCACGAGCCCCTCGCGCGGGACATCGAGGCGTTTCTCGAGAGCTCTCAGCAGCGGGTGACCGGAGAGGCGAGGGTGCATCTGAGGCAGGGTAGTCTGCTGGTAACTGGCGTTCGGAGCGTTTTTAGCCTGATGGATGTCCAGCAGACGGCCTATGGCGAGCACACTTCGCTGTGGACTGGCGCCGACGCAAAGGGCTTCGCGAAGATCCACGGAACGGCGCAGATGCTGGCTGCGAAGGCGGGAACGTGCGGTTGACCCTAGACAAGATCGCCTCGAGTACACGCAATGTCGGCCTGCATCGCAGTGTGGTGGTGGGCAAAGCGATCCCGGCTCGGTCGGGCACCGTGGTCGCCGTTCGTGTCCTGGACGACAAGGCGGTCTACAACACGGTCGAAGACGTGCACGGCCGCATGATGACGGTGCATGCTGGCGATGTGGTTGCGGGGGTTCTTGGAGAGCGCCGCGCTCTTCGCGGGTATTCGGGTGTCGTCCCGTCCAGCGTGGCCGCAGGGGACATCCTGCATCTGCTGAACCTCGGAGGCGTCGTGGGGCAGTGCACCTCAGCCTCTCCTGAGGTCGGCGCGGCGGCTCGAGTGGAGGTCCTCGGCGCGGTCCTGAGTTTTCCGGAGCTCGGGCGGAGAGTGGGGGAACCCTGCCACATCTTCCCGGGGCCGGTGGCGACTGCAGAGACGCTGAACCCACTTCCTCCGCTGGTTCTCATCGTTGGCACGTGCATGCACAGCGGCAAGACGAGGGCTGCTTGCTCCCTGATACGCGAGGCGACCTCTCGGGGGATCCGGGTTGGGGCGGCCAAGCTCACCGGGGTGGCGCTGCGTCGAGATGGCCTGGAGATGGAGGACCACGGCGCAGAGGTCTCGGTGTCCTTTGCCGATGCCGGAGTACCGGCGACCTGCGGCATCGATCCGCGCGCGGTGGCGCGTGGCTGCCTGAATGCGGTCGCTGCCACCGGCGTGGATCTCATCGTTGCCGAGCTCGGAGACGGTCTGCTCGGGAGCTACGGCGTCAGCGATCTCCTCGACACGCCGGATCTGCGCGCCGCAGTAGGGGCCACGGTCCTCGCTGCGACCGATCCCGTGGCCGCGTGGGGAGGCATCCGGTTGCTAGGGGAGCACGGGCTTCCACCGGTGGCGGTCACCGGCCCAGCTACCGACAACGACGCTGGGGTACGCGGCGATGTACCGGGGATCAACGCCCGGACTCACGCGGTCGAGCTGGCCGATGCGGTCCTCGAGGCGGTGTTTCCATGAAGATCTCGGTTGTGGGAGCCACTGGCTATGTGGGCGCAGAGGTGGTGCGCTGGCTCGCGGGCCACGATGTCGAGATCGCACCGATCTCGACGACACGCGCGGGTGTGCCTCTGTCGGACGTTGTTCCAGGTCTGCTGGGCGTTGCCGATCAGCGGATTCAGCCGTTCTCGGAAGCCTCAGCTGCGGATGCCGTGGTCCTGGCGACTCCGCACGGGGCTGCCGCGGGGCTGATCTCCGAGCTCGAGTCGGTGCCGCTCGTGGTCGACTGTTCCGCGGACCATCGCCACGCCGAGGGCTGGGTGTACGGCATGGCGGAGTGGAACGCCCATGCACTCGCCGGCGCAGCGCGGATTGCCGTCCCAGGATGCTTCGCAACCGCGATCTCCCTGGCCCTGGCTCCCCTGGCGGCGGCGGGACTGCTGACCGAAGCCGTGCAGATCGCAGCGGCCACTGGATCGACCGGGTCGGGTGTCTCTCCGAAGGCGGGAACGCATCATCCGGCGCGATTTGCCAACTTCAAGGCCTACAAAGTCTTGAAGCACCAGCATGTGCCGGAGATCCGTCGGTTCCTCGGCGGGCTCGGAGGGTGCGGCGATCTGCACTTCGTACCGCTCTCGGCGCCGGTCGATCGAGGGATCTTCGCCACCTGTTTTGCGAGGATTGATGGGGATATCGACGTGTCGACGCTATTCGCGGACGCCTACGTCCATCAGGCCCACGTCCGCCTCCGTGAGGAGACGCCGGAGCTTCGCTGGGTCCGCGGCACCTCGTTCTGTGACCTGGCCGTGTTTCGCGATGGCGACCAGGCCGTGATCCTCTCCGCCATCGACAACCTCGGCAAGGGCGCAGCCGGTCAGGCCGTTCAGTGCCTGCAGCTCGCCGCGAACCTTCCCACTCAGACCCGGATCTCCCCATGTACGCCGTGAGTTCGCTCCTCGACACCGTCGGTCCAGCCCAATGGCCGGTGACCTTCATTCGCGCTCATGGCGCCCGCTTCACCGACGACAAGGGTCGCGGATACTGGGATTTCTACGGCGGACATGCGGTGACGTTGATCGGCCAGGGCCACCCTCATTGGGTCGGCGTCCTGGCGTCCCAGGCCGGCACCCTGTCCTTCATGACGACCATGGCGTCGATCCCAGTGCGGGACCGAGCCGCCGAGGCCCTGTGCGCGTTCACCGAGATGGATGTCGCCTGGTTCGTGAACAGCGGCGCCGAGGCCAACGAAGGTGCGCTGAAGATGGCCCGAAAAGCCACTGGGCGCTCGGTGATCGTCGCCATGGAAAACGGGTTTCACGGCCGAACGATGGGTGCCCTCGGTGTCACTTGGAAGTATCGGGAACAGCACGCACCGGCCCACGGCAACACCCGCTTCGTGCCATTCGGAGACCTCGAAGCCCTCGAGGCAATCCTCGACGCGGACGTAGCAGCGGTGATCACCGAGCCGGTACAGGGAATCGCCGGGATCGTCGAACCTCCGGAGGGCTGGCTCGCAGCGGTGAAGGAGAGGTGCGAGGCCAATGGTTCGCTGCTCATCTGCGACGAAGTCCAGTCCGGTGTCGGCAGGACGGGTGCGCCATTGGCAGCTACTGCACAGGGGGTCAAGGCTGACATTGTCACCCTCGGAAAGGGCCTCGGAGGGGGTTTTCCAGTCTCTGCAGTCCTCATGAGTAGAGGCGTGTCGGAGACGATCGGGGCGGGTGAGCACGGCACTACCTTTGGAGGCGCGCCGCTCGCCTGTGCCGCCGTCGAGGCGACTTTGGCGGTCATCGCCGCGGAAGATCTGCTTTCGAAGGCCAATATCCTCGGCGACAGGATGTTTGCCGAGCTGCGGATGCCCGGCGTGCTCGAGGTTCGCGGCCGCGGTGTCTGGATCGCGCTCGTCCTCGATCGCCCGGCGAAGCCTGTCGCCAATGCTCTACTCGAAGCTGGTTTTCTAGTCGGAACGTCCACCGATCCCACTGTGCTCAGGCTGTCCCCACCGGCAGTCCTTCCCGAGCACGCCATCTCTGCACTCGCGGAGACGCTCCGCACCACTCTGGAGGCGAAATGACCGCCCACTTCATCAACGGCACCGAGTACGGACCGTCCGGAATTCGCGGGCTGGCTTCGCGGGCCCTCGGGCTCCGCGCTGGCGCCAGACCCGTCCAGTTCGATGGCGCTCGCATTGCGGCGGTGTTCCTCAATCCCTCCCTCCGGACCCGGACGTCGCTGGAGGGCGCAGCGGGCGCGCTTGGCGTCCAGCCCCTGATCGTCAACCCGGGGAAAGACGCCTGGGCCCTCGAGCTTCGCGATGGCGCCATCATGGACGGGCTCGCCGTCGAGCACATGGCGGATGCGGTGAAGGTCCTGGCCGAGTATGCCGACGTGCTCGCGCTCCGTGCCTTCGCCCGCCTCGAGGATGCCGACGAAGATCGCGCCGATCCGGTGCTCACAGCGTTCACCAAGCACGCTCCAGTGCCGGTGATCAACATGGAGTCCGCCCAGTGGCACCCGCTCCAGGGCCTCGCCGATACGGCGACTTGGATGTCCCATCTCGACGACCTGACCGGCGTGCCGATCACACTGACCTGGGCGCCTCATCCAAAGGCGCTGCCCGCGGCCGTGGCGAACCAAGTGCTGTTGTCGGCGGCCATGCAGGGCATGAACGTCACGGTAGCCCATCCCGAGGGTTTTGATCTCGATCCACAGATCGTCGAGCTCGCGCAGGCCACCTCCGGAACCGTGAGGATCACCGACGACCAGCAGGCCGCATTCCGGGGTGCAAAGGTGGTTGTCGCCAAGAGCTGGTCTGGCTTCAGTGGCTATGGTGACCGCGACGCCGAGCAGCTTCGCCGCGCCGAGCACCGCGACTGGACCGTGACGACGGACAAGATGGGCCTCACGGACAGTGCCGGTTTCATGCACTGTCTGCCCGTTCGTCGAAACGTCGTTGTCTCCGATGCAGTCATCGATGGCGACGGTTCTTGGGTCCACGAAGAGGCCGGTCTGCGTCTGTGGACCACCATGGCACTCCTCGAGAACATCCTGGGTGAGAAGTGAAACGAACTCTCGGATTGTTGGAATCGATGCCCTATCTGCGGGCCTATGCTGGACAGACCTTTGTGATCAAGGCCGGTGGAGATCTGTATGGCAAGCCTCGGTGTCGGGCGGCGATCGCGCAGGATGTATCTGTGCTTCACCGTCTCGGAATCAAGGTCGTGCTCGTGCACGGTGGCGGCCCTCAGCTCGATGCTGCCGCCGATCGCCTGGGTCTGAAGAGCGAGCGCATCGCCGGTCGACGCATCACCTCCGCCGAGCTGCGGGACGTAGCGGTCGGCGTCTGGCGGGGGCAGATCTCGGCTGGCTGGGTGCAGGCCCTCAGTGAGCAGGGAGAGCGGGCGGTTGGGCTGTGCGGTGCCGATGGAGGGCTGATCCGAGCGAAGCGACGCCCGAACTTCGGAGAGGTCGGCGACGTGACCTCAGTGGACTGCAGTGTCGTGGATGCGATCCATGGGATGCCGGCGATTCCGGTGGTTGGACCCCTGGCATTGGGTCCATCGGGGCTCCTGAATGTGAACGCCGACACGGTCGCGGCCGAGCTCGCAATCGGGCTAGGTGCTGCCAAGTTGATCCTTCTCACCTCCGCCCCGGGAATCCTCGCTGATCCCGAGGACCCGCAGTCGGTGCTGCACTGGACTGATCTGCGCGAGCTGTCGGAGATGACGGCCACTGGAGCGCTGCGTGGTGGCATGCTCCCGAAAGTGGACGCCCTCCGAAAGGCGCTGACCAACGGGGTCCCAAGGGTTCACGTCGTCGACGGTCGGCAGCCCGGGAGCCTCCTCGAGGAGGTCTTCACCACGGACGGCAGCGGCACTCTCGTAGTTGCCGAGGCCGATGCCATGCCCGCGGAACCCTTGGCCGGGGCCGCGAAGTGAGCGCGGTCACCGAGCTCCTCCGGGATCTGGTGGCCATCCCGTCCGTCAGCGGCGAGGAGCACGCTGTCGCCACCTTTCTGCAGGCCTGGTTCGAGGAGCGAGGGCTGTCGGTGTCTCGATCGGATCGCAACCTGTCGGTATCGGTGGGGAAGGGGACGCGACGGCTGCTGCTGTGCTCTCATCTCGATGTCGTACCGCCGGGCGTCGGCTGGAAGAGTCAGCCTTTCGACCCGATCATCTCCGGTGGGAGGTTGGTGGGTCGCGGCGCCAATGACGCAAAGGCCTCGGTCGCTGCGATGGCCTGCGCGATGGTCCAGCTCGCCGACTCCGGCCTCGATGGCCAGGTGGTTTTTGCGGCGACCTGTGAGGAAGAGCGCGGCCGAGATGGTCTCGAGAAGTACCTGCCTGAGCTCGGGGAGTTCGATGCTGCCATTGTCGGAGAGCCCACCGAGCTCGAGCCTGCGGTGGCCCAGAATGGGTTGTTGATCCTCGAGCTCACCGCTCACGGCCGGGCGGGTCATGCGGCGCGTCCTCAGCTGGCTGACAACGCCATCGAGCGGGCGGCTCGGGACATCACGGCGCTGTCTTCACTGGTCTGGGAACCGGCCAATACCTATGTCGGACCGATGACATTGGCGATCACCCAGGTTGACGCTGGCCACTCTCACAACGTGATCCCCGCCGCCTGCAAGTTTGTCGTCGACATTCGCACGATTCCCGAGATTGCCGCCTCGAACGTCGTAGAACGCGTTCGCTCGGTCGCCGAGAGTGAGGTGTGGGTTCGCAGCGATCGGTTGGCGCCGGCCCACACTCCCGACGGAGCTGCGATTCTCGCGGCTGTGGATGCGGTGCTGCCGGGTTGCAGACCCTTTGGAAGCCCGACGATGTCCGACTGGGCACACCTGGCGGGGATCCCAGCGGTGAAGCTTGGACCCGGGATCTCCGAGGTGAGCCACACCGCGAACGAGTGGGTGTCGCTGGCGATGGTGGAGCGGGCGGTGGGTGTCTACGCGGCGATCGCCAGGGAGTTGTTCTTGTAGTCCCGGGTCTAGAACGCATCTCCATCGACGCGGGTGCCCGGAGAGAAGCTGAAATCAGAGAGGGAGACGCTGTTGTGTTGGACGAAGTCGCCGTAGCTGAGTTCCGGATCGCGGACGATGCTCACGCCGTTTCCGGCCTCGCTGATCCCAAACTCCACGTGGTCGAGGACCATGCCGTCGGCGGCCGAGAGCGTCATCGACTCGCCGAGGGTCTCGCTGAGGTTGAAGACATCCCCATTGGCCACGGCGACCTTCACCGAGTCAGCGCTGGACCCGCACCAGGGGTATGGCTCGTTCGGCCCGCTATGAAAGCGTGGTATGCCCCCGCCAAATAGGACGATTGCCTCTCCGGGCTCCAGCGCCGAGTTGTCGGGACCGAAGGTGTGCATGAGCCGGTCGATTCGGTTGTTGCGCAGCTCTGCGAAGGCGAGGTCGATGGGCAGCTCCGAGTTGTTCACGATCTCGATGAACTCGTCCGACGCGTTGCTTGCATTTCCATCGCAGTTCACGTCGGCGAAGTCGGGGTCGGCGAGGATCTCGTTGATGACCACGGTCCCTCCACTCGTCGGCTGGGTGTCGGTGTCTGCGTCGGTATCGGTATCAGTATCACTCGCTGCCGAATCGACAGGGCTATCGTCGAAATCCCCCTCGCGAAGGTCGTGGTCGCTGGCGCTGATCCACGCACAGCTGGTCAGGATGGCGAGGGCGGGGGTGTAGCGGATGCGGACCTCCGTACCCAGACTACTCGTCTTCGGGTTCGAAGCGGGTAGATGCATCCGTGTCCCGGTTTGTGTGCACCGTGACCTGCCCAAATTCTCCGAACGACATCTCGTAGAAATTGAGCTCGTCTTGGGCGGGCCCAGTGATGATGCCGCCGTCTTGGCCATACTGACTGCTGCAGCAGCCGCAGGTGATCAGGTCTTGGGTGAGCTCGCCGTCTTCGCCGATGTCGCAGCCCTTGTTCGTGCAGATGGTGGACATGGCGTACAGGCCGCCCTCGTCTTTGCCCACCGCCACGCCGTCGCCGATGTACGTGAGGACACCGTTTGCGTAGTCGTCGACGTTGCCGGCGTCGAGCGTGCCATCGTCATCCTTGCCGCATCCGGTCGCTACCACGCAGATCAGGCATGCCGAGGTCATCAGGAAATCGCGGCGAGTGGTGTCGGTCATGGTGCCTCCCGGAACGCAGAGTAGCGCGCGAGGTGAGCGTTGGGGTTAGGAATCAGCCGTGATTTACGTGCATACAGTGGTCGGCGGGATCTCGGTGGCGCTTCTGGTGTGGATCGGGATGCAAGGCCTCAGATCTCGCCATCCTCGACCCTATGCGGAGGCGTCACGAGCTCGCCACGAGCGCTGGGCGAAGTGGATCTACGGCGCCATCCTCCTGAGCATGGTGACTGGGATGCTCTCGACGGTGTTGTTGCGGGCGGATCTGGACTTTGCCGACTCGAGGCACTTCTGGCTCGGCGGGGCGACGGTTATCATCCTGGGTCTCAACGGTGGTGTGTGGCACATGATGGACACCGAACGTGCCGCTCCACTGCACCGCTGGATTGGACTGATGGCCCTTGGGCTAGCAGGGGTTCAGGCTGCCCTCGGGCTCAGCCTGCTTCCATAGGCCCTCCCCAGCCCCATGTAGACTCGGCAATCTCGCCCACCTGGAGCCCAATCTGTCGACCGCGACACCAAAACTCCCCAAGAAAGAGGCAGTCACCAAGCGCCTCGATCGCAAGCTCGGGCTGCTGTCGGTCTTCGCGATCTCACTCGGGGCGATGATGGGCTCGGGCATCTTCGTGCTCCCTGGCCTGGCTGCCGCTCAAGCAGGTCCCCTGGTGGCGCTTTCGTATCTGCTGGCGGGCTTGTTGGTACTTCCGGCGGTCTTCAGCAAGGCCGAGCTCGCCACTGCGATGCCCGTTGCCGGCGGGACTTTTGTGTACATCGACCGAAGCCTGGGCCCGTGGATGGGCACCATTGCAGGCCTTGGGACCTGGCTGGCGCTCTCGAGCAAGACCGCCTTCGCCCTCATCGGACTCAGCGCGTACATGCTGCTGTTCACTGCGCTGCCGGCTCTTCCGTTCGCGCTCGCCTTGCTGGCGATCCTGCTCGTCTTGAATGTGGTCGGCGTGGGCAAGGTCTCCAGCGTGCAGGTAGCCATCGTGGCCATCACCGTGGTCGCCTTGGTGGTCTTTGCGGGGCTGGCCGCTCCAGTCGCCCGTCTCGATCTGCTGCAGCCCGCCTTTCCGATGGGGATGGGCGGCATCATCGAAGGCGCCGGTTTTGTCTTTGTCTCCTACAACGGCGTCACCAAGGTCTGTTCCATCGCAGAGGAAGTGAAGAACCCCTCGCGAAACATCCCTCTGGGAATGTTCGCCGCGATAATCACGGCGATGATCCTGTACATCTCGATGGCGCTCGTGATCACCAGCAGCGTCGACTACGCCACCTTGGACCACGACACGACGCCCATCGCCACCGCTGCAGGGGCGGTGCTTGGCCCGACCGGCAAGGTGGTTCTCGCTCTTGTCGCGATGCTGGGGCTCACGTCGATGTGCAACGCCGGCGTGCTCGCGTCGACGCGCTTTCCCCTCGCCATGGCTCGCGCGCAGATCCTCCCGAAGCGCCTTCGCGCCATCAGCCCGAGGTTTGGCACTCCGCTGCCGGCGATCTTGCTCACCGGCGCACTGCTGCTGGCTCTGGTGACGTCTCTTCCGGTGTACAGGCTCGCCAAGCTTGCCAGCGCCTTCACCATCTTTGTGTTCGGGATCGTGAACCTTGCCGTGATCATCCTGCGCGAGACGGGACCTCGCTGGTATCGGCCCACATTCCGTTCCCCGCTCTATCCGTGGATGCAGCTCGTAGGCTCCCTGGGTGCAGTCCTGTTGCTCATCAACATGGGCACAATCGCGCTGGTGGGCGTGCTCGGCGCCATCATCTTGGGCACTGGGTGGTACTTCGGGTACGCCAAGTCCAGGGCGCAGCGACGCAGTGCCATGCAACATCTGTTTGGTGAAGCCAGCTCCTTGCGGCGTACCCGCCTCGCCGAGCTGGAGGAAGCCCAGCCCGATCAGGTCCCTCGAGTGATCGTGCCGGTATTCGGTTCGGAACCTGCACCCGCGCGGTTGGTGCGGCTCGCGGCTGCGTTTGCCGAGGACGACAGCGTGCTCGAGGTGCTCAGGCTCGAGGAAGTGCCCGAACAAACGGGTCTTACGGACTTTCTCGATCCCGACGAAGCGACGGTGCGGCTCGCCGAGCACAGCGCCGCGATCGGCGAGGACGCCCGGGTGGTGGTCGAGTTCAACGACATGGTCACCCACAACGCCAAGGAGGCGCTGACCTCCCACGCCGTTGCGGTGTCGGCCGAGTGGATCATCCTCGAGCGCCCAGAGCCGCGAGGCATGCGAGCAGTGGTGCGCTATCCGATGGCTTGGTGGTTCGAGCACGCTCCTTGCGACCTCGGAATCTTCCTCGACCGAGGCAGCTCGGACGACCTCGACACGCGCGACGACTTCCCTCGGATCCTCATCCTGGCAGAGCCCGGCCCCTACGACTCGCTGGTCGTACACGTCGCAGACCGGCTGGCGCGACTGCAGCGAGGGGGCCGGTTGACGCTGTTCGAGCCGGTCGCCGCCGATGCGAGTGACGAGGAGATCGCGGCTCATCTGGCCTACCACGAGCAGCTCGGAGGGCAGTGCCGATCGCCATGGAAGAGCATGATCGTACGTGGCGCGAGTCGACCCGACACCATCGCGGAGGTGACGGGTGACCACGACCTGCTGATCCTCGGCGCACCGCCGGAGCTCGGGCTGAGGACGCTCTTCTTCGGCAGCAGGCAGCACCGGATCGTCGACGCTGCACGGTGCTCGGTCCTCAAGGTGAAGGCTCCTCGCCACAAGGTGCACGACCGATTCCGCTTCGCAGACCAGACAACTGCGGAGAGCCTCGCTATCGAGCCTCACGTCCTCGGCGGAGAGTTCCACCCGATCCTCGAGGTCCCCAACAAGGCCGAGCTCTTCAAGCAGATTGCGGCCGGTTTGGCGCCTGTTGGTGGGGTGTCGCCAGCGGATGCCGAGGGTGCACTCCAGGATCGCGAGCGCCAGCAGAACACCGCACTGGCCGGGGGCGTCATGCTCTCCGATCCAGTCCTGCAGGGGCTCACATGTCCGGTTCTCGGTGTATTTACGACCGTCGAGCCCGTGGACTTCGCAACCCCCGACGAGCTGCGGGTGGATGTGATGATCGTGGTCATGGCGCCCCCCCAGGATCGACAGACCCAGCTCTGGCTCCTCGGCAGGTTGAACGCGTTGGTGGTGACTGGCGACTTGTTGTCCGAGCTACGACAGGCGCGCAGCGGAGAGGCGATGCGCAACGCCATTCGCCATGCCGAAGAGCGGGCAGTGGTCGCCGCGGTGTCCTGAGTTTTTGACGGGACGGACTGCGGAAATAAGATCCCAATTCCCAAACGAGCAACGAACGAACCAAGACAATCGGGTGGCATGTAGGTTGCACCAGGACAGCGGTAGGTCTCTTCACAGCGAGGTCATTCCATGCGCTATACCGAACGCACCCGCCGCCAGGCCACAGCCGCAGGACGCCTGAACCGGGAGCCAAACTGGCGGGAGCCGGAGCTCGACGCCGGGGACGACTGGGACGAGGACGATCTCGAGACGGTGGTCCAGATGGCTGCCCCGACGATCTCGCCCACTCCCCATCCCAGGGTCGAACACACCAAGAAGTTGATCCAGCCTCGGATCCTCACCCGCAGCAAGACTCCCGCACCTCCGCGTCGACATCCCACACCCACGCCGCCGCCCCGCTCCTTCCCGCGAGCTCCCTCGTTGAACGCAGATGTGGCTTCCGAACCCGTCTCCGCCGATGCACTCCCCGCCGACGCATCGAGCCTCGGCACCGCGGGTCGTGCTGTTCTGGTTGTTGCTGGCGCTAGCACGATGGTCTTGGGTGCCCTCGCAGTCGGCCTTGGAAGTGTCGTTCTCGCCACGACAGACCAGGGCCAAAAAGCGACCGCGAGCATCAGTGCCGCCGTTTCCGAGGGCACCTCGTCTCTGTATACTGCCGCGCCTGCTCCCGCTGAGGAGCCCGAGGTGGTGGTCGAAGAAGAAGCCCCTCCAGAGGCTGCCCCTCCTGCTCGTCGGCGCGCAAAGGCCAGAGACGGAGCAAAGGTCGTGTTCAACGATGGCTTCAAGCCGAGCGATCCCGTCCTGCTGAAGCTCACCGCCGACACACCCTTCGTCTCGATCCACATCGACGGTCAGGACGTCGGCGCGTCACCGGTGGACGTCGAGGTCCAGCGTGGCACACACAAGATCCGCCTCGCAAAGGGCCAGTCCTGGGGCATCCACGAGCTCGCCGCCCCCGAAGATGGGAACTGGTGTTTCTCGGTTGTCGGCGAGAAGATCGCGCCTACGGACTGCGAGTAGAGGTCAGAACAAAAGCGAGTAGTTGCTCGAGCTGCGCGACCGTGCATCCGCCCGTCTCGGGTGCGGCCAGGTAGCGACGGGTGGCCGCATCGAGTGCTTCCTCGATCTCTGCGAGCCAGGCTGCTCCACCGAGTTCCACGGCGTCCGGATTGTGACGAAGTGCTGATGCTACGCCAGGAATCGCCTGTCTCGCGAGGTCGCCTTCCGGGGACTGCATCCAGGCGAGCAGTCCTCCTGGCGGAATCGGTGACTCGGCGGCAGTGAGCTTGGCCCGGAGCTTCAGCGTTCGCATGTCGAAGAGATCCGCCAGCCGTGGAGCCAGGCGGGTCAGGTTCAGATCCATCTCGCCGGTGTGGGCGCCGGTGTCGATGACGAACTTGGACAGAAGCTCGGTCACCGAGAAGCTCAACACGTCGCCCACCACGTCGTTGTGCATGGAGAGGTGCATCGGCTGGTTCCCCGTTCCCGTGAAGTCCAAGACCATGCCTGGCTCGGCACCTGGCCGCAAGAATATCTCGGTAGAACCTCGTAATCCGGCTACACCGTCAGGCAGGACAGTGTGGAAGTAGTGGGGGTGGAGAGAGGCCACTCCGTCCACCGGCGTGCCGATTCCCATGAAACCTAGACCCGCAACGTCGCTGAGCAGCGCCGCCCGAGAACTCTGAAAAGTCGCCTCTGTCGGGAGGTTGACGATCACCTCCACCCACTTCAGCGCTACCGCCACCATACGAGCCATGAGCGCAGTCTAACCGTGGCGGTCCACTGCCTGTGCAAGCTCGTACGCCAACGCCATGGCTGGCTTCGGGTCGAGAGGTCGGTGGCCGAAGATCAACTCGAAGCGTTCCTCGACCATGCAGGAGCCGGGATACCCGTGCAGGATCTCCAATAGTGGAGTGCGCACATCCTCGTGAGCGAGCCGCAGAGTGATGGCCACTAGGTCCTCTGTGCGCACGTCGAGCATCGCGCCGAGGATCGGGTCGTCGAGGGACTTTGCATCCTGGATCAGGCCCTTTCGAGCGATCAGGGTGTCCGCTGGGAGGGGCTTGAGGAAGGCGATTCGCAGTGAGGTTCCCCCGTCGAGTTGCTTGACCTCGAAGCGACGTCCCTCGGCGTCGTTTCCGTGCATCCCGAGGTCGCTGTACTGGAGCCCATGCTCGGAGGCCACCTTCGCCCAGCACTGGTCGCGGGCCAGCCGGAGCGCCAGCACCAGATCGACGGACTGCCCGATCAACGAGTTGAGATCGGCGTTCAGTCCGGGATCGAAGGTCGTGATCGTCACCTGACTTTCCCGAACCCACACCTGTTCTGAGTGTTGCACCGACTGTTGCCACTTCCGGACGGCGCGCTCCAACACTCGGCCGAGACCCTTGGACTCGATCTTGTCCTCCACCTGGACTTCATCTCCGTCTTCCAGGTCGTAGCCGAGCTCCATCACGATCGTTCTTCCAGACTCATGCTCGACGACGCGACCGGCGACTCCGCGTTGGGAGAAGGTCTCTCTGGCCTTCCTGCCGAGGCGCTCGATGGACCAGACTGCCGCGGCGATCGACCCGACAGCGAGCGTCGCTGCGCCAATGACAAAGACGGTTGGGGTCATCGATGCAATTTCCGTGGGATCGCGGCCGTAGCCGGAGAGTTCCCACAGCAGGAGGCACGTGTGTATCCCAGCGAAGTCATCGCGCTCATGGTGGTGTTCGGTTCCGGCACCTTCGTACTTTCCACCTCGATCATCTGCATGTCATGGCTCGCGAATGCCCTGACCCGCAAGTACTTCGAATTCCGCGAGCGCGAGCTGTCGCTGCGGCGCTGGGAGGCCGAGGCGCGTCTCGAGACCTCGCGTCTGAACGCTACCATCCCGGTGTGGGTGGATCGCAACGACCCCCTCGAGGTGGCTTCCTGGCACCGAGCGGTCGCCGAGACCTGGCGGGTATCGGCGAGCAAGGCGCTGTCACCGCGACTGACGTGACCTGATGTCGGCGACGAGGGGCTCCGACAGCGCCCCGTCCCGCTGAAAGTCGCGCATGTGGAGGATCGGCTCACACCCGACCGCCGCTGCCGAGCGTCCGCCGACGAGCTCGGTGTAGGCGCGGGGTTTGTAGGGCGCCAGCGTCCCGTGTTTCTCGGTGCCGACCGCGGACATGACTGCGAGCAGCGCCTCGAGATCGTTCATCTTCATGAAGGGACAAGTGGCACACCCTCCAGCCGTCGCGCAGCCCTCGCCGCCGAGGACGCCTGGGAGGATTCCGAGCCCCGACTCCGGTGCTTCGGCCACTGCTTCGCCGGCCACTGGAAACACAATCTCGACTTCCAGATCGCGCTCGAGCCGCTCGAGTGCCGCTCGCACGCCCTTCACGATGGAGGTGATCATGCCCGCCTCGGTGCCGAGCACAAAGGACAGCTTGCCCTGTTCGTTCACCTCTACCTGCTCGAGTATGAAGTTGAGGATGTTCGAGGTGGAACCGACCACACCGCGGCCTTCTCGCTGGGCCTGGACCGCGAGTTCGAACATCTCCCCAGGCACCTCGAGGTGAGCTGTGTGGAAGGCGTTGGCGTGCTCGCTGCGGACCCGACGAGCGACATCGTCACCGAACATGTGATGAACCACGCACACGCCCTGGCGGAAGTAGTGAAAGCGCTCGAGGAGGGCGGCGATGGAGGCTCGGTCGTGGGCCGGGTGGATGTCGCGAATGGCGGCATCGGAGAGCTGTGTGAACTGGGTGAGCATCGTGGTCAGGTTCGCACCCATGTAGGTGTCGGGGCCGTAGAAGATCTCGACGCCTGGCACCTGTGCGGCGGCCTGGAGAACCGTCTGCAGCACGTTCGATGACGTGCAGGTAATGGTCGGAATGACGTGCTGCGCCCTGGCTTTTGTCATGAGCGAGGTGTTGATGTACACGACGTGCAGCGCGTTGGAGGTCTGGGCGGCCTTGGAGAGCCAAGCGGCGTAGGCGTCGCGCTCGGCGGCCTCGGCCAGGGAGCAGCCGATGGCCTCGGCGGCCACTCGGAACACCTCCACATCGGTGTGTCCGGCGGCATCGAGGACTGCGCGCACGTTCTCGGACATGAAGTCGACGCCGAGGACCGCGATGGTTCGGATGCCCGCTTCGACCATCTTCACCGCCCGATCCGCCATGGCGAGGGAGTCGGAGATCTGGATGTGGGGCCAGTCGCAGGCTGCGAGCACGCCCTGGAGCTCCACGTCCATGTAGAAGTGGGCGACGATGCCGATGTTCTTTTCGCGGCAGAGCCGCTCGAGCTCGGCGACTACCGCCGGATCCGGCTCGAGGTAGCGGGCCTGGTTCTCGGCAAAGGAGCCGTGGGGTTCGAGACCGTCGCGACGGATAGACAGGGTGGGGAAGGATGTGCTCATGCGCCCTTCTAATTTGCCTGGGGTTATGGGGCTGCATGCTGGCGTGGATCCGAGACCTGCTCGTTCGCTGGGGTTTGCTGTCCCCGCCACCGGCACTCGACGCCGCATCCGCGATGGCCGAGCTGCGGGCCAGCAAGCTGCGGCCGGCCGATGAGGACGACTGGCAAGGTCTGGTGCGCCGGTTTCGCACCAAGGTCTTCTCCGAGGACGATCGAAAGCGGGTATGGCGCCAGTATCGAAGGAAATACCCTGGGAATCTCAACGAGTGGGACGACGTGGGAGAGCCGAGCAGCGCCGATCAAGAGTGCCTGAAGCAGATCCTCGACGAGCTGGCGCGCTGATGGCCGAGCCACCCGGAATCGAGGTGGATCTGACCCAGGTGAAGCTACGCGCTCGGGAGCCTTGGCCACTGCACAGCCTGCTGGTGTGGCCGGTCGCCGCAGCTCTGTATGCGGGCACTCTGTACGGCTCTGCAGCGTTGACGGCGGTCGTGGGGGCGGTCGTAGGCTCCGTGCTGGCGGCTGGGGCGATCGGGTTCTTCACCACCGCCGCCTTCATCCTGCTGAGCGTCTCGCGGCGACGCCAGACCCTGACCCTGACACCCGATGAGCTCCGCGAGGAGATCCATAGGTGGGGAAGGATGGTGTACCAGCGGGACACGCCACTGGATGAGATCACACGGGTGTCCCTCGAAGAAACGTCCCTCGTCATCGCGACTGGGACGGAGGACGTCGTCGTCGACCAGCTCAACGTCGGTCGAGAGGCCCTGGCCTGGATGGCGCCACGCATCGAGAGTGCCGTCCGCGCGAAGCGTCGATCTGGGCGTCCAGTTGTCGAGGAGCGATTGCCGCCGCCCGCCCTGCGAAAGTTGCTGAGAGAACCGGAGCGGTGATCCGTCAGTCCTGTAGTCGTCGCCCCACGAGCCAGTCACTGCACTGCTCCCGATTCCCGGGTTCTGGCGGGAGCAGACTGTGTTCCCGAGCGTCGCCGAGCATCGCCTCGAGCTCCGGCCAGGCGGCTGTCCAGTGCTTGGACTCCGACTCGGTGAGCGGCTCCTTCTCCTTGGTCGAGACCTTGCGCTCGATGAGCTCCGAGATCGCAGTGAACCCATAGATGGGAGCGAGGGTCGGTAGGTGCGCGACGACCTTGCCCGCGGTGAGCAGGTGCACCCCGGTGAGCGCGACGCGCCACGTATAGAGCAGGCTCTTGGCGCGCTGATCTCGCCGATGCTCGCGCTGCATCCCCCTGAAGTACCCGGCGTAGTGGTGGTAGCTCAGTTGTGACAGCGAGGCCGTCGCTAGATCGCGGAGGGCCGGCAGCTCGGGTGTGTCGAAGAGCTGGTAGGGGCTGAGGATTCGCTCCAGCATGTTGCCGTTTCCCTTCAGCATCAGCCCGAGCGCCATCTTCGCCTCGTGGGTGGTCAGATCGCACTCGAGATCCTCGAAGACCTCCAGCTTGTCGTGGGTCTCGGCGAGCTGTCCGAGGCCGAGGACCGCGGAAATCGGGGCGAGGTGAATGCCCTTCAGATCGATGTCGGAGTCCGGCGACGGGAATCCATAGTGGTGGCTGCCGGTCACCGCGCACAGAAGGACCTCTCCAGGAGGTGGGTTTGCCGCTACGAATCGGCGGCCTTTCGTCACGTCGGGGTCGATGGGGCCTCCAGGAGATCGTGGTGGAAGGGGAGTATCGCGGTGCGCGTGTCGGGGTAGACTCCGCCGCATGATGTGGATCACCGGAGCCCTCGTTGTCGGTGCCGCCCTTCTCGGGGCGGTCGCCATCGTGGTGGGGGTGCGGCGGTCCCGAACAGAGACCCTGGGTGACGCGTTGGTCGAGGCCGACGGCGAGGTTGTCGTCGAGGACCGCATGGCCAACTACTTCGGTCTCACCTCCGCGCACCCGTGGCAACTCCGCGGAAACGGTACTTTGATGCTGACGACTCGCGAGATCTTCTTCCAGAGGTGGACGCCAGCCATGGTGCTGCGGATCCCACGTGGGGACATCACCAAGGTCGAGCTGGTGAAGGCCCACCTCGGCAAGCGAGTTGGCAGACCGCTCCTGAAGCTCACCTTCCGCACCGAGGACGGCGAGGACAGCGTCGCCTGGTACGTCAGCGATCCCGATCAGTGGGTGCGCGAGCTTCCGGTGGCCACAGAAGTCGAGGCGGAGGTCGATCTCGACACGCGCCAACAACAAGCCGCAGAGCGGGCTCGGCAGGCCGGGAAGACCACAGAACGGTAGCTACTCGAAGCTGAGCTCGGAGATGCAGGCGTCGTCGTACTGCTTGCCCTTGCGGACCGCGTCGATCGTCACGCGTGCCCACTCGGCGGTTCGCGGCGTGAGCGCGATTTTCTGGGGCATGGACTTGTCGGCGACGGTGACCTTCTGTGAGGAGCCATCGGAGAAGCTGACCGTGAGATTGGTCGGCGTGTTGGTGTCCTTGTGCAGCGTGCCGAGCATCTGACACACACCGGTGCAGATGTTCATCTTCGACACCTTCTGGGGCGCTTCGAAGTGCACCTCGAGCCACTCCCCGACGCCGTCGGTCTTCTTGTTGCCCTCGCACCAGGCGGTGTCGCGCACACCATCGGCAGCCATGACCGGCACGTAGGAGGCATCGGAATCGGTGGGGAACGTGGTCGAAGCCTTGAGCTCCTTGGCGGGGTGCTCTCCGGGCTTGTCGTCGAACACCTGGATCTCGGTGATCGCGGTGTCTGGGAAGGCGCTACCCGAGAAGATCTGCGTGACGCGGAATCGGATGGATGAGGTGTTGGTCGTCTTGGGCAGCTTGAAGGTCTGGGGCACCATCTCGTCTTCGAGGAGCCAGGTCTCGGTGGACTCATCGGAGAACTTGAGCTCCACCTCTTTGGGACGGTTGGCTTGCTTCCAGGACGTCGCCGAGGTCCAGTCTCCGGCGAGCATGACCACTCGGGTCACGGGCTGCTCGCCGTCGAACTTCACCAGGACCCACGAGCCCATCCCGTTGCCTCTGTCGCCTTCGTACCAGGGCTTGCGCTGCTTGTCCTTGACCTTGGAGGGCGGGTAGGACACGTCGGGCGCTGACCAGTAGGATTTTGCTTCCGCGCCCGTGATCTTGATGGGCGCGGCAAGGGCCGGCGTCGACGTCAGCGTGGCCAGGGCCATGGAAATCAGCATTTCGAGTAGTCCTCCGAGCCACCGACTCTAACCTCTGTGGGGCCTGCGGTTGCGAAGTTCCGGTAGAGGCTGATCCCTACATTGGGAACAGACCGACGAACCTCGCGACGTAGAGCCCCACAATGACTCCCAGCATTCCCGACATGAAGGCGATGATTCCGATCCATACCCTCTCGGCCGCTGCGCTCAGCTGGTCGTCTCCGCCTTCGGGCTCGACGAACATCGCGGAGACAACTGCGGGGACTCGAACACGCCGTGCGGGGCGAGCAGTCGAGTGGTCGCGGATGATGGTCTCGGCCCGAGGACCCAGTGCGACTACCGATTCGCGCTCGATCTCTTGGGTGTTCTCGCTGGCACTGCGGATCTGGTCGGCCCCGTCGTACAGCTCGTCCATGAGGATGGAGCAGTCAGCCGTTCGCTTCTCGACATCGTGATCGAGGAGCCCGTTGATCGCCGCGACCACATGGGACGGAAGGTCGGGCCGTATCGACTCGGGAGGCAGGTAGTCGTCGTTCATGATCCGCGTGAGGGCATCGTAGGTATTCTCCGCGGCGAAGGGCATCTCTCCGCAGACCATCTCGAACAGGAGGCAGCCGAGGGAGAACATGTCGGCGCGGTGGTCGACGCTGGCGGGATCCGAGATCTGTTGCGGAGACATGTACTGGGGCGTGCCGAGGAAGGTGCCGCCAGCGGTGTCTCGCTGTGCGGCGCCCTTGGCGAGAACCTTGACCAACCCGAAGTCGGCGACCTTCGGCACGACCCCATCGTCGGTCTGGGCGAGCAGCACGTTCTCGGGTTTGAGGTCCCGGTGCACGAGGCCATGGCGGTGCGCGGCATCGACGCCTCTGAGGATGCCTCGGAACAGCTCGAGCGCCTCCTGCAGCGTCGGGTCGTACTCCTCGAGGAGATCGTACAGCGATGGACCGTCGACATACTCCATGATCAAGCAGGGCTGACCGTTGTGCAGGAACGCGTCAGTGACAGCCAGGACGTTTGGATGTCGCAGGTTGGCCTGGCTCTTGCCCTCGTCGATCAGCCGGCGCTTGGTCTCCTGATCGTTGACGGCCAGCAGCTTCAGCGCGTGGATCGACTCGAGGTGCACGTGCTTGACTCGGTACACCATGGCGACGCCCCCCTCTCCGAGAAACTCCTCCACGGTGTACCGATCCATCTTGTGACCGGGTGCGAGGCCTCTGCCCGTCGCTGGCTCGTCCGCTTCCCCCAATATGGCCGCCACCTCAGATCGGCGCGAGTATACCGCCGAGTCGTGATCGGTGCCTTCAGTATTCGGGTGCCACGGGTGGTTTTCCTGGAACGCCAATGCGCAGGCCGAACAGATCACCGCGATTGGTCACGTAGAGCACCTCGCGCTCCCAGCCGCCGTACCCGCTCCCAAAGCGCAGCGACGAGAAGTTGCCCCAGCCCTGGATGTCCATGATGAGCTCGGTCGAGGTGCCGGTGTTGTCGATCCGGAAGACCTCTCCGGTGCTGTAGTCCACGGTGTAGATGTTGTCGCAAACGTCGAGGGTGATGCTCCAGAAGTTCCTCGAAGGCGGGAAGTCGGCGAAGACGCTGAGCGGTCCCCAGGTGTCGGCCCCCGTCCTCTCGGTCTTCAGGATCGAGCCGGATGTCATGATGAAGAGCGTGTCTTGGTCGTTGGATAGCGCCAAACCATTTGGAGAAGGCAGATTCTCAGCGATCAGCCAGGTGTCCTGAGTGTATGGGTCGATCATCGAGACCCGGCCATTGTTGGTGAACTCCGACACGAATACGCGGCCGGTGTCGTCGGCTGCGACCCCGTTTGGATAGGTCAGGCCCGACATGGCGATGACGGATCCACCCGTCTGGCGGAAGACGATCCGCAGTCCGCCGGTGTCTGGCTCGGCGAGCGCGATATCTCCGGTCGACATCACCCGGAGGCCCGAGGGATCGTGGAAGCCGGGGACGGAGATATAGCTGACATCCCCTTGCCGATCGAGAGCGGCGATGTTGCTGTTCGACTGGGTGAGCAGATATCCACCGCCGTCGAAGTCGAAGTCCTCTTCGGTGCGGAAGCTCAGGGTGCTGTAGTTCTGAGGAGGAGGCGGGAGCGCGTCGTTGCAGATCTCGGTCTCGTCTGGCCCGGTGTCCGCCGTCTCGGTCGTGGCCACATCCGTGTCGGACGTGTCGAGTAGCGTCTTGTTGATTGTGTCGGTCTGGTCGCCGTTTCCGGTGGGCTCATTGGTGCAGGCGGTGAGTGCGACCATCAAGATCAGCCACATTGTCGTCCCTCTTCCTTGCCCCACGTGGAAGTATGTCATGGCTTTTTGGAAACGGCGAACACCCACACACCAAATCGACAAGTGAGGCCCGCGATCTTCGATCTACGCGCAAACACCATTCTCCTCGCCGTGAGCGGCAGCCGGGCCTATGGCCTGCATCGAGCCGGGTCTGACGTCGATGTGAGAGGGGTCGCGATCCCGCCTGCGAGGTACTTTCTTGGCTTTCTCGAACGCTTCGAGCAGGCCGACAAGGTGGAACAGCTCCAGGTCTTTGGCGTCGACCTGACCGACGAAGAGCGCAGTATCTGCGCCCGAACCAAGCTCGAGGGATCCGTCTATGGGCTCCGCAAGTTTGCCAGGCTGGCGGCGGACTGCAATCCAAACATCCTCGACGTGCTCTTCTGCAGGGACGAGGAGGTCCGACTGTCGACCCCCGTCGGCGACGAGCTCCGAGCCAACCGCGACGCCTTCTTGTCGACCAAAGCGCGGCACACCTACTCGGGATACGCAATGTCGCAGCTCAAGCGGATCAAAGGGCATCGAAAGTGGCTCCTCGACCCGCCTGACCGCTCGCCGACCCGCGCCGAATACCAGCTGCCCGACACCACGCTGTTGCCCAGAGAGCAGCTCGAGGCGGGGCAGGCGGCGATACGGAAGAAGCTGGACAGCTGGGAAGTCGACTTCGGTGACCTGCCGGCGAGCGCGGTGCTGCATCTACAGGAGCGCATCTCGAGCATGCTCGCCGAGCAGATCGGCAGCGCCGATGCCCGCTGGGAGGCGGCCGCGCGAGCAGTGGGATTCGACGCGAACCTCATCGCAGTGATGGATCGGGAGCGCCGTTACAAGGCCGCCCACCGAGGCTGGAAGCAGTACCTGGCCTGGAAGCAGAACCGCAACCCGGCCCGCGCCGTGCTGGAGGCGAAGTTCGGGTACGACACCAAACACGCCGCCCACTTGGTTCGGCTCCTGCGAATGGGTCGGGAGATCCTGGAGACGGGCGCGGTCAATGTCTGGCGTGGCGGCATCGACGCCGACGAGCTCCAGGGGATCCGAGACGGCGTCTGGTCCTATGAAGAGCTGGTGGAGCAAGCCGATAACGCCCTCGGTGGGCTCGAGGACCTGGAGCGGAGTGCGGTGGTCCCGAAGAAGCCGAATCGGAAGGCGTTGGATGCTCTGGTGATTCGGCTGGTGGAAGCTTCGCTCTAGACGTCTGTGAGTGCTACCACGGCAGCGCCAGGCCGGTTCGCTCGGACCAACGCGCGGTATTCTCCGGTCGGATCACGCAGCGCGCCCCTTCGACGTCGGCCACAGAGAGGCAGAAGCGGACCAGGTCGCCGGTTGTCCAGTTCCGCCGTGGCACCATCACCAGGTTGCGATGCTGGGCCCTCTCCAAGGCGCTGCGGAGCTGCTCGACGCCTTCCTCTCCGTCTTTGAGCCAGGCGCGTCGCCCCTCGGAGATCACCAGCGGCACCGGCCCCTCCAGGAGCACAACATCGCGCAGCAGGACCTGGGCGGCCTCGTAGTTCCAGTCACCGGGCTCGCCGTCCTCGGGTGGCGGTGCGGGGCCGGCTCCGGTTGGCGGGAGTTCCCAGTGGAGCGTGACGGCACGAGCGGCGTGCTTGCGGGCCCTCGCGCGCACCTGGCGCAGGGATTGGGTGGCGACTATCAAGCGCAGATCACCCTCTTCGACGAACCACTCCTGCCCGGTGACAGCGGCGGCGAGCCGATCGGCGCCGATCGCCAGGACTGGGACTTCGAACTTGGAGAGCGGTCCGTCGAGGGGCGCGGCCGCACTTGGGCACCCTGGCTGGGTATCGAGCTCGCTCAGCTCGACGTCTTCGGGTCGCATTCCGTCGATGTGCTGCTGCGGATCGAGACTGGCGAACAGTGGGCCGGCCTTCCATCCACTTGGACCGTCCACGGCGAAACAAGTGCCCAAAACAGAGATGCCACCCGGCTTCTCGGCTAGGTCGGCCGCCGCGGGTAGGTCGACGACCCCCAGGTAGTATTCGGTGGCGATTGCACCACCAAAGGCGTCGTGCGCGAGGTTCGAACTGGAGAATGCGGCACCTATCCTGGCTGATCCGGCACCGGCGATCAGCACCGCCGAGAGCGCGACCCCCACGGCGGTGCGGATCGTGAGGGCGTGGCGGGCCATGGGCAGCACGGCGCCGATGGCGGCGCAGGACAGGAACGCGATCCCGACCAGGCCGGCCCAGCTGACCGAGGACACCGCCGCGAGCTGTGCAGGATCCGCAACCGACGAGATCCCGTGGGCGATCCGCCAGCCCAGCGTCCAAGCGACAAGGCCGAGCAACGCGCACGCCGCGACACCGATCCGCAGCTCTGCGAGGCGCTGTGCTTCTTTGCGGGACTTCGAACTCGCAGCGGACGCGGCGCCCATCACCGCGCCCCCCGCGACCACGAACAGGCAGACTCCGACCACGGACGCCCACTGTGAGCCGCTGATGGCGGTGCCAGCCAGGATCGCGAATCCGCCGAGTGTTCCGGACAGGACGGGTATGGCGGCGTTGAGGAGTGACCAGATCACCCGTTCGGTTCGAGCGATTCCCAGTGCTGCCGCCGCGCCGGCTACCCCGAATGCTCCCGCGGCGCCGATCAACGCCAGGACCTCGGCGTAGTGGCCGACGGCGTACGCCGATCCAGCCATCGCGGGCACCGTGTTCGCTGTGGCCTGTGACATGGCGATGCCGCCGAGCCTCATCCCGTACACCGTCGAACCCGCGCCGAGTATGGCCAGCGATAAGCCAGGTATCAACCAGATCGTAGCGGGGATGCGGACACGGAAGAAACCGACGGCACCCAGGGCCAGGATGGCGATGGCCGACGCTGCGGCGAAGAGCGCAACGGAAAAGGCGAATGGCCCCCCACCCACAAGCATCTCGTCCAGTCCGATCACCCATTCTCCGTGGTCGCGTCGCTACGTATACACTGTGGGGCGTTGGAGGCAGGTTGGATTGGGCGCGGAGATGCTTCTTGGCGGGGCTACTCATTGGCATGGGTGGGCCAGGCTGCAACAAACACGTGACGCCATTCGACGCCGCTGCATCGGCAGTGGGGTCACCGGAGTTCTTCGCTCGGGAGCAAGTGGCGCGTTGGCTGTTGGTGTACGACACCGTGGCGCTGCTGGCGCGCGAACAGGGCAGTGAGGATCCGCTCTGTTGGCAGGCAGATGACGCCTGGTTCGCGCGGACCGGTGATCGAGTCCTCCGGCTCCAGGGCGAGGGCATGGTGGCTGCCGACGGCGTGGAATCGGAGCTGCCCGATGCCCTGTCGCGGGCGGTGGGCCGGGTCCGAGTACTCGAGCGCGAGGGGGACGATGGCGCGCTTTCGGTCTTCGTGAGGACGCTCGATGACCAGATCGAGGTCTGGCTCATACCGATCGGCACCGATCTGGACGAGGCTGTCATCGGCGATTCCTGGCGCTACCTGTACAGCGCCAGCGGACGCGAGAAGCTCGAGGAGCAGTTCTGGCCCCGGGGCAGTCGGGTGATTCCCCCCGATCCCACCCTCGACCTGACGCTCCAGTCCCACGAAGACGAGCACCCCACCGTCGCCGAGCTCTTCTTCGCACTCTACTACCGTGACTCCTTCAAGAGCGTGACCATCGAGACCGCGAAATATCGCGTTACTCCTATGGAATTCGATGGCTCGTTGGGGTGGGGACGATCCACTCGGTAGCCCAGCTGCGCCTCGTCGTCTTCTTCTCCGGGCTGTCCGTCATGGCGGTGGAGATGACCGGTCTGCGGTTGCTCGCCCCGTTCTTCGGCACCAGCTTGCTCGTGACGACGATCCTGATCGGGTCGATGATGCTCTTTCTCTCGGTCGGATATGCCCTCGGCGGTCGCTACGGTGACCGCGACCCGACAATCGAGGGGCTGTGCCGCGTCGTCGGAATCGCTGGCGCTCTCGTCATCGCCATTCCTTTCCTGGGTCAGCCCATTCTCCGTGGGGCCGCGGCCATCATTCGCCCCCTACTTCTCGGGGAGACGATCGCCGAGTCACAGGTGGCAATCGCGATGGTTGTCGGTGGATTGATTGGGATCCTCGCACTCTTTGCCGCCCCCGTCACGCTGATGGGCATGGTGAGTCCGTGGGCCGTGCGCCTTGCTGTGCACGACGTCGAGAGCGCGGGCAAAGTCGCCGGTCGCCTGTACGCCGTCTCGACGATTGGCTCCATCATCGGCTCCTTTCTTCCGGCTCTTGTGCTGATTCCGACCCTCGGTGTTCGCAACACCTTCCTCGTCGTTGGAGTCCTGTTGCTGGCCGCGAGCCTTCCCGTCCTGTGGGGTCCCAAGAAGGGCACGGCGGCGACCACGGTCTGTGTACCACTCCTGCTTCTACCTTCTGGAATCATCCGTCCAATGCCCGGTCTGGTGATGGAGCAGGAGAGTCTCTACCACTTCATCCAGGTCGTCGTAGAGCCCTATGGAAACTGCGCCGAGGCGAACCATCTCTACCTGAACGAAGGGGTGGGCGTGCACTCTGTGAAGTGCCTCGACGCGTCGACGGAGACCCGGGGCTACTGGGCATATCTAGCCGCTGCCCCTCTCTATCGGCCCGATCCGTCGACGACGAAGGAGGTCCTCGTGGTCGGACTCGCCGGGGGAACCGTGGCCCGGCAACTTCTCGAGTCTTGGCCGGACGCGCACGTCGATGGCGTCGAGATCGATGGCGCCGTCGTTCGAGTGGGGGAGGAGTACTTCGACAACGCCGATCCCAGGATTACATCCCGCGTGATGGACGGCCGCGTCTTCCTACAGGCCATCGACAAGAGGTACTCGGTGATCGTTGTGGATGCGTACCGACAGCCGTACATTCCGTTCCATCTCACCACAGTCGAGTTCTGGCGAGAGGTGGCCGATCACCTCGACTCCGACGGTGTTGTGGCGATCAACATCGCGTCGGTTCGCGGCCAGTCCCGCGGGTTGGCGGTCCGGATCTACAAGACGATGAAAGAGGTGTTTCCAACCGTGCACTTCCTCAATGCCACCACTTCGAATGACGTGCTCTTTGCCACGGTGACTCCGACCCACAAGCACCTCTCGGCGGACAACCTGGAGAGGATGCCGTCGGCGAAAGGCCTCGATCAGATCAGGCCGAAGCTGCGCAAGAGCACCTTTGGCGCGGTCCGTGGCTGGGAGTCCGCCGAGGTCTTGACCGATGATCAGGCGCCGGTGGAGCTGATCTGGGATCTGATGACGCTGGACTACGCCCGCTAGATCCTACGCCTGAAGACGACGGCGAGGATGCCGAGAATCCACAGGATGTTCGCCGGATTTGTGGAACTCACGGTGCAGCCGCAGGAGGGGCTCTCTGCATCTTGGAGGCCGGTATCTTCCAGGCAGTCTACGAGGCCTTCGTCGATCTGGCTGTCGCAGTTGTTGTCGACACCATCGCAGATCTCCTCGCCGAGATCGTTGATCGAGGCGTTGGAGTCGTCGCAGTCGCTGCCGTCTTCGATGTAGTTCAGGGGCGGGAAACAGGCCTTCTTCGTGGCGAGGGAGCTGCCAAAGCCATCGTGGTCGAAGTCGGGGTGGTAGGTGGTCTGGCCCTCGGCGTCTGGCCCATCGGGGATTCCGTCGCAGTCGTTGTCGACGCCGTCACAGACCTCGGGAGCCCCAGCAAAGGCGGTGGGGTCGTTGTCGTCGCAATCACAAGCGGCGCCGTATGGATCGGAGTCGTCATTGATCTGGTCGGGGTTGGAGAGCCCGAAGCAGTTGTCGCAGGCGTCGGGAGTGCCGTCGAGATCGATGTCGTCGCTGTCGGGGGAGCCCGCGCACTGGTCGCAGGCGTTGGGCACCCCGTCGAGGTCGTTGTCGAGCGTGTCGTCGCCGGTGAGACAGATATCGCAACCGTCCGCCACACCGTCGCCGTCGCCGTCGTTGTCGTCGTGGTCGGTGGGACAGAGGTCGACGTCACCGCAGACTCCGTCGCGGTCCACGTCGTTGTCGGGATCGTTCGGGCAGTCGTCGCAGATATCTCCGACATTGTCGAGATCTGCGTCGTCCTGGTCGACGTTGGATACGAGCACGCAGTTGTCGACGTCACTGGGAATGCCGTCGCCGTCGCTGTCGACGTTGTATGAGACATTGACCGTGCCTTCTGCGCCGTTGTCCGCGTCGGAGTCGGGCGTCACAGAGACACCGGCCACGCCGCCGAGCGTCGAGGCCACCTCCACGCCGACCTGATTGACGATCTTGATCCGACCTCCTCCTCCTCCTCCTCCGCCACCAGCGACACCGCCAGTCGCGTCGCCGCCGGCTCCACCTCGGGCCGAGATGTTGCCACCACCGGTGACTGCGAGGCCGACGAGCACCACCGATCCGCCGCTGCCGCCGCCGCCGGGGCCGCCGGTTGGGAGTGGCTGGCCACCGGGCCCTCCGTCTGCGGTAATGGAGCCGCCGATGAGGATCATGTCGGCGTCGACGAAGATCGATCCACCTCCGGCGCCGCCCGGCTGTCCGTCTTCGGTGCAGCTGGTTCCGCCTCCGCCACCGCCGGATCCGAACGGTCCCGTGACGAAAGGTCCCGCGGCGCTGCCATAGGTGCTGCCGGGCGCGCCGGGCTGTCCGAGGTGGTGGGCTCCTTGGCCTCCGACGCCTCCGAAGCCGCCTCCGCCTCCACCGCCGCCGTGGGTGCACGCACCTGGGCCGCCGCGGCCGCCGGCGCCCAATCCAGTGCCGGCTTGTCCAGGATCCGCGCCCATTCCCGGGATAGGCGTCAGAGCGCCGCCGAGGTCGCCGGAGCCGTTGGCAGAGAGCGTTCCCATGATGGCTACGTCGACGGCGGTCACTTCTAGCGCGACGCCGGGGGCTACACGTACTGTGGCGGGGCCGGGGATGAAGAAGGTGCCGACGTTCGTGAAGCTGCCCTCGAGAACGTCCCCATCTTCGGGCTGGAGGTCTGCCCCCGCATAGTCCGCGCCGTAGAGCGTCGCGGCGCTCGCCGAGCCACCGACCAGCAAGCTGGCGAGAAGGAGCGTGCGAGTGGGACAGACTGCCATGTGTCCTCCGTAGAAGGTGGACATTGACTTAGTCTACAGTTGCGGTCAAGTCCTGCATCTGCACCCATGAACTGTCAGCTGACGAACATATGCTGGTGAAACCTGCGCAATTCGCAGACATCTGCGACGGCCTCCCAAACCTGGAGAAAATGTACGCCAGCTCACAGCCCATGGGTTTGACAGGACTCGACCTGTAGCTCTTCGGTCAAGCAACATGTCCGTACTATATGCGATTCGCACATGCAGCCCCAGAATTGGGAGATGGTTTGTGCAGTTCCGGATGGACGGTAGCGCTGCAATCGATCAAGTTTGAATTGCCACCACGGAGGAATGCTTGTTGCGAATCGCTCCCATCACATCCCTAGACGGACAGTGCGGAAGCGACGTCAAGCATTCACCCAGCTGGTCTCAGTTCCCGGGGTGCTCGCTCCTGGCAGGTCCTGACCGCGGACCCGACGTTGCTCGAGTACCTCGACCCTTTTCAATGACGTTCACCAAGGTCGGGGGGCGTGGGTCCTACCCATAAACCTTTTTTCCGTGCCCCTTTGGGCCCGCGCTCCCCCCTTTCACCCTCGGTGCCCCTCCCGAATCAGGTCGACTACCGCTCGGACGACTGGGGACATCACGTCTTCGGCGAGCCTCAGCGCCCGGTTGAGGTCGCCATCGAGCCGAGCGGAGACGAGGCGGTGGGCGGCCTCGATGTCGGTGTTGGTGAACTGCGTCATCGTCGTGGCAGCTGCATCCAGGTGTTGGCGGGCCTGGTCGTCGAGGCCGCGATCGGCGGCGAGTAGCGCTTGGAAGCAGAGGATATAGCTCAGCTGTTGGTTTCGGTTTGCGGGTTCGAGGCGGGCGGCGGACTCTCGATACCCCTCGTCGGCGGCCTCGAGGTCACCCATGCGGTGGTAGGCCATGGCCCGACTTCCGAGGACGACCCCGACCCGACCCTCGGATCCGAGCTCGATGTTGAGCTTGAGGGCGCGCTCGTAGTGTTCCATGGCGAGCGCCATCTCCCCGAGCTCTTGATAGACGTTCCCAATGTTGCCGAGACCGATCGCGACATCTTCGGTGCAACCGGAGATTCGGTGGAGCTCTAGTGCTTGCTGGTGAGTGGCCAGGGACTCCTCGGTCTGGCCGAGGTGCTGGAGGCTCACCGCCAATGATCCGGCCACAATGCGCTCCAGCCGCACATCTCCTGACGCCCGCGCGAGCTCGAGGGAGCGGCGGTTGGCGGCGACGCCGGCAATCGGATCTCCCAGGTACAGACAACAGGTCGCCTCTCGCCAGAAAGACCATGCAAGCTCCGATCCGTTGAACTCGCGGCTGGCGAGGTCCTGGGCGCGCCGTGCGGCAGCGAGGCTCTCGGCGTCACCCAACAGGATGAGGGTGTCGCAAAGCGCCAACTCATATCGCCAGAGGAGTCGTCTGCGCTCCGTTCCCAGGAGGAGTGGCCGAGCGCGCTCGAGCATGGCCTGGGCATCCGCGGTGCGGCGTTCGCGGATGGCGATGCTGGCGGCCTCGATGAGACCCTCTGCGTACCAGGCGGGCTCCGCGTCGGCGTCGAGCAGGGCAAGCGCGGCCTCGATATCGGCGACGTTGTCGGCCTGCACGCGCCAGGTGTGTCCCACGACCGCTCTCGTATAGAGGAGTCGGGCCCGCAACGTGTCGTCGATCTCAAGCTCTTCGAGGGCGGCGGTCACCCTCTGGAAGAGCTCGCGATGGGCACCCAGCGTCAGCATGGCGTGGCGGAGCGCGAGGACCGCCAGGGCGGCTTGTCGAGGCCTGTCTTTCCAAGTGGAGACCTCCACGAGGTTGGCGATGTTGGTCCGCACGTCGACTTCGTTGGTCGGATAGCGTCCGCGGCCTTCGAGGATGGGGGCGGCCAGGGAGAGGTAGTGGGCGGCGTGCAGGTCCCTGGCGTCGCCAAGGGTGTCATCGTCGGCCTTGTTTGCGGCGAAAGCGCGGACGGACTCCAGGAGATCGAAGCGGCGGTGGCGATCGAGACTCACCAGCGAGCACCGGTCCAGCCGGTCGAGCAGGTCGAAGGCCATCCACCCATCATCGGGGCCGAGGATGGCTTCCGCGGCCGGTAGATCAAACCCCCCTCGGAAGGTGGTGAAGCAACAGAGCGCTCTCTGCTCGTCGGCGGACAACACGTCCCAGGATGCCTCCAACGCACTGCCGAGGGCTTTGATATCGGTGGCGGTGATGGCCTCGGGGTGTCCTGCGGCGATCTCGATCGCCAACGGCAGTCCGTCGAGGTGGGCGACCAGCGCCTCGATCCGAGAGTCGACCTCGTTGCCTGCCACGGCGCTATAGAGCTGGGCAGCCTCCGCGTCCGAGAGCGGACCGAGATCGATCACCTCCTCCGCGGTGCACGCGATTCGCTCTCGAGACGTGCAGACCACGGCTGCTCCAGCGGCTATCCATGCCGGAGCGAGCACGGCGATCGGTCCGAGGACTCGATCCGCTCCATCCAAGATGAGGACGGTGCGACCGGGATAGTTTCGAATGGCCTCAGCCACGGCAGCCGACACCTGAGCGAACGCTTGGCCACGCATCGACAGGCCAAAAGCGCTGGCAACGGCGCGGGCGAGGGTCTCGAGGGTGTCGGCGTCGGCCAGGCTGCAGGTGATGATCGCGTAGCCCTCGGCGCCGAGGAGCCGACCGTTCTCCCGGGCCATACGGGACTTCCCGACCCCCGGAGGCCCAGTCACCGTGGCGAGCAGCGGGCCGTACTTGCAGAGGGTCTTGAGGCGGCGGATCTCCTCTTTCCTTCCAACGAAGCGGGGGCCGGTGATCGGCTCGGGCACGGCGATAGCGGGACCTTCGTGGGGAACGAAGCGATAGCCGTGGCCATAGACTGTGATGATGTGCTTGGGGTGCGCCGGATCCTGCTCGATCTTTGTGCGCAATCGGAACACCGTGACGTCCAGTGTGCGCGACGCGCTGGTCGGATTGTAGGCCCAGACCGCCTCCATGAGCTCGTCTCTGCCCACCGCTGTCCCAGGCCGGGTCGCGAGGTAGTCGAGGAGCTTGGCCTCGAGCGCACTCAGCCTCAGGTTCCTGCCGTCCGTCCTGGTGATGGACTGGGAGACGAAGTTGACTTGGCCGGTCTCAAGCTGGAGCACCGAGGTTTCTCCGGTAGTTTTGCAACAGGATGTGACAGCGCGGCGGTGAGATGCACTGACCGTGTTCTAAGGCATTCGGCTTTCGCGCGCTCCGCTCTCCGTCCGACCTGGTCGCATCCGGGCCAATCCGGGCTTGACCACCTTCGATCCTTGACTGGATAAACAAGCGTATTGTCTGTCGGGCTTGGGGGGCGGAGCGCGCGAACCTTTCCCCACTTTGGTCTGGCGTGATGATCATGTATAGGTGCGTGCATGCACCACCGTCCGACACGCCCTGGACCCGCCGGATGAAGGTCTGGATGCCCATCGCGGTGCTATTGGCGGGCTGTACCAAGCCCGAAGTGATCGTGGACTCCTCTTCGGGGGATACCGCCACCGACGCGGTCAGCCCGTGCGCGAAGCGAGAACACCCAGGGAATACCGTTGGAATCCAGTTCTGCAGACCGGGGACTGCCGACGGCTACACGCTCTTCTCGCCCAATCGCTCGGGCACGACCTACCTCATCGACGTCAACGGCGACCTCGTACACGAGTGGCAGACGAACTACTATCCCGGACACGCGGCATATTTCCTGGAGAATGGCAACCTGCTGCGAACCGCTCAGGACAATCCGGGCACCCGCTTCATGGCCGGAGGAGGCGGTGGCCGTGTCCTGGAATACGACTGGGACGGCAATGTGGTCTGGGACTTCGCCTACAACACCGACGAGCACTTCCTGCACCACGATGTCGAGCTCATGCCGTCCGGCAACATCCTCATGCTCGCGTGGGAGTACTTCGATCGGTCGGCGGCCATCGAGGCCGGCCGTGATCCCGGCAATGTGGACATGCAGGGGGTCTGGGTTGATCACATCATCGAGGTCGATCCCACGTCGGACGCCATCGTCTGGGAATGGCACCTGTTCGATCACCTCGTGCAGGACGTCGATCCCACCAAGGGCAACTTCGGGGTGATCGCCGATAATCCCGACAAGATCGACTTCAACCTGACGACGCCCTTCGGCGGTCCCCTCGGCGGGATGAACCCCGACTGGAACCACATCAACGGCATCGACTACAACGCTGAACTCGACCAGATCATCGTCAGCTCCCACAATCAGGACGAGCTCTGGATCATAGACAAGGTGACGGGCTCCATCGTCTATCGATGGGGAAAGCCGGCGAACTATGGGGCGCCTGGCGACCAGCGCCTCTCCGCGCAGCACGACCCAGAATGGATCGATCCCGGGCTGCCCGGCGAGGGCGACATCATCATCTTCAACAACGGCCTCTTGTGGGGAAACTCGAGCGCGATGCAGTTCGCTCCTCCCATCGGCGGTGACGGCTCCTACCCACTCACTCCGGGCGAGGCCTGGGGACCGCAAGAGCTCACCTGGATATTCGAGGATCCCGGCGAGTTCTTCTCTACCTATGTGTCGGGCGTGAACCGCCTCCCGAGCGGCAACACGATGATCTGTGAAGGCGCGACAGGGCGCCTCTTCGAGGTCACCGACGCCGGAGAAGTGGTGTGGGAGTACATCAACCCGGTGACGAGCCAGGGTCCCCTCGCTCAGGGCGACGATCCCGGCGATAGGACTTCAGAGAATGGCGTGTTTCGGGCTGACAAGTTCTTGCCGGAATACCCCGGATTCGCCGGGAGGGACCTCACCCCCCAAGGGCCGATTGAGAGATAGGTCGGACCACTGGCCACGTGCTAGGCTGTGCAGCTGCGGAGTCGATTTGGGCGGCCTTGGCCGGGTTCTTGGGTCAGCAATTCTGGGCACTTTGTTGTCCGGATGCACTTTTTCGCGTCTGGACAACGCTGGGTGCTCGGAGCACGCCGACTGCCGAGACGCCTTCGGACTCGGCTACATCTGTGATGTCGACGCCTACTGCTCGCTGGTCGACGACCTCGATCGATGCGACCTGTATCCGCCAGCGACCGCGTTTCCCGTCGATCCAGCGGAGACCGTGCTCTACGCCTCGATGTTCAATCGCTCGAGCGAGACCCACAACGCCCGGATCCGCTCTGCGCGGCTTGCCGTCATTCAGGCCAACGAGAATGGCGGCCTGGGCGGGCGGGACTTCGCGATCCTGGAGTGCACGATCGAGGAGAACGCCAGCTACGACGATCTAGATCAGGAGGGCGCAGTCGAGTCGCTGGCACACAGGCTCGCCGAAGAGATCGGTGTGCCCGCCATTGTCGGGCCCGCGTCGTCCTCCGATGTCGAGGCGGCCTACAACGCGATCGGCTCTCTGGGGACCACGATGATCATATCCCCCTCGGCGACCAGCACCGCCCTCACCGATCTGGACGGGATCGGGGCATCAGAGGAGGATCCGGGCCTGCTGTGGAGAACAGCGGCGCCCGACGCACTACAGGGCCAGGTTATCGCCAGCGACCTGACTAATCGCGGGGTGGGCTCCGTGGCGGTCGTATTCCAGACCGGAGCGTACGGAGATGGTCTGTCCCAGCTGTTCGCGACCAACTTCGCCGGTTCCGTCGAGCTGATGCCCTTCGATTCCGACTCCGCTCGGGATCAGGCTACCGCCGATGCCGGCGATGCGGGTGTGGAAGAGGTGCTGTTCATCTCGTCCGAGGTCGACGACATCGTGGCCTTCCTGAACGGAGCGGCTCTGCTCGCCACGTACGACGACCTCGGGATCTTCCTCACCGACGCCGCAGCGACCGCCACCATCCTCACCGAGGCGAGCTCGGCTTTTGACCTGTTCGATCAGGTTCGCGGCACCAAACCTTCCATCCCATCGGGCAACCTCTACGACACCTTTGTGGCCAGCTACGGTGGCGCCTACGCCGGTGAGGACGCCTCCACTTTTTCCTTCACCGCCCACACCTATGACGCGTCGTGGCTGGTGATCTACGGGTCAGCCTGGGCCGCCGAGCAGGGGGATTTGGACAGTGGCGTCGACTTTGCCCGAGCGCTTCGCCACATCAGCTCCGGCGCCGCCACCGAAATCCGCGCGACAAGCTGGAATACCGTGAAAGCCACTTTTGCGGATGGTGTCGACCTCGACGTCATTGGGACCTCGGGCGATCTGGACTACGACCCCGAGACCGAAGAAACGACCGCGCCCATCGAGGTCTGGACCATCGATCCCACTGGAACCGAGATCGTCGTCGACTACGTCAGCGGGTGAACTGGATCCCGACACCCCAAGGGGCGGGGGTCACCCGGATTGCACTCGCTCGGCGCGTCAGCACCAAGCCGTTGACGGTCGCGGCCACAGCGGCGACTCCTCCGACAAGGAAGCCAGCGTCGGCTGCTAGGCTCGACGATTTGTCGCGGGCGAGGGCGTCATCTGCGCCGTCGGTGCACATCAGTCCCCCCTTGCCGTCGACGCAGAAGGTCATCGCCTGCGTTCGCGCTGCCTTGGCGCGGAAGCCGTAGCCTGCGCCCACTCCGAGCCCACTCGCGGCGACTCCGATCAAGATCCCCTCGACGACGACAGGCGTCTTCGAGCGCGACCTGACGACTGGGTCGGGTGGGGGCGTTGGATCGGCGGGGGAGGGATCCGGCGGATCGACCTGCGGGACCGGCTTGACGAGCTGTGCCTCCAGTCGGGCGATCCGCGCGTTGACAGGCGCGACTTCGGCCTCGTCCGCCAGGTCGCGGTAGGTCTCGAGGACGTCGATGGCGGCGGTGAGGTCGCCCAGCGCCTCCCAGGCATCGGCCATCTTCACCAGCAGGATCGGTCGTGCGCTCTGGTCATATGCGGCTTGCCACGCCTCGATTGCGAGCTCGTACTGGCCGCCGTCGAAGTGAAGTTGGCCGTTTTCGAACAGGTCCTTCACCGTCGGCGTCTGTGCGTGCGCAGCGCCCGTCAGCAGTAGCGTTGCCATCGCGAATGTACAGAGCAGGTGCCGAATCATCCCGGTTCTCCGCCTGGCAGGTTACCGCGCTCTTCTGGCGTATGATAGGCCTTCGTGGGCCCAGGTGGAGATGCGTGCAGGAGCAGGGCGAACGCCGCTACGAGGTTCAAGCCATCCTGGGAACGGGTGGCTTTGGAACCGTGTATCGCGCCCGGTACGTGGGCGAGGGCGGGTTCGTCAAGCAGGTGGCGATCAAGATCCTCAACGACAAAATGCATGGTGTCGAGGAGATGGCCCGGCGGCTTCGTGATGAAGCCCGCATGCTGGGAATGCTCGAGCATCGAGCCATTGTCCGCGTCGACCAGCTGGTTCAGTTCGACCATCGCTGGGCCGTCATCATGGAGTACATCAACGGCGTCGATCTGTCCGTACTGCTGGGAAGAGGCCCGTTGCCGGTCCACTATGCACTCGACATCGTCGCCGAGGTCGCCGGAGCCCTGCATGCCGCCTATGACAGCACTGGAGAGGCGGCGGAACCTCTGCGATTGGTGCATCGCGACATCAAGCCCGAGAACATCTTCCTCACCGCGGGCGGCAGCGTAAAGGTCCTCGACTTCGGGATCGCCCGAGCGGAGTTCGACGAGCGGGAGGCCGTGACCCAGGGCAGTGGCTACGGCTCTCCTCGCTACATGGCTCCAGAGCGCTTCGACCTGAGCAGCGAAGCCAATGACGAGTCGTCCATCGACATCTACTCCCTGGGCGTCGTGCTCTACGAGCTGTGTCTGGGCCAGATCTTTGGCCGAACCTCACCGATCCAGAGTCGTCACGAGTTGCTGGTGCAAGAGCGTCTGGAGCGTGTGGTTCAGGCCGGCTTGCCCGACGAGGTGGTCGAGATGATCTCGCACATGCTCGCCTATCGCCCCATGGACCGTCTCCGCGCCAGCGAAGTGGAGCGCAAAGCCCTCTTTCTCCGTTCCAAGATCGATGGTGGACTGCTTCGGTTCTGGGCCCAAGAGGTCGTACCGCCGCTGATTCGCCCCGGCGACGCTCTCCCGCAGGGGATGACGGACGTCTTGGTCGACCACCGCGGGGTGGGCACTGGTTTCCAGAGCTCCGAGACGATCGCCTTCGAGTCCGGGGTGCACAAGAGCGTCACGCCGGTACGGAGTGGCCTCGGAAAGCTCGGATGGGGGACGTTGGCCCTCCTCTTTGCGGGTGTGGCTGGAATCGCCGGCGGCTCCGCTTTCTACTACCTGGCGGATCCCTCTCCGACTCCGGCTCCGGAGGCCTTTGCACCTTCGACGCCGCTGCCGGCCCCGGTGCCACACGAGCCAGATCCGGTCGAAGAGCCAGCGGTGGAAGAGCCCGAGGTCGACGAGCCTGCGGACGAAGAGCCAGCCGACGAGGATCCGGTCCCGTCGCTGCCCGGCCCGACCCGGGAACCTGCGGTCGACCAGCTCACGGAGGTGGCAGAGGACGAGCCCCACGGAGTGGTGGATGTCGTGGGTGATGCCGATCGGGTTGTATTGGTGGGGGCGCGGAATCGCTACGGAGTTCCGGGTCGGGTTCCTCCCGGAAAGTACTCGATCGCGGCGGCTTTCTCTGGACGGTCACTCAAGGCTTCCGGTGCCATCGAGGTCCTCGAGGGGGCTGCACTCGCCATTCGATGTGACGGACTTCTCGAGACCTGCCTCACGCACTACTAGAGCGGGCAGCACCCTAGGCAATCCTGCGCGTCGCTCGGTCGATGGCTTGTAGTAGATCTTCGACCAGATCCCGGGGGTCTTCGATGCCGACCGCGATGCGGATCAGATCTTCGGGAAGTGCGCGTTTCTTGCGCACATCCTCCGGGATCGAGGCGTGGCTCATCCGGCAGGGCAGGCTGATCGCCGAAGCGACGCCGCCGAAGCTCACTGCGGTGCTGTAGAGCCCCGCTGCGTCGGCTATGTCCGCCGAGAGCTGTTGGCTGCCCGTCTCGAAGCTGATTACCGCGCCGCCACCACTGGCCTGGGAGAAGTGCAGGGCGTGACCTGGATGATCCGGCAGGCCAGGGTAGTGCACGGCGCTCACGGCGGGGTGGGCGAGCAGCGCTTCGGCAAGAATCGTCGCGTTGCTCTGTTGCCGGTCGAGCCTCAGGCCGAGCGTCTTCGACCCGCGTAGCACGAGAAAGCAGTCAAACGGCGCGAGTGCCGTTCCCTCGCCGTTTTGCAGCAGGTACAGCTCGTCGATGAGTGCCGGATCGTCGACTGCCACACATCCGGCCGTCACGTCGCTGTGGCCGGCGATGAACTTCGTACAGGAGTGCACGACGATGTCCGCACCCAGCTTGAGAGGGCGCTGGAGGAGAGGACTCAGCAGGGAGTTGTCCACCGCCAGCCACGCATCGGCTGCGTGGGCCAGCTCGGCGACGCGGCGCAGATCCGTGATCCGCTGGAGTGGGTTGGTTGGCGTCTCGACCAAGACCAGTCTTGTCTTGTCCGTGATCGCCGCCGCGACTGCTCCCAGATCCGTCGTATCGACAGCGCGGATCCCGATCTGATAGCGACCGAGAATCCGCGACAAGAGTCGGTAGGTCCCTCCATAGATGTCGTCGCCGACGACGATCTCCTCGCCGGCGCTCACGAGCTGGACGACGGCCGTGAGTGCAGCCATTCCACTGGAAAAGGCGAATGCGCGCTCGGCCCTTTCGAGGCGAGCGAGCTGGTCTTCGAGCACTCGTCGGGTAGGGTTCCCGCTCCGGCTGTAGTCGTACTCTCCGCCCTCCAGGGCGCTGCGCTGGTGAAAGGTGGCGGTCTGGTAGATGGGCGTATTCACCGGCGAGTGAGGGTCGTCGGGGCAGACGTCGAAGTGGACGAGTTCGGTGTCGCGAAACATGCCTAGACCCTCCCGACGACGTCAGCACGGGTGCGGTGTAGGTCGAGAAGGTCGGCGACCACGGCTTCGGTGGTTGGCCAGCGCCCGGCGCCTTTGCCGCGCGCGATCTGGTCGCCGCTACCGGTGTGAACGACGACGCAGTTGTCGACGCCCTCGGTCTGGGCGAACGGGCTCTCCGGTCCGCACCGCCGGGTCTCCACTCGAGCCGTAACACCTGTCGGCGTGGTGTAGCAGCTCGCCACGAGTCGGATGATCTGACCATTCTCGGCGGCCTCGGCTACTTCTAGCTCGGCGCTATCCGTGAGCCCTTGGAACTGGAAAGGTTGGGGGCTCACGCCGAAGGCCTCACGCGCGAGCACCGCGATCTTGTGAGCCGTGTCTCTACCGGAAAGATCACCGCTTGGATCGGCCTCGGCATAGCCCGCTTCCTGGGCTTCGATGACAGCGGAGCGCAGATCGCGACCCGCGGAGATCCGGTCGAGCACGTAGTTGCATGTCCCGTTGAGGACACCCTCGATCCCGACGATGCCCTGCAGGCTGCGGACGAGCTCGATGGCCGGGAGCGCTCCACCCACACTCGCGGAGTACAGCAGTCGGCTCCCGGTGCGGGAGGAGATTCCGCGGAGGAGTTCACCATCTCGGGCGATCACCGCCTTGTTTGCGGTGACGACGTGTCTGCCGAGCTCCAGGGCTTCCGCGATGAGCCCACTGGCCGGGTCGGTCCCGCCAATGAGCTCCACAACGACGTCACACGGGCGGCGGATGACCTCCCCCGGATCGCCAGAGACGAGGTGTGTGGGCACGTCTCTGGGGATCTCGGCGCGCTTGACGGCGATGCCGACGACCTCGAAGGCATCGCTGCGACTCAGGGCGCGAAAGACCCCAGCCCCCACCGTTCCGCAGCCAAGGAGTGCAACGCGGAGGCGCCGGGTCCTCGCCGGGGCTGCCGACACGTTCGGTCCCCCGTTCACCAGCGTGCAGGTCTCGCTTCCGATGCAGCCGACTTCGAAGGACTGTGCCCTCTCAGCTGCAAAACGCACCGCCTTGGGCTGCACGATGGCACCGCCGATCTCCAAGGCCTCGTCCCAGCTGACCTGGGCATATCGAAGCGCTCCGGGATGCCGCTCCGGATCACAGTCGTAGATGCCATCTACGTCTTTGAGGAGCAGGCAGCGTGCACCGAGGCGGTGGGCGACGAACAGGGCCGTCAGATCCGACCCTCCGCGACCCAAGAGCGTGGTGCGACCGGAGTCATCCCGCCCAGTGAATCCGGGAAGGACGACCACGGGAGCCTCGTCGAGGGCCTCGAGAATGGCGTCGACATCGAGGCTCTCGGGGCTTGCATCGGTGAGGGGACCCGACGTCAGCAGTCCGGCGAGAGCGGCATCGAGTAGCGTGGATGGGGTGCCAGCTCGGTCGAGAGCCAAGGCCAGCAGTGCGCAGGCGGTGGTCTCTCCGGTGGCGAGCAGGCTTGCCCACGCCGCCGGTGGTGGCTCTTTGACCCACGCCTTGCCGCGATCGACGAGCTCGTCAGTGGTGTCACCGATGGCGGATACTACAGCTACGACGCGGTATCCCTCCCGAAGTGAGCGGTAGATCTCGTGGACGGCGTTGCTGAGGTCCGCTTCGCGTTGCAGTACGGAACTGCCGAACTTGAGGACAATGATGTTGTTGGAGGACATGGTCGAATCCTGAATGCTTGAAGTCGTATGAAGCCGAAATCGACACGCTCAACCATCGCAGGCTCCGGTTGTGCCCATCGAAACTTCACTTTGGGTGACACGCTTGCGCGCGCCACACCTGAGTGATTCTGACCCGCTCGCTGCACGAGTACCGTCTAAACTGCGTTTAGACGGGCCGTCGTGGTCGACCGGGTGCAGAAGGGGCGACTGCCCGTGCAGATCGGCGACTTCGATTCAGGAAGGACTGTGTCTAGGGTCTTCCTGCGAGCGCACCACCACACGGGCGGGCCATCGACATTCGCATTCGCAGGAAGAGGGACAGAGCTGTCTCCAAGTGGGGGTTCTCTACTGCGGCTGGCCCGGGAGTGTCAAGCGACCTGGGTTCCAGACCGGCCGGTCAGCTCTCGGTACAAGTCGCTCAGGCGCCGAGTCATGGGACCTCCGAGGCCGTCTCCGATTTTTCTGCCATCGACCTCGACGACAGGTGCGAGTTCCCCCATGGTACCGGTGCAGAACATCTCATCGGTCCGATAGGCCTGGGATTGAGTAAGGTCCGTTTCTTCGTGTGGGATCCCATGCTCGGCGCAGAGCTCCAGGACGGTGCCGCGGGTGATCCCCTCCGGACAGGCGACCAGTCTCGGGGCCCGCACGACGCCGTGTTCCACCAGGAAGACATGGGTTCCGTTCGTCTCGGCGATGAAGCCGTTCTTGTCCAGCATCATTGCCGAGTCGGCGCCGGCGTGGTTGGCCTCGATCTTGGCGAGGATCGACTGGATCAGGTTCGCGGAGTGGATCTTCGGATCCAGGCAGTCCGGCGGGAAGCGGCGGATCGAAGCGGTGATCAGTGTCACTCCCGACTTGTCGTAGACCGGGGCCTTGTGCTCGGCGAGCACGATGAGAGTCGGTCCCGACTGGTTGAGGCGGGGATCCATGCCGCTGGTGATCTTTACGCCGCGAGTCAGTGTGAGCCGCAGGTGCACGCCGTCTGTCATCTTGTTTGCGGCCAGGGTCTTTCGGATCTCCTCGGTGATCGCCTCGTGAGTGGGGATCTGTACAAAGGCCAGGGCCTTCGCCGAGTCCCGCAGGCGGTTCAGGTGCTCGGTGAGCTTGAAGATCCGCCCGTTGTACAGCCGCAGTCCCTCCCAGACGGCGTCGCCACCTTGGACCGCCGAGTCAAAGGGCGAGATCCCGGCTTTGTCGCGATGGATCAGCTCCCCATTGATGTTGACTAGCAGGTCGCGGTTGGCCTCGTTGAAGCTCTGGAGCATGGGATCCTCACGGCTGGAGACGGTGTTTGTACAGGTGTTCGTACAGCGGTAGACACGCCTCGTAGACCGGGATCTTGTCGGCGGGAACAACGCGGTTGTGGGGCTTGAAGGGCACAAAGTGTGTGGTGTCTTCCACACGGTCGTACCAGTGGGACGCCCAGATGCCGTCCGTGTCACGGGGACCTGGATCCCACGACAGCATCGTCTGCTCGAAATCGAGACACACGGCATCGCAGAGCTGCCGGAGGATCGACTCGGGGTGCTCGGAGAGATCTCGAGAGTCGATCACAGGCGGGATGATCCCCAGCCGCTCGTGGGTCTCGTCGAAGAGCGCTACCTGCTGGGGCAGGCCGGTGTCGAGCAGATCCCCCTCTGGAAAGACCTTCAGCAGCGACGTGAGCATGTCGTGAGGATCTCGAATCAAGAAGGCGTGCGTGAGCCTTGTGAGCCAGCTTCGTCCGATGTTACCGAGGAGATGGTGAGCCATGTGTTTCTGGTAGAAAACCTCACGACCGTCGGGGATTGGCCCGGTCAGCCAGGTGGCGACGGACGACCAGTCATTGTCCTGATCGGCGATCACTTCTTTGGCACCCGGATGGGGTCGACCGGTGGACTTCAGGTAGTGGGCGTACAGGGGCTCGTCGCAGACGTAGCAGTCTGCGCGGCTGCCAAAAGACCGCATCAGAGCCGTCGACAAGTTCCGTGGTCCGGACCACATCGCGAGACGCATTTTTGGGAGGCTCCGGCGGCTGGGATATAGCGCCGCCATGCAAGCACCTATGGCCAAGAAAAAAGACCACGTCCATCGCGAACATGGTCAAGAACGTGTCGACCCCTGGTACTGGCTCCGCGAGCGCGAGAATCCAGAGGTCATCAGCTATATCGAGGCTGAGAATTCCTTCATGGAGGAGCGGACGGCCCACACCAGGGGCTTCCGCGAGGACCTCTTTGGGGAGATGCTGGGGCGGGTCCAGGAGACCGACACCTCGGCTCCGATCCGCCGCGACGACTGGCTGTACTACACCCGCACGGTCGAGGGGCTCAGCTACCCGATCTACTGCCGCAAACGCGGGAGCATGGACGCCGACGAGCAGATCCTCCTCGACGTGAACATCCTCGGAGATCAGCACGAGTTCGTGAGCCTCGGGGCCTTCGCGGTCAGTCCGGATCATCGTGTGATTGCCTACGCCGTCGACACCAACGGTCGCGAGCTCTACACCCTCGTCTTTCTCGACATCGACAGCGGCGAGCTCATGGCCGACGTGGTGGAAGGGATCGCGCCTCGAGTCACCTGGGCCAACGACAGCCAGACGGTCTGGTACACGACTCGCGACGACGCCCTGCGACCCTATCGTGTGGTCTGTCACAAGCTCGGAACGCCGGTTGTCGACGATCGAGTCGTCCTTCAAGAGGACGATGAGGTCTTCCGAGTTGGTCACGCCCGCACCCGAGACAACGCCTTTCTCCTCGCCTATGCGGTGTCGAGCACCACGAGCGAGGTCTGGGTCGTAGATGCAGCGTATCCGGCCGGCGAGCTGCGCTGCGTGCAAGAGCGCCACCTCGGGATGCGCTACCAGGTCGGTCACCACGGCGACCAGTTCTACATCATCACCGACGACTGCGACGACGCCGACGGGAATCACGTCCAGACCTTCGTCAACAATCGCCTCATGAAGGCGCCGGACACCAGCTGCTCCCGCGCTGACTGGGTCGAGATCGTCGCTCACCGCACCGAGGTGGAGCTGGTCTCCGCCGAGCTGTTTGCCGACCACTTGGTCCTCGTCGAGCGCCAGGACGGTCTGATCCACTTCCGGGTCCGAGATCTGGCGACCGGGGACGAGCACCGTGTCCAGCAGCTGGAAGAGGCTTTTGACGCTGGTTTTGGGTATAATCCGAACTTCGAGACGTCCGAGCTGCGCTACGGGTACTCCTCGATGGTCACGCCCTCGACGGTGTTCTTGTACGACATGAACACCCGTGAGCGCCAGACACTGAAGGTCACCCCGGTTCTCGGCGGCTACGATCCGACAAACTTCGCCACCGAGCGGACTTTTGCTACCGCCTCGGATGGCGCGCGCGTTCCGATCTCACTGGTCTACAGAAGAGGTCTCGAAAAGGACGGAAAGAGGCCCTTCCTCCTCTATGGCTACGGCTCGTACGGGCTCACGATCGACGCAGGGTTCTCGTCGATGCGCCTCTCGCTCTTGGAGCGCGGTGTGGTCTTCGCCATCGCTCACGTTCGCGGCGGTGGCTACCTCGGCAGGCAGTGGTACGAGGACGCAAAGTTCCTGAGCAAGGCCCTGACGTTCACCGACTTCATTGCCGCCGCCGAGCACGTGATAGCCGACGGCTGGACCTCTCCAGAGCACCTCGCGATGCAGGGTGGGAGTGCGGGGGGCCTGCTCATTGGGGCCGTCCTCAACCTGCGTCCGGATCTGTTCACCGCCGCAGTCGCCCAGGTTCCGTTCGTGGATGTCGTGACCACCATGCTCGACGAGGACATGCCCCTGACCGCTGGGGAGTGGGAGGAGTGGGGAGATCCGCGGAAGCCGGAGTTCTTCGAGTACATGCTGAGCTACTCGCCCTACGACAACATCGTCGATCAACGCCATCCAGATCTGCTCGTCACCAGCGGCCTCAACGATCCGCGCGTGCAGTACTGGGAGCCCACCAAGTGGGTCGCCAAGCTCCGTGATGTGGTCTCGACTCCCTTCGAATTGGTCCTGAAGACCCACATGGGCGCCGGCCACCAAGGCAAGTCGGGCCGCTACGGCTATATCGAGGACAAGGCCTTCAGTACGGCCTTTGTCCTCGACAAGCTCGGTTGTATCTAGCCTACCAGCCGCACTTCCGGTCCTTGTTCTGCTCTGCCAGGTAGGCGGCTAGCGGCTCGAAGTACTCCACCAACGGCGCGGCATCCATCTGACGGGTGCCGGTCAACGCCTCCAGTGCGTCCGGCCAGGGCTTGCTCGCACCCATGGCCAGCATTGCCTTGAGCTTGGTGCCGGCCTCCTTGCTGTCGTAGACCGAGCAGGTGTGCAGCGGTCCTTGGTGACCGGCAGTCTCGCACATCGCCTTGTGGAACTGGAACTGGAGCACGTGGGCCAGGAAATAGCGGATGTACGGCGTGTTTGCGGGGATGTGGTACTTGGCGCCCGGATCGAAGTCGGCCTCGGTCCTGGGTATCGGCGCGACGATTCCCTGGTACTGCTCGCGCAGCTCCCACCAGCCCTCGTTGTACTTCTCCGGACCGATCTTTCCGCTGAACACATCCCAGCGCCACTGGTCGATCATGCGACCGAATGGGAGGAAGGAGATCTTGGCCAGGGCGTCCTGCATTTGCTTGTTGATCACGCCCTTGTCGTTGTCGCTGACCTCTTCGAGCAGGCCCATCTGCTTGAGGTAGGACGGGGTGATCGACAGGGCGATGGCGTCGCCAATGGCCTCGTGGAAGCCGTCGTGGGCGCCGCTCTGATAGAGCGCAGGCTCCTTGTAGTAGTAGTGGTAATAGTAGTTGTGACCGAGCTCATGGTGGATCGTTACGAAGTCCTCCATGGTCGGAGTGATGCACATCTTGATCCGGAGATCGTCGCTCATCGTCACGTCCCAGGCGCTGGCGTGGCACACGACTTCCCGGTCATCGGGCTTGGTGAACATCGAGCGCTCCCAGAACGTCTCTGGAAGCGGGTCGAGGCCCATCGACGTGAAGAAGGACTCGGCGGCGCGCACCATCTTCTGGTCTTCGTAGCCCTTGGCGACGAGCTGCTCGGTCACGTCCAGGCTCGGCTCGCCGGGGTAGGGCTCGACGAGCGGGTAGAGGTTTTCCCAGCTCTGCGCCCACATATTGCCGGTGACGTGGGCGGGAATGGCCTTGTCGAGGGCCACGACCTCGTCGCCGTATTCTTCGTTGAGTTCGGCGCGAACCAGGCAGTGCAGCTGCTCATAGAGGGGAGAGACCTGGGTCCAGAGCCGGTCCAGTTCAGCCTCGAACTCCGCCGGAGTCATGTCGTAGCCGCTGCGCCAGGCGACGCCCATATCGTCGAATCCGATCTCTCTCGACCCCTCGTTGCCGAGCTCCGCAAAGCGCTGATAGAGCGGCCTCATCTCGGGGGAGACGGTGCGCCAACCCTTCCAAGCGTCCAGCATTTCTGCCGGATCGCGGCTGGTTCGCAGGGTGGTCTCCAGATCCCCGAGGGTCTGACACTCGCCCTCAGCCGGGCAGTGCTTTCCCTTGCCGTACATCGAGCCGAGCTTGGTGACGATCCCGGCGAGCTCTGCCCTCTTTGCCTCGTCTGATGGAGCGGGGAGGGTGGTCTGGGACTTGATGAGGTGCAGCTTGCGCGCGGTGTCGGCGTCCACTGCGACACCGTTGAAGCTGGCTGCCCGCGGGATGATCTCCGACATGTAGGCCATGTTGGCCTCCTCGGTCTTCGCGGCCGCGAGCTCGTGCTCGTCGGTGATGTCGGTTGCGTGGGTCCAGCCGGCGCTCTCGGAAGCGATCCACAACACGCGGAGCTGTGCATCGGCCTCGGCAACGAAGGCCTTGGCCTGCTCCGCGGTCGGTCCAGATCCTTCGGGAGCCGGCTCGGGTGAGCCGTTCTTGGTCTGGCCTCCGCACGAGCAGAGGGCGATGGTGGTGAGGATTGTTGTCCAGCGAGTCATTGGTGTTCCCTTAGGGATGCAGGGTTCGATCGTCGCCACTGTTGCCCCAGCACTCGAGGTTGCCGGCTAGATCAATGGCACAAGTATGAGTGGAACCAGCGGCGATATGGGCCGCTGTGAAGCCGAGAGGCGGTGTGGTCTGGCCGCTGAAGTCGCTGCCCCAGCACTCGACGCCGCTGTCGCTATCGCGAATCCCGCAGCCGTGAAAGCCGCCGAGGGCGATCTCCGAGAAGACCGTGGCCGGCGGGTTGTCCTGCTCGTCCGAGTCCGAGCCCCAACAGGTCGCCACGCCACCGAAGTCGAGAGCGCAGCTGATGCGGTCGTTTCCCGCCAGCACCACGCGATAGGTCCCGGCGGGCGCGTTGATCTGGCCGAAGTCGTTCCTGCCCCAGCACTGGATCTGGTCGCTGTCGTCGATGGCACAGGTGTGGCCGAAGCCGCCGGAGACATCCTTGAAGGAGCCTGCGGGGGCGTTCGACTCTCCCTCGTCGTTGCCGCCCCAGCAGATCAGGCTGTCGTCCATGGCGATCGCGCAGCTGTGGTAGGTCCCTGAGGTGAGCGCCTTGAACGTGCCGGGCGGCGGGGTAGAGACGCCGTCGGCGTTGGTTCCAAAACACTCGATGGTGTCGTCAGTTCGTAGCCCACAAGTGTGTTTATACCCAGGGAATAGCGCCTTGAAGGTGCTCGGCGGAGGCGTTGTCTGATCATCGTTGCTCAGCCCCCAGCAGGCGCCGGTGCCGCTCACATCTACCGCACAGCTGTCGCTGCGACCCAGGGCGATCTGACACCACAGGCCGATGCAGGCGGCGGGAGTATCGGTGTCGGTATCGGTGTCCGCGTCCGTGTCCGTGTCCGTGTCCGCGTCGGAGTCGGTGTCGACGTCGGAGTCGGTGTCGGACGAGTCCGCGCCAAGCGTCTCTTTGGTCCCTCCGCATCCGATCAACAGCGCCAACAGCCACAGGTCCGTGCGCATCACGCCTCCGCAAAGCGCCGCAAGGTAGCACGCGTTACGCGACAACCCCATGAATGCACCAGACCGAACCAGCCAGCTTCGGCGGCTTTTGCAGCAGCGAATCCTGATTCTCGACGGCGCGACCGGTACGATGATCCAATCGTATGGTCTGTCTGAAGAGGACTATCGAGGCGAACAGTTCGCGGATCACCCGAGCGAACTCTTCGGCAACAACGACCTGCTCGTGCTCACCCGACCCGACGTGATCCGCGAGATCCACGACACCTATCTGGCTGCGGGCGCCGATATCATCGAGACCGACACCTTCAACGGCACCTCGATCTCCCAGGCCGACTACGGGATGCAACCCCATGTCGCGGCCATCAACCTCGCTGCGGCTCGAATCGCCCGGGAGGCGGCGGATGCCTGCACCGAGAAGACTCCCGACAAACCCCGCTTTGTCGCTGGCGTGCTCGGGCCGACCTCGAAGACCGCGTCGATCTCTCCCGATGTGAACGATCCCGGGTTCCGCAACGTCACCTGGGACGAGCTCGTCGACTCGTATCGAGAGGCGGCGATCGGGCTGCTCGACGGCGGATCTGACATCCTCCTCATCGAGACCATCTTCGATACGTTGAACGCAAAAGCTGCGATCTACGCTGTCAAGGAGCTGCTCGACGAGCGCGGGGCCGACATCCCGATCATGATCTCGGGAACGATCACCGACGCGAGCGGACGCACGCTCTCGGGCCAGACGACCGAGGCCTTCTGGAACTCCGTGAGTCACGCCGAGCCCCTGATGGTCGGGCTGAACTGCGCGCTAGGAGCCGACGAACTCCGCCAGTACGTCGCCGAGATGTCTCGTGTTGCTGACGCTTTTGTGACTGTGCATCCCAACGCTGGACTGCCCAACGAGATGGGCGGTTACGACGACGACCCGATCCTCATGGCCGAGATCCTCGGTGAGTTCGCCCGGAGCGGCCTGGTCAATGTGGTCGGTGGGTGCTGTGGAACCGGCCCCGAGCACATCCGCCGGATCGCTGCTGCCGTCGACGGCGTGAGCCCCCGTGAGGTGCCGACCATCGAGCCCAGTCTGCGCCTCTCCGGACTCGAGCCAGTGTCGATTGGCCCCGAGAGTCTGTTCGCCAACATCGGCGAGCGAACCAACGTCGCCGGGTCCGCCCGCTTCCGAAAGATGATCGTGAACGGCAACTACGAGCGCGCTCTCGGAGTCGCCCGTCAGCAGGTCGAGAACGGCGCCCAGATGATCGACGTCAACATGGACGAGGGCCTGCTCGAATCCGAGGCGGCGATGGTTCGCTTCCTGAACCTGATCGGGTCCGAGCCGGACATCTCCAAGGTCCCGGTGGTCCTCGACAGCTCGAAGTGGACGGTTCTCGAGCAGGGTCTCAAGTGCCTACAGGGGAAGGGGATCGTCAACTCGATCTCCCTCAAAGAAGGCGAAGAAAGCTTCATCAGGCAGGCGACCGAGGTTCGTCGCTACGGTGCGGCCGTCATCGTCATGGCCTTCGACGAAGCCGGACAGGCCGACACCACCGAGCGCAAGCTGGAGATCTGCAAGCGCAGCTACGACATCCTCACCAACCAGGTCGGCTTCCCGCCCTCCGACATCATCTTCGACGCCAACATCTTTGCGGTGGCCACGGGCATCGAGGAGCACAACGACTACGCGGTCGCCTACATCGACGCCGTGAGGCGCATCAAGGGTGAGCTTCCTCACGCTCTCGTGAGTGGTGGCGTGAGCAACGTGAGTTTCTCATTCCGTGGGAACAACCCGGTACGTGAGGCCATACACGCCGTGTTCTTGTACCACGCCATAGAGGCGGGAATGGACATGGGCATCGTCAATGCCGGCGCGCTCCCGGTGCTGGAGAACCTGCCAGCCGATCTGCGCGAGCGGGTAGAGGACGTGGTCTTGAACCGGCGCCCCGACGCCACCGAGCGCCTGGTCGAGGTCGCCGATGACGCACAGGGCCAGGCCAAGGCCTCCACCGTCGATCTCTCCTGGCGAGAGCAGCCCGCCGCCGATCGCATCGCTCACGCCATGGTGCGCGGTATCGATCAGTTCATCGTCGAGGACACCGAAGAGGCCCGCCAGCTCGCGGAAGAGCCCATCGAGGTCATCGAGGGCCCGCTCATGGACGGCATGAACATCGTCGGCGACCTGTTTGGGGCCGGGAAGATGTTCCTGCCCCAGGTCGTGAAGTCGGCGCGGGTGATGAAGAAGGCGGTCGCCCACTTGATCCCCTTCATCGAGGAGTCGAAGTCGGCCAGCGGCTCGAAGGGCAAGATCGTCATGGCCACGGTCAAGGGTGACGTCCACGACATCGGCAAGAACATCGTGGGTGTAGTGCTGCAGTGCAACAACTTTGAGGTCGTCGATCTCGGCGTCATGGTGCCGGCGAACAAGATCCTCCAGGCGGCCAAGGAGGAGGGGGCCGATATGATCGGGCTCTCCGGCTTGATAACGCCGTCCCTGGACGAGATGCATCGGTTCTCCAAGGAGATGGAGCGTCAGGGCTTCGAGATCCCGCTCCTGATTGGCGGAGCGACGACGAGCAAGCTGCACACTGCGGTGAAGATCGAGCCCCACTACTCTGGACCGGCAATCCACGTCGTAGACGCCTCACGGGCAGTCGGCGTCGCCTCCAATCTGTTGAGCGACAGCAAGCGCGATGAGTTCGTGGCTGGGGTCCGAGCCGAGTACGAAGAAGCCCGCGTTCGCCGTGCCAATCGGGCTGGCAAGAAGGCGACGAGAACCTTGGCCGAGGCCCGCGAGAATCGAGTTCCCATCGACTGGGACGCACACGAGGTCGTCGTCCCTGCCCAGCCCGGGATCCACCTCATCGAAGACCAAGACCTCTCCGTGCTCGCCGAGTACATCGACTGGACGCCGTTCTTCCACGTCTGGGAGATCCGCGGCGTCTACCCGAAGGTCCTCGACGATGCGGTGGTCGGTGAGCAGGCGCGATCCCTCTTCGCCGACGCCAACCAGCTCCTGGCCGAGATCATCGATGGAGAGCTGCTCACAGCGAAGGCCGTCTTTGGGATCTTCCCGGCTCACGCCGAAGCCGACGACATCGTTCTCGAGGGCCACCGCTTCCGCACCCTCCGACAGCAGCATGCTCGCAAGCAGCCGAACCACGCGCTGTCGGACTTCATTTCTCCGAATGGGGGCTGGATCGGGGCCTTCGCGGTCACGGCGGGGCACGGCGTCGCGGAGCTGGTGGCGAAGTACGAAGCCGCTCACGACGACTACAGCGCCATCCTCGTCAAGGCCCTCGCCGATCGCCTGGCCGAGGCCTTCGCCGAGTACCTGCATGTGCGCGTTCGCAAGGAGGTCTGGGGCTACGCACCCGATGAAGATCTGACCGGCGCGGCGCTGATCAAGGAGCGCTACCAGGGGATCCGGCCGGCGCCGGGTTATCCAGCTTGTCCCGAGCACACCGAGAAGGGCACGCTCTGGGATCTGCTCGATGTCGAGGCCCGGATCGGCGTGAGCCTCACCGAGAGCTTTGCGATGTGGCCGGCGGCATCCGTGAGTGGGCTGTACTTCAGCCACCCCGAGTCGAAGTACTTTGCAGTCGGGCAGATCGAGCGGGACCAGCTCGAGGATTATGCCGAGCGGAAGGGTATGAGTCTCGAGGATGCGGAGCGGTGGCTGGCGGCGAATCTCGGCTAGGACTGCCCGGGAATCGGTCGCCACCATGCTCCCGGATCGTCGGGGTGGTCAAGTTGCTCGGCGCTCGCATCTCGCGCGTCGAATCTCCATATTTCACCACGGAGCTCACGGAGGACCACGGAGGTGGGTGAGCGGTGCTTCGTGGTGGATTGCAGCTGAAAGCCCGGCAGAAACCTCACGGATGAGGCTGCGCACCGGGCGCAGAATCGATGCGCCCTACCGTCGCAGGCCCCGGTTGTGCCCATCGAAACCTCACTTTAAGTGACGCACTGCGTGCGCCACACCTGAAATGATTCTGACCCGTTCGCTGCACAACGTCTAAACTGCGTTTAGACGGTACGTTGTGGTCGACCGGGCGCAGAATCGACGCGCCCAACCGTCGCAAGCTCCGGTTATGCACCTCGAAACTTCACTTTAAGTGACGCACTGCGTGCGCCACACCTGGAGTGATTCCGACATGTTCGCTGCACAAGCACCGTCGAAACTGCGTTCCGACGGTACGTGTGGTCGACCATGCTCGGAATCAGCGTCTGGCCGCAGCCACTTCCACAGACCCCCAGACCGAGGGCTGCCGCCAGAGGGTGAAGTCGCGGACACTCCAATACTCGCGCTGAATACTCCGCAGTCGAGCCGTGACCGAGCGGCTGGCACGGAAGGCGATACCCAGCTCGGACCGCGTCTGGCCCACAGGCGGAGTGAACGCGGGAGTCCTGACCTCCTGTGTCTCGAACCCAACAGCCCCCTCCAAGGAGAGCCGATTCGGTACGGCCTCCAGCTCCAGGGTGGTGCCCACTCCAGTCACATGGGACCAGTACCCGTAGTAGTCGTCCTTTGCGGAACTCTGAGTCCTGATCTCGAAGGAGAAACGCTCCCAGTTGCCCCAGATGGAGGCATCCCAGGCCGGAAGGGCGACGACATCGATGCCACCACTCAGGTAGACACCGGCTCGCTCGCCCCGGTACTCGAGCCCGATGGCGGCACCGACGGCGGGGAAGCCGAGGAGATCTGGGGTTCGATCTGGGCCACGGGACCTCTCCAGGTAGCCGTACTCGATGCTGGCCGGGGTGACGAGAGCCAGCTTGGGGGCGAGGGGATGCCACCAGGCGAGATCTGCTCCGAAAGCCAACTTTCGCACAGCGCCACCTTCCCAGGGGATGTTGAGGGGCTGCACGGCGCGGTAGCGTTTGTCGTAGAACCGGGAGGAGATGAGCCTGAGATCTGCACCGTCGTGAGCGTTGAAACCGCCGACCTTCACAGATCCCTCGCTCAGGAAGGACTGACGCCAGTCGAGCCGATCGGCGATCCGGTCGTCCCAGGCGCCGGTGACAGCGGCTCCGTAGGCGCGGGTTTCCGCAACCTGGACTGCACAGACTCCCAACTCCGCGGCGCGGGCGTTGGCGTGCTGAAACCGGGCTGCTCCGTACTGTCGCGCCTCGACCTGTGTCTGTACACCGACACCGGCGGAGTCCGTCGCATGTCCTCCAACCATCTCGGCGGCGAGGGTGCCAAAGGGGCCGCCCTCTTCCGGCTGCTCGGGAGCCAGAGGTTGGTGCTGCCAGCCCGCGCCGGTCTCCACAGCAGCCGCGACGGAGTTGTCGGTGCAGGGCTCGACCTCGAGTCCAGCCGAGAGGGCCAGGAGTGCCAGGAGCTCGGGGCTCACGGCTCACGCCGAAGCATCGCCAACAACCCGACAATCCAGGCGATGGAGAGTCCCCCTGGGCCATGCTCACAGCTGCAGCGCTTCGAAGTCCAAGGCTCACTCCACGAGCTGCGGTTCCCGGCGATATCGACAGCCCGGGCGCGGAGCGTGACATCCTCGTGGGTCGGGTCCAGGATCTGGAGGTTCCCACATACATAATGCAGGTAGAGGTCCGCCTCTGGGTTCGTCAGCCAGATCGTCTGTGGAGGGTCGTCACCGAAGCCCAGCTCGACCTCGTAGACCAAGCCCGCGGAGTCGTCCTCGCTCTCGGTGAGGGTGAACACCAATCCCAGGGGCGACGACGGCGCACCTCCGTAGCCGTACAGCTCCACCACCTCCACGGGCGCTGGCGGGTTGTCATCGACTCCTCCTGTTGTGTGGAAGTCCAACGGTTCCGGCTCGGATCCCTCGAAGTACCGCCAGACTTCGTACTCAGTGTCGGGATCGAGGAGCTCGTCGGGTTGCAGGCTGAGCAACGTTGCTCCGTCGAGGGCGGACCCCCGCTTCCACGTGGCTGTCATCGGCATGGACATGCCATCAGCGATTCGAATCAGCTCGGCGCCTTCGATGCGCTCCTCCGACCTGCCCCAACCGGCCAAACGGATCGTTCCGTTGGTCGGCATCTCAGCCGCGAAGTTGACGGCGTAGTCGGCTTCATACCAGAACAACGGTGGCACATCCGAACACGCGTAGCCCGGCACCGCTGACGAGACGCCGAGGACGACGAAGACGAGGGGACCACGCAGAGTCATGGGAGCAGCATACTGGAAGGGGCTCGCAGGATCCTAGCCAAACTGCAGGATCAACGCTGCGATGGCAAAGCCCGCGAACGAGATGCCAAGCGCCAGTGCGGGGGCGACCACCAGCGACGCAATGGCGAGCCACTTCGTGTACTGGTAGCGGCGCACGAAGACCTCGCGGTGAGCGTGAGCCTGCACCTCCGGCAGAGCCGTCGCGGCGTCCAACCACGAGGCCAGCGCCGGCCTCTCACGGATCTCGACCTCGGCACCGATGAGGAATGACAACCAGCAAAAGCGGAGCCAGAACGGTGCAATGTGAAGGCCCAGTGAGCTCCGGGGCGGGGTCTCGGCCACCACCGCCTCGAGCAGATCCAGCTCGGCTTCGAGGGCCTTTCGCTCTCTGGGGCCCCGCAACTTGAAGGGCCACAGACGGATGTCTCTGTAATAGAGGAGCTTCACGATGACCTGATCGAACTGACACATGGCCAGGCGCTGTCTGGCGCGCAGGGCCGGGTCCTGTGCGTATCCGTCGAAACCGTAGCGCTCGGCTAGATAGTCGCAGATGACCAGTGACTCGTACAGGACAGTGCCGTCGGGCTCCACCAATAGGGGGATCTTGCCCGTCGGCGAAGCAGGGGCTTCGGGGTGTGAGGTGGCGCTGCCCACCGTCACATCCAGCTCGAGGTGGGTGAGCATCGCCCGTGCACGGTGAGCGAACGGACAAGCATCGTTCGAGATCAGCAGACGTTCATTGGGCATGGTCACCGATCATGCCTCTAACGCTGGAGCCGCTTCTCCAGGGCACTCAGCCGCTCTCGTAGCTCATCGAGCTCGTCCTTCGCCTCGGGCTCTGGCTCCTCGGGAGGAGGGGGCTCGGGAGTAGCAGCCGGCGGCGGTTGCGGCGCAGCATCCTTGTTGCTCGGTTGTGCCCAATCCGGCGTGAACGGGCTTGTGAGGGTCTCCCAGCGATCCAGCTGGTCGCTCATCATCTCCATGCCCGAGATGATCTGCCGACGCAGCAGCTTCTGGGCCGGAGACTCGCCGGTGGCCCGGATCAACCTCCGCAGCATTCCGGTCGGGAAGAAGTCCACGCCACGCAGGGTCTCGAGGACGACCTGCAGCAAGACCTCGCGGGTGAGATCCTCACCGGAGGAGGCGTCGATCACCTGAATCTCGGCGCCGTCGCGCACAAGGGTCGCGAGATCGTCGAGGTTGATGTAGGTCGAACGCGAGGTATCATAGAGACGGCGGTTCGCGTATTTCTTGATCTGGATCACGGAGGAACTCCCATCGAGCCATTATCTGCCAACCCACTGCGCTGCGACGCAAAAAGATCCTTGACGCAGTGCAGCATCGATCCTAGAAGAGGGGGCGAGGCGACAACCGCCTCAGGACAACTGATGGAGAATCCAATGTCCGAGACCCTGAACAAGATGACCAACGAGATGCTCTCCTTCCACAAAGAGGCCGTGAACTGGTCCATCGAGCAGAGCAAGCTCGCCGAGAAGCAGATGAACAGCGCGTTCGACACCGCACGGGCGTCGAGCCGCATCACCCGCGACCTGACCCAGAACACGGTCAAGTCCATGACTGCCGCAGCGCTCCCCGCTGACGAGCAGGCCTAGGCTCAACAGAAACAAGGAGAGGAAGGATGGCGACGGACTTTTCAAAGCTCTCGGGCGATATGTACCGCGGCTGGGAAGATGCGATGACGAACTGGTGGGACCAGGTCCTCGAGTCGCCAGCCTTCCTCTCCGGTCTGGGAAAGAACCTCGAAGCCCAGACCCGCACTCGCTCCGCCTATGAAGACAAGGTGGACGAGGCGATGACAAATATGCACCTTCCTTCCCGCAAGGATGTCGTGCAGCTCGCCCGGATCGCGACTTTGCTCGAGGACCGGATCCTGCTCATGGAAGACCGGCTCCTCGGCATGTCCGACCAGCTGACCCGGATCGAGACCGAGCTGCTCCGTGCCCGCGTCGACGCGGCCGAAGCGCTGCTCGCCTCCAAGGATGGAGAATCCTGATGTTGCAGCGCAGCATACGAGTGGCGAAGTTTCTGGCCACCGAGCCCGCCCGCCGGGCGCGGATCGGGCAGAGCCCCCACGCAGTCGTGTTCCGGCAGGGAAAAGCGAGCCTCCGGCACTTCGCACCCGCCGAGCCCAAGCATGCGCCGGTCTTTGTGTGCATGCCCCTCATCAACACCTGGCAGATCTGGGACCTGCTCCCAGGGCACTCGGTGGTGGAGAAGCTGGTCTCCGAGGGCGTTCCCGTGTATCTCCTCGACTGGGGTAGCCCCGGAAGCGAGGACTCCCAGACCTCCCTCGCGCACTACATCGACTCCGGCATCGGCCGCATGTTCGATCGGGCCCGGCGCCACGCTCGAGAGACCTATGGCGAGGGCCCAATGGACGCGGTGGGATACTGCGTCGGCGGCACCTTCTTGGCCATCTGGCTCGCCCGCAACCCCGAGGCTGTACGCCGCGTCGCCCTGGTCTGCACACCCATCGACTTCAAGGCTTCTGGCCGCCTGGCGGTGTGGGCGCGACCAGAGACCTTCCCGGTGGACGACATCGTCGATGGCCTCGGAAACTTCCCAGCCGAGCTCATGAAGACGAGCTTCGCCTGGCTGCGACCCGCCGGTCAGACCCGAAAGTGGGTGTCCCTCGCGGAGCGAATCGACAAACCGGAGTTCCGAGAGATGTGGGCGGCCATGGAGCGCTGGAGCGCCGATGCCGTCGACTTCCCCGGCGAGGCCTACCGCGAGTACGTGAAGCGCTGCTACTTCGACAACGCCCTGATCGAAGGCGGCTGGTTCCTGGACGGCAAGCCGGTGGACCTCTCGACCGCGAAGATCCCGATGCTAGCCATCGCTGCCAGCGGCGATCACATCGTTCCGGCCCCCGCCGCTTTTGCGTTGCAAGATGTCTGGGGCGGAGAGGTCGAGTGCCGTGAGCTAAAGGGTGGGCACGTGGGAGTCAGCGTTACGCCTGCACTTCCGGATGCGCTGCTGGAGTGGGTGCGGTCGTGAGTGAGCCCCTGCCAGACCTCTTCGGGACCCTGTCGGCGTTCACCAAGGGCATCGACGGGTTCGATCAGGTGGAGCAGGTGCGCCGCGGGATGTGGATCCACGCGACGACGCCGCGACCGCCAGTGGGGCTCACGCCGTACAAGGTCATCCACCGCCAGGACAAGCTGGAGGTGCGCCACTACGCGGCAGTGGGCTCCGAGAAACGACCGCCTGTAGTCTTGGTGCCTTCGCTGATCAACAAGGCCTACATCCTCGATCTCGAGCCGGGCCGTTCCCTGGTAGAGGCCCTCGCGGCGCTGGGTCACGACACATATCTGGTCGACTGGGGCACGCCCGGACCCGAGGATGCCCAGGAGGATGTTGCCTATGTCGTCCTTCAATTGCTGCACCGCAGCATCGATCGGATCTGCCGCCACGCCGGCTCTGCCGACGCCCACCTCTTTGGCTACTGCATGGGCGGAACGCTGGTCGCCATGTACGCCGCGCTCCGGCCGCAGCGGGTTCGCACGCTGACGGCGCTGGCCGCACCGGTGAAGTTTGCCGCCGGAGGACGCTTCCGCGACTTCGCCCAGCCCGATGCCATCGATCTCGAGGAGGCCATCGACGGGGACGGACTGGTTCCGGTCTCGGTCATGAAGCCGGCCTTCCGACTCCTGGATCCGATGGGGAACTGGAACAAATTCCTTGGGATCGAGGCGGCTTCCAAGCGACCGCAGACTCTCGCAAGAGCCCTGGCCCGCGAGCGCTGGCTGGAGGAAAACGTGCCGGTCTCCGGAGCCTTCGCCCGCGAGTTCATTCGCTGCGGCTATCAGGAGGACCGGCTCCTCGCTGGCACCTGGAAGCTCGCTGGCGACGCCATCGATCTGGGCAACATCAAGTGCCCAACCCTGGTCGTCGCCTGTGCCGGGGACTTCATCACGCCCGTCGAGGCAGCCAGCCCGCTCGCCGAGGCAGTTGGCGGGGAATCCAAGCTCGAGGTCCTGGAGACCGGCCACATCGGCGTCGTGGTCGGAGGTGCGGGACCAAAGCTCTTCTATCCGCTATTAGACGCCTGGTTTCGAGGACAATCCTCATGAACGCGACCAGCAACTGGCTCGAGGTCCACTCCCGCTTCCGACCCGAGGCCGAGGCCCTGGTGGACATCGACAATGGCCGTCGGTGGACGTACTCGCAGCTGCACCGCGACAGCCTGAGGTGGGCGGCACGACTGCGAGATTCCGGTGTACGTCCTGGAGATCGGGTTGCAGTCCTCGCCCAGAACCGCGGCGAGACCTTCGCTCTTCTCTTCGCCTGCGCCGGGCTGGGAGCGGTGCTCTTCCCGATGAACTGGCGCCTCGCTCCCGCCGAGCTCGGCTGGCAGATCGACAACGCCGAGCCGGCCGTCATCCTGGTCGACGACGAACACGCTGCGACCCTCGACGTCGCAACGCTCTCCATCGAGGAGGGACCCGGTGAGGCCGAGTTCGTCGGTCCCGGTAGCCCACTCGCCGATCCCTGGGTGCTCATGTACACCTCTGGTTCGTCGGGCCGTCCCAAGGGTGCGTTGCTCACTCATGGACAGCTGCACTGGAACGCCATCAATACGACGCTGGCCTGTGATCTGTGTCCTGGTGACACCACGCTCACCTTCACGCCTCTCTTCCACACCGGTGGATTGAACTGCCTGTCGACGCCGTTGCTGCATCGCGGTGGCCGGATCGTGCTCACTCGGGGCGTCGATGTGTGCCAGGCCTTGAAGCTCATCGCCGACGAGGGCATCACCCTGCTCATGGGCGTGCCGACCATCTACCAGATGCTGGCGGATGACGCGGACTTTGCCTCGACGGACTTCATTCGGGTGCGCGACGCTCTGTGTGGTGGTGCGCCGCTGTCCGAGCCACTCCTGCAGCGCTATCTCGACCGCGGGATCCCCCTGCGGCAGGGCTTTGGCATGACCGAGGTCGGCCCGAACTGCTTCTCCACACCCCCGGACCGGGTCGCTGAGAAGCTCGGAACCGTTGGCCTGCCCATTCATCACGTCGCGGCGCGCATCGTGCGTGCCGACGGAACCGACGCCGATGTCGACGAGCCGGGAGAGCTGTGGCTGTCCGGACCGGCGGCCTTCTCCGGGTATTTTCGAAATCCCGAGGCGAATGCCAAGGCCTTTGTGGGCGAGTGGTTCCGAACCGGCGACGTGCTCTCCCGCGATGCCGATGGGTTCTTCACCGTGCGCGGGCGCATCAAGGAGATGTTCATCTCTGGAGGTGAGAACGTGTATCCAGCCGAGATCGAGGCGGTGATCGCCTCGTGTCCCGGGGTCGCCAATGCCGCTGTGGTCGGCGTTCCCGATGTGCGTTGGGGCGAGGTCGGACGCGCTTTTGTCGAGCCCCGTCCCGGACACCTCCTCGAGGCGGACCAGATCCGAGGTTTTCTCGACGGAAAGCTCGCCCGCTTCAAGCTCCCGAAGTCGGTGGTGGTCCTCGACCTGCTTCCGCGCACCGCATCGGGCAAGATCGACAAGCAGACTCTGAAGGCACAGCGATGATTCGCCTCATCCCGCTCCTGCTGATCGGCTGCATTACCGATGATTGGGATGGTACTCCCTACGATCCCGAGGCTGTCGTTACCTCCGATACCGGAACGGTGGCCTCGACGGATCACCCCCTGATGGGCGCCTGGAACAGCGTCGGCGACGACATCAGCTCGATGTTTTCGGCCGATCCCTTCAACTACGTGGCCCTCGTCGCGCAGTTCGAGTCCGACGGTAGCTACACGGCGATCTCCACGGACAGCACTGGAACCCAGTACGTGCTCGCTGGGGACTACGTCTTCGACGACAGCAGCGTTCCCGGGTCCATCACGCTGTGGCAGACCGAGCCCTTCGAGGCGACGGCGGAGGGGATCTGGCAGATCGACACCGAGATCCTGACCTATGAGGTCGTGCAGACCGTGCCCGACTACGGCTTCGCGCCGCCCACGCCCGATGCCGGTTTTGGCAGCACGTCGGGTCCGGGCATCGATCCCGGCACCAACACGCAGGTATATCGCCGATGATCCTCACCCTCCTCGCCTTGAGTGCCCTCGCCGATCCCGCGGCGCCGCCCGAGAGCCAACGCCTGGCCGCCGATGACGTGAAGCCCCGGGCCGAGCTCGCCGGCGGTCTCGATGTGTTTGCGCTCTTCCAGACCCGGAGCTCGGTCACCGATCTCGCGAGCACCAACCCCTTCCTCGATGGCCAGGTGGTCGGCACCCTGGGAGGCACCAGCGGCGTGGTCGTCGATCCCGAGCAGATGGCACTGCACAACGAGCAGAGGGCGGCGGCCTTCCTCGACTGGAAACCACAGCTTCTCTCGGGGAAAGCCGGTCTCTCAGCCGCCTTCGAGGTCGACATGGCCTTTGGAGACCGCAGCTATGGCGTCGGCGGAAACACCGGAGGAGCCTTTGGTGCCGACCAGGTCAACCTCCAGACGCGACGCCTGCACGCGGATCTGTTTCCGAAGCTCGGCAACGGGCACAGCCAGCACATCGTCGTCGGCCTGCAGTTCGTGGGCGACAGCGTCAACGACCCCACGGCGACCGGTCCCGACGGGCTGCTTCGCTCCGGCGGACGCCTCATGTTCTGGGGATCCGAGGCCGCCGGTGTGTCCGTCTACGGCCGGCTCCACGACGACTGGGGAGATCGCCTCCACTACCGCCTCGGGGCCTTCACGCTCTATGAGCAGGGACTCGGGCTTCCCGACGATGTCTGGCTGGCGATGGCCGATCTGCAGTGGCATCCGGCGTACGCGACCACGGTCGGGCTCCACACCTGGTATGTGCAGGATCGAGCTGGAGGAACCGCCGGCGCCCTGGGAACTGGTCCGAGCTCGGCGCTGAGCGAGCTCCAGGGAGGGCCGCGTCTCGATCCCTACGATGGACTGGCCGCTCCCGAGGGCGCAGAGATCCACGCCGACATCGTGTGGATGGGCCTGGATGGTGGGTACAATGCCGATCTTTCCGCTGGACCAGCGGGGGTGCACGGCGTGGGTGTCTTCAACGTCGGCAAGCTTTACGCTCCAGTGGTGCACGACGACCCGATCCGCGGGGGCCTGCTCGATGCGGAGGCTCGCTGGCGCTGGATGCCGGGCAAGGGGAGTGTGGCTCGGCTCGAGGGGCTTTACAGCTCTGGCGATACCAACGATGCCCAGTCCTATACCGGCGTTGTAACTGGCAATTCCTATGGCGTCGCCGGCGCCGTGCACGCGACCCACGGCACCTGGTTGCTGTTCTCCGATCCCGGCGCGATCAACCGCATGGTCTCGGTGGTCGGAGATGTCTCCGGCGGCGGGCGCGGCGTGGTTGCAGCGACCGCGAGCCTCGGTGTGGACCCGATTCCAGATCGGCTCACAACCAAGGTCGGAGGCGGCATTGCTGGCACTGCAGACTACTCCGGCGCCTTCGGGACCGAGCTCAACGCCTCCCTCATTGGCGAGCCCCTGGTCTTCCTCGATCTCGGCCTCCATGGCGCGGTCGTGCTTCCCGGTGATGCCGCCGGTGTGGTCGACACTCCGTGGGCGGTCTACGGAACCCTCGACTGGCTGGTGTTCTGATGTTGCCTCTTCTTTTGCTCACGGCCTGTATGCCCCACTACCATTCCCTCGGCGCCATCGAACCCGCGGATCTCTGGGCTCCGCTGCCCGTCCAGCACGTGACCGTCGACGGCGTGGACATCGCCTATGTCGACAGCGGCGGCCCCGGTGACCCGGTCGTGCTGATCCACGGGCTCTCCTCGTACCTCGGCTTCTGGGAGTACCAGATCGGCCACCTCTCCAAGAGCCACCGCGTCATCGCCCTGGATCTGCCCGGATATGGCGCTTCAGCCCGACCCGATGCCCCGTACACGCCCCCCTGGTATGCCGGTGTCGTCGCCGACTGGATGCAGGCCATACAGCTCCCGAGCGCCACGGTGATGGGCCACTCCATGGGCGGCCAGATTGCACTGACGCTGGCCCTCGACCACCCGGAGCGGGTCGATGCCCTCGTGCTCTCGGCGCCCGCCGGATTCGAGACCTTCCAGTCGGGACATGCCGCCTGGATGAAGGAGTACTGGACCGAGGATCGGGCCATGGGCACGTCGGAGGTGCACATCCGCGCGACCATGACGAACGCCGTCTTCAACCGCACCGACGAGGGCGTGGAGCGGCTCATCGAGGAGCGCGTCCGCCTGGGGCAGAGCGAGGCTTTTGCGGGGACCTCGGTGGCGGTGTCACGATCCATTGCCGGCATGGTCGACCACCCGGTCCTCGACCGCCTCGGCGAGCTGGATCTACCGACGTTGATCGTGTTTGGAAGTGACGATCGAATGATTCCGAACCCGATCTTCACCGGTGGGCGCACCCGCACGATCGCTGTGTCTGGGAAAGAGGCCATAGCCGGCTCCAAGGCGGTGATGATTGCCGGAGGTGGGCACACGGTGCATCACGACGCTCCGGCGGAGTTTAATGGTGCCGTCGACACCTTCCTCGGCGCCCTCACTCCCAAGAAGGACACGTCGGGTCCATGGGTGGCTACGCCATGATCATGCTTTTTGCGACGATGGCTGTCGCGACTCAGGGTTTCGATCCCGCTGTTCCCGAGGCGGAGTTCATGGCCACCGAGACCTGGACGCTGGACGAGGAGCTCAAGCTCTGGTCGGCTATCCAGCGCTGGGATGACCCAGACCGCACCCTGTTCCATCCCGAGGCGTTCAATCCGGCGACCGCCTGGCCGTCCGACTCGTCTTTTGCGCCCTTCATCGATGTGTGCTTCGAGAGCGCCGAGCCCTTTTCCTCCAGCTTCTTGCTGCATCTTGGGCTCAACGAGGCGGTCTCCGAGGGCACGCCTGTGCTGTTCGTACCGGGCGCTGGAGACAACGCCAGCCGCGGCTTCATCACCCTGGCCACCAAGATGGATCGGCTCTATCGGCCCATCTACGCGCTGACCTTTGCCCATCCTCACGGGGACAACTTCCTCCAGGCCGAGGCGGTCGCCGACGCCATCGCCGTCATCAAGGCCCGGACAGGATCCGAAGTGGTCGATGTGGTGGGCCACTCCAAAGGCGGCATTGCAGCGACGATCTACGCCTCGAACACCCCAGGCGCCGACTGGGGCAACGCCGCGTACGAGGACGTGGGCACGAACTACCGCGGCGACGTGCGCCGGTTGATGCTCATCGCCACCCCCCTCGGTGGGATCGACATGTCCTACCGGTGGCCGGCCGTGAACTACGCCTCGTTGAACGCGCAGACAGCGGTGTCGCCGTCCTCCTGGAGCACCTACTACCCAGCGACCACCGCGGTGTGGACGAACACCGAGTCTCTGGAAGATCAGGATTTTGCTCCGGATGGAGCGGATCTCTTCCCCGGTCAGCGACAGCTCGTCGCCCGCCAGGACTACCCGCTGCCGGGAAGCCAGGCCTGGCTCGGGGGATACGCGATCCAGCCGGACTGGTGGACGACTTATGAGGGAGGCCTCGGCTTCTGGTCCCGCAGCGATGGCATCGACGCCGCCGAGGCGGAGGGTGGATTCCTTATTGGGAGGCTGGCGCAACTGGGCGTAGATCCCGACATTCCAGTGTGGTTGTTGGCGGGTAGCAACCCGTTGATGGCCAACGCGGACTCCACCCTGGAGGACCTCTTCGACGACGTGGGACCGAACGCTTGGGCCAGCCTGATCGACGACATCGACTCCCATGGGATCCCGCTCACGGCGGACGAGGACGAGCTCGACGGCCTCTCCAAGGGCAAGCTCGTGCTCGGCGAAGTCACCGGTCCTAGCGACGGCCTCGTGTTTGTGACCAGCGCTCTCGATGCCCGGGCCGTGGACGCCCGCGGTGCGGTGGTGATGGAGTCCCGCACGGCGAACCTCTCCCACCTCGATCTGCTCTACGCCTCGCCCATCACCGGCGATCTGCTCATCGAGGCCGGTGAGGCAAACCCGGCCGAAGACCTGTGGATGCGCGGCGTCGGCAGGCGCTACGTCTCCGAGGACACCCTGAACTGGATCGTCGGAGTGCTCGCCGACGACGCGGTCTTCGAGGACCCGTCCACGGGCGACACCGGCATCGATCCCGATGGATTTGCAGACGCCGACATCAGCGACTGGCAGCGCCCGTGTGGTGGCTGCACAACCGGCCCGGAAGCTCCCTTTGTAGCTGTGCTTCTGGTGCTCGGAGTGCTCTATAGAAGACAGGAGTAGACCGATGAGAATGGACCAGACCCGCGCCCTCGTCACTGGCGGCGGCCGCGGGATGGGGAACCACTTTGCCCGCAGGTTCGCCGAATCCGGGGCAGCAGTTGCCTTTTGCGACGTGGACTCGGATGGAGTTGCTGCGACAAGCGCTGAGCTCGACGTGCCCGGCTTTGTCGCCGACGTCTCCAGCGAGGAGGCGGTGGCGGCGCTGTTCCGCGATGCCGAGGAGACCCTCGGAGGTCCGGTGAACGTGTTGGTGAACAACGCCGGGATCCTGCGCGATGGGCTGCTGGTGAAGAAGGACCGCGAGACCGGGGAAGTGAGGACGCTGACCAAGGCCCAGTGGGACGCGGTGATCGGCGTGAACCTGACCGGTCCCTTCCTCTGTATGCGGGCTTTCGCGGCGCGCTGTGTGGAGGCCGACGTGGGCCCGGCGGTCGCGGTGAACATGAGCAGCATCAGCCGGGCCGGGAATATGGGGCAGTCGAACTACTCGGCTACAAAGGCGGCTTTGGTTGCGGATACTGCCGTCTGGGCGAAGGAACTCGCTCGCTACCAGATCCGCGTCGGTGCCGTCGCTCCGGGTTTCATCAACACGCCAATGGTGGCCTCGATGCGACCCGAGGTGCTGGAGAAGGTGATCCGCCCAGTTCCGCTGCGTCGGCTGGGTGAATCGGAGGAGATCTGGCAGGCCGTTCGGTTCATCGTGGAGTGTGGCTACTTCACGGGCCGGGTGGTCGAGGTGGACGGAGGACTGGTGCTCTAGGGCAGAGCGATCAGCCGAGGATCGCGTCCAAGTCCAGGTTGCCGCCCGTCAGCACGATGGCAATGCGATCGCCGGGGATCTTCCCGGTCAACACCGCTGCCAACCCCACCGCCGAAGAGGGCTCGACGACGAGCTTCATGCGCTCCCAGATGAGCCGCATTGCCGCTCGGATCTCGTCGTCATCGACCACGACGATCCCATCCACCAGATCGCGAACAACCGGCCAGGTGTTGGTTCCGAGACTGGTCAACAGGCCGTCGGCGATGGTCTTGGGATTCGTCTGCAGAATGAGCTCTCCAGCAGCCACGGACCGCGCCGCATCGTCGGCCCCAGCCGGTTCCCCAGCAAACACGTGGATCGAGGGCTGGAGAGCCTTTGCGGCGATGGTCACCCCGGAGAGCAGCCCGCCTCCACCCACCGGCGTGACGAGGGTGTCGAGCTCGGGCACTTGATCGAGAATCTCCAGGGCTACCGTTCCCTGTCCAGCGATCACGTCGGGCTCGTTGTAGGCGTGGATCAGCGTCGCGCCGGTGTCGGCGATGACCTTGCTCGCATCGATCTCCCGGGCTTCGAGGGTGGGTTCGCAGATGACGATTCGGGCTCCGTAGCCGGCGACCGCACGCTGTTTGACCGCCGGAGAGGTGCTTGGCATCACGATCGTAGCGGGGATGGAGCGCATGGAGGCTGCCAGAGCTACGGCCTGGGCGTGATTGCCGCTGCTGTGCGTCACTACGCCACTCGCGGCGGCCTCGTCTGTGAGCGACAACACCGCGTTCAGGGCTCCGCGGAACTTGAAGGCGCCGATGCGCTGGAAGTTCTCGCACTTGAAGAACAGCTCTCGCCCCGAGATAACGTTCAGTGTGGTGGAGGTGAGAACCGGGGTTCGGTGCGCGTGGGGGGCGATGCGGGCTGCGGCGGCGCGGATGGCCTGCAGGTCGGCGGCGTAGGTCGTCATGACGCGGTCTTAACAAATCGCGTTCATGGTGGGAGCCCAAAACGGGAAATTGGGCGCTTGCGACCCCCGTTTTGGGCTTCGGCCTTGGGCTGGGTTTGAATGCCAACCGAAGCGAAGCGTAGGGCGGAGCCGATTTATCGGCTGGAGTAAATTATTTGGAACCATCCGCGGAGGCGGCTGTCAGTTCGATCGAATCCCCTATGGCTGGTAGCGCGAATCCCCCAACAACGTCAGTTGGCGGCGGGGTTTGCACCGTGCGCCAAGGGATGATTCTCATGCGGGGCCGTACCTGGCGTCGCCATAGCAATCCACTGGGGGTCTCTTTATGTACCGCGTAGTCATCGTATTCCTGTTCCTTGCATCTCCGGCCTTGGCGAAGGACAAAACCCCAGAGCCCGAGATCCTCTTTCCGGCCATCACCGAGGTCGAGTTCGGCGCACTGGACGTGAACGCCAAGGTCGTCAAACCGAAGCTGGAGCTTGTCGGCACCCGCCAGTCGGCGGAGTTCAAGTCGCTGCTGCGTCTCCGCACCGACTTCAAGTCCGAGATGCGCGTCTCGGTTGCCGAGGTTCAGTAGGTTGGGAGCACCGCTGCGGCGATGAGCCCGGCGACGACGAGCCCGCCGATGAGTGCTGCGAGGGCAGCGCGGCGCCAGTCGATGGTCGGCAGCTCCAGCTTTGGAAGTGGTCGCCGGGACTTGTGTTCGGCGTTTGTCTTCGTCTTCGGTTGGTTCGGGCTGTCGAAGAGCTGGATGACCTCCGCGGCGGCTTCCGTCTCCTGGCCGATCGCGATGGCCAGCCGCCAGGACTCTGCGCACGCGGGGCATTGCGCAAGGTGGTCCGCGAGATGGCCGGTCAGTGCTGGAGTGGAAGCGGCCTCGTAGATCGCGACCGGCTCGGGGCAATCGCCTCGGGCGCCAGTCGCCATGCCGAGGGTCTCGCGGAGGGGTCCCAGCTCGCCCGCAGCCTCTACCTTCTCTTGGACCTGGCGCCGCGACAGGTCGAGGAACCGAGCCACTTCGGCGTGTGAGTGGCCAAAAAGGTGCAGGGTCAGAATGCGACGCTCGCTGGACTTCGAGGGAAGGCCGACCACGGTTGCTGGCTCGTGGGAGTGGCGCCTCTCTCGGAGAGCTCGCGTCAGCTGTGTGTGGGCAGAAGCGAGGTTGGCGGGCTGGGATCGGCGAACGAGATCCTGCGCCCACTCCACGTCATTTTCGGGAAGCACTCGCGGCACGGCCGTGGCCAGTGTCTGTCGAAGCGCCGAAGCGGCCTGCAACTCGGAGGTCTGCGCCATCCATTTCAGCGTATACCAGGGTGGCATACTGCGGCAGAGGAATTCTCCCGATGGCCAGGCTTCAAATCGACCAGCTGCTGCAGCTGGTGGTCTTTGCACTGCTGATGCTCGTGCAGACTGCGTGCCTGGAAGGGTTCGAGCGCCTCGTCACCTCGGTCGAGTACGACCCCTACACACACGTCTTCGAGGTGAAGCGTCTCCTGGTGAACATCGAGCCGTCTTTCTTTCAGTGCGATGACGCCGAGACGTGCGGCGCAGCCATCGAGCGCGCGATGAACCTGAATCCGACCTCGTCGTCTCTGGCCGACCGCCTGGTCTCGCGTCTCCTCGACAGCGGCGCCGAGGATCTGAAGATCGAGCTGATCGTACGGGGCGACAAGCTCGACGTCGAGGTGACCTACCGGGCGGCCGTCGGCACCCAAGCGGCCCAGGAGACGATGATCAGCGCCGAGTATAGCGGGAAGAATGGGCGAGGAAAGTACTATCTGGTCGTCGAGGCCCAGAGCTCCCTCGAGCCTCTCTCCGGGCCACACGACGTGCGCAAAGTGCCGATCTCTGGTCCGGGAGGAGTGGACTGGCGCGAGTTCTGGATCCTGCCGCCAAGGACGCTGCGAGTGACGACCCGCATGCGCGTCGATGATAGACCCGCGCCGCTCTTCGCCTCCATCGACGGCCTCACCCAGAGGCTCTCCGATGCCGGACTCCTCGATGCAGTGGCCATCCTCGAGCCAGATCCCGAGCCAGCCCCCGAAGTCGAGACCGAGCTCGCGATGGTGGCCCCGGATCCTGAGCCGGTGCCAGCCCCGGAATCCGCACCAGCCGCAGAACCCGCCCCGGACCCCGAGCCCGCCCCGGAACCCGTGTGGAGCCGGGAGCCTCCTCCCGCGCCAGCCCCGGAAAGCACGCCAGCCCCGGCCCCGGCGCCCGCACCCGAGCCTGAGCCTGCGCCGGTCCCCGATCCTGAACCAGTCCGTGAACCGGCGCCTGAACCTGAGCCCGCACCGATGGTCGAGCCCGCACCCGCGCCGGTGCCCGAACCCGCCCCCGAGCCCGATCCAACCCCCGAACCCGAACCACAGCCGACCGAGCCGCCGCCTCCACCTCCCGATCACATGGATGTCGCCACCGCCGCTCCAGCCCCGAAGCCCTTCCAGATCTGGCCCGATCCTGATCCGGAGTCACCGGCCAAGGTCTACGTCTTCGAACCTCGGGTCACTGGGGGGCTCCCGGTTGCCGCCGCAGCCGCCTCGTCCAACAAGTTCATTCCCAGGGCAGAGGTCTGCTATCAGCGGCGGGTCGCCGAGGACCCGACCATCGCCGGAACGCTCTTCCTGAACGCCATCGTTCGAGAGGACGGGTGGATCGTTAGCCTGTCGGTCTACGGAGAGGTCAAGGACATCCCCCTGAAGCGCTGCCTGGAGACCGCGATCAAGGACTGGGAGTTCGCGGCCTATGGATCGGGCGATGCCGTCTCGGATGTGTCGATTCCGCTCACGATGCGAGTCGAGGAAGTGGCGCGAAGGAAGAGGAACAAAAAGAAACAGTGAGCGCAAGAAACGGCAAGATTTGGCGGATGCTCCTCATCGGGAAGATATGTACCCGCGAAGGGTTCCCAACGAACACATGGTCCTCCTCTTCCTGATCCTCTCCGGTTGCGCCTCGGATCTCCCTATCGAGCCGCCTCCGCCTCCAACACCCGTTGCCGAGCCCGAGCCCAAGCCGGTTCCCCCGCCGGGATGGCCGTTCTCGAGCGCCGGACTCGCCGAGCTACAGATCGAGTTTCCCGAGGACTTCGGCATCAAGAAGGTCTACGTCGATGCGGGCCACGGATCCAAGGGCAACACCGGCAACCTCGGCGTGCACTGCCAGCCAGAGGAGGTATTCACTCTCGGAGTTGCGGATCGTCTAGCCAAAGACCTGGAAGCAACTGGGCATTTCGAGGTCAAGAAGTCGCGCATCGGTGACGAGAAGACCGGCTACAAGAAGCGAGTCTCCGATGCTTCGGAGTGGGCGGACGTGTTTGTTTCTGTGCACTCCGATGTGCGCGGGCCCTACGCCACGTGGGAGGCCAGCCCGGGCAAGATCTGCAACATCAACACCGGCTTTCACGGCTTCAGCGTCCTGTGGTCCGAAGAGGGCGAAGATCCCCTGAAATCGGAGCGGCAGGCGCTTTCCGACGCCATCGCCAAGCGAATGGTCGAGGCCGGATTCCATCCCTATGACGGGATCGAATACGAGAACCTGTACGAGGGAGATCCGGACGTTCCAGGCTCTTTTGTCGACGTTCACACTCCAAGACAGCGAATCATGATGTTGCGCCGTCCGACGATCCCCTCGGTGATCATCGAGACACATCAGGCCATCGATGTCGACGACGTCGCCCGCTGGGGAGAGGAGGCAACTCTGGCCGCGTTCACTGCCTCGGTGACAGCTGGACTGGTGGACGCGCTATGATTCGCACAATGCGCTTCCTCCTCATCGCGTTGTTCATGCTCCTGTCGCTCTTGGCATCGGCGCCCAGCTCTGCGGGCGAAGACGTCAACGCCGAGCGCTACCGACTCCAGGCAGAGATGGATCGACTCGCACGTCGAAACGTCTGGCAAGGGGTCGAGCGAACCTATGGCGAGCTCATCGCCCTCGGAGTGCCGCTCACGACCAACGATCACCTCCTCGGTGCTCAAGCCTCCCAGTCTCGTGGCGAGATGCTTCAGGCCATGGAGCGCTTCAAGTCGGCGGTGGCCGCCGGTGAAGCTGTCGAGGCCAGCGAGGACGCCGCGGGAGGCGAGCCAACTACGGACGGAGCTGCGCAAGAGGCGGCAGACACGCCCCTAGCCGAGGCCAAGCGCACGCTCGAGGTGTTCACCTCCCGCTACGGAAAGGTCGATATCACAGTGGACAAGAGCCGAATCGCGATGCTGGTCCGCACTGATGGTATGCCGTTCTCGGCACAAGAGCGGGAATCCATTGTCTATGCTCGAGAACACGTCGTCAAAGGCAAGGCCTTCAAGGGTCTATTGCCGATCGGCAACTACATGATCGACGGCGAGAAGTTCGAGGTCTCACCCGCCGAAGAGTGGCACGAGATTCGCGTCAATCCTCATAAATAGCGGCCTTTTCGATGAGGAGGGCGTTGGTCGAGGCGGTGTCGTAGTGCAGCCAGCGCGGCGCGTTCCACTCCACGCGGGGGTGGTCGTCGGTGTTCAGCCAGCCGACCCCAGCCAGGCGCCGCACGCCTTCGGGATCCAGCGTCGGCTCCAGAGGCAGATCCGGTGGGAGGGTCGAGACACCTCCGATTAGGAGAACATCGGATCCCTGGATTGTCTCGAAGAGCCAGACCTCGGGAAACACCGACCGGAAGGTGCGAACAACGCCCCGAAACTCCTCGGGACCCATTCCGTAGAGCTGGACCCACTGGCACATGGCGCCTCCCGGCCGGAGCCGGGCGCGTGAGGCCTCCCAATACTCGTGGGTAAACAGGCTGGAGACGCCGGTAATCCAGGGATTGGAGGGCTCGGAGATGATGACGTCATAGGTCGGGCCGGGTCCCTGGAGCCAGGCCCTGGCATCGGCGACGTGCAGGGTTGTTCGCGGATCATCGAGTGGTTTGCCGTTGACGTGGTCGAAGTAGTGGGAGGCGCGCTCCACCGCGGGTTCGATCTCGAGAATGGTGAGGTGCTCGACGCCCGGTTCGGCGAGGACTGCCCCCGCGGTGATTCCGGATGCCAGTCCGACCACTAGGACATTCGCGGCGTTCGGGGTCATCTGCACGGGCAGTGTTCCGGAGAGGAGCTGGGTGGGCATGTCGTCGCCGGTCGAGGCGTCGACCTTGCCGTTGATCGAGAGCCAGACATTGCCGCTGGTCTTGCTGCGTCCGACCGCCACAGCGCCGGTTGGACCGTGATCGTAGTCGAGGAGCTCCCAGCCTTCGTCGACGAAGCGCTCGATGGCGGCCCGAGAGGGATCTGCGAAGTCCGAGATCCGCAGATGCACGCCCAATGCGTACAGACGGGCGTCCCAGGCGGGAAGCAAGAGCGACAGAATCACCACGGGTATGAGCGGGAGCGGGTTGCGGATCACGAGCGCTCCCGCGGTGGCCGCGACACAGGAGAACAAGATGGCGCTGCCCCCGATCTCCAACGCCGGGATGGCCCAGAGCCCGCCGACGACGGACCCCAAGATGCTGCCGACGGTGTTTGCCGAGTACAGCGCTGGCGCCTGTCGGGACAGGTCGGGAAGTGCTCGCACCGCGCACGAGAACGCCATTCCCGAGGCGATCGGCGCGCCACCCATGCCCAGCACCGCCAGGATCAGGGTTCCCGGCATCAGCGCCTCGGGTCCTGCGGTCTGGTAGAGCAGTGCCACAGCGTAGGGGAGCTGTCCCCAACCGGCCGCGCCAAGGAGGGCCAGGAGGCCGAGGGCACACAGGGACCAGGCGAGTCCCTTCACGGGATCTGCGGGGATCTTCCTTCCGATCGTGGCGCCGACTGCCACTGTCGCCAGGAACACGGCGAGCACCAGGCCAACGGTCTGAACGGTGGATCCGAGCGCGACTGCGGCCAAGCGCATCCACACGACCTCCAAGCCGAGTGCTGCAAACCCGGCCGCCCCCGAAGCGAGCAGGATCGGCAGGGCAGGGGACCTCGAACGCTCTGTCTCCAGGACGGGATCCGCCCCGGGTGCGATGCCGATGGCAGTGGCTGCGATGGCCAGGCCGACAACCGCGGCCCCGACCTCTGCGCCTCGAACCCCGAGGCTGGGAAGCCCGACGAAGGTCATTCCGAGCACACCGACTACGGCTCCAGCGGTGTTTGCTGCGTACAGGCGCGTGGCCAGGGCTGCGCCGACGGATCGAGCGAGAAGCGGCCAGGTTGCTCCGAGGGCCGTCGCCGGCGGAATCAGCAGGGCGGCTGCGAGGACCCAACGGAGACTCGACTGGCCGCCAACGCCGGAGATTCCGACGGCCAAGAGTGCCGGAAAGGCGAGAGCCCACACCGCCGCCAGGGCCTCCAGGGCAGCGTATGCCCGGGCCGTTCGCACCCGATCCCCGATCAGGGACGAAAGCGGGCCACCCAGGGCCAGTCCGGCCATGAAGGCCCCGATTGCAAATGCGGACGCTGGAGCTGTGCCGCCAAGGATCAGTCCCAACCTGCGGATCCAGACGACCTCGTACCCCAGACTCACCGCCCCCGATGCGAGAAGCAGGGCAGTCCAGACGCCTGCGGAGGCTCCGTGATGGGCGGGTTTGGTCATCGGCGGGTCGATCATGGCATCATCTGTGCCGTGAGATGGCCGGAGGCGCCAGCTATGGCGGACAGAACGGGTTGGGTGCTATCGGCGATTCTGTTCGCCAGCTCGCCTGCTATGGCGCAGCAAGGTCAGCAACAAGCCGAGGGATTTGACGCCCACGGCTTCCAGCTGGCTCCCCACGACGGCGACCTCCGAGACCCTTTGGTGGTGCAGAGGCCGGGTGCCTTTTCCTCGGGCGACTTCTTCATCAGCGGTGTCGCCGAGTATGCCGAGTCCCCGCTCATTCAGGTCGCCAGCCCAGAGTTCGGCAACCAGGACGTCGAGACCGCGGTCCTGGACAACGTCGTCGCCTTGAACATGTCGGTTGGCGTCGCGTTCCACGACTATGTGCGGATCGACGCCAAGCTACCCGTCTTCTTCGCATCGACCGGCGCCATCCAGACCGAGGGCCCCGCACCCGGCGATGTCCGGGTTTCGGCCCTGCTGATGGCGGTTCGGCCCCAGCACGTGGTCGGGGCTGGCGGTTTTGGCTTTGGTGTGATCGGTCACGCCGATATTCCCTCCGGAACTCCGGATCGTTTCCTCGGCCAGGATGGCGTTGCCGGCGGCGCGCGCCTTGCAGCGACGTACGAGTTTCCAGTGGTCACGCTCTCGGGCGACGTGGGGACGCAGTTCAACCCGAGCCTCGCTCTCGGCAACCTCAACGGCAGCAACACCATGCTGGCCAACGGCGCGATCGGCTTCCTGGCATCCGACCAGGTCGGACTCAACTTCGAGATCGCCGCTGCTCCGCCCTTCGAACCTCCAGAGGGTCTGACCTTTCCCGCCGAGACCCTCGCGTCCCTGCGCTATCGCGATCCCAACAACGGCAGTTTCTATACCTTCGGCGGCGCTCTTGGGTTGACCAGCGGTCCCGGTGTCGCCGCTTTCCGAGTGTTTATCGGCGGCGGATATGCCCAGCAGGAGCCACCACGTCAGCCCGATTTCGACACGGTCGGAACGCTCCAGACGACGGATCTCTGTCCGCTGGAGCGCGAGACCATGAACGGCTGGAAAGACGAGGACGGCTGCCCCGATCAGCTCGCTGCGATGTCCATCGATGTGCGCTACCTCGGTCGCCCGTGGATTGCCGAGAGCAAGATCCGCGAGCCCGACGGCACGATCGAGTCCACTCAGATAACGGCCGACGGACGCCAGCTCGACGCGGTTCCGGGCAGCAAGTGGGCGGTGAAGGCTCGGGCAGATGGCTGCCTATACGGAGAGGGCGAAGCGGTCGCAGACGAGGCCGGCACCGCGCTGGTTGTCAACCTGGAGGCCAAGCTCGACGCTCACGTCCTGGTGGAGGTCATCGGCCCCGATGACACGCCGGTCGAAGAGGCCACGGTGGCCTGGACCAGCGATCTGCCACTGTGCATCCCCGAGGGCGTGAATCAGGTCGAGCCGAGTGGGATTCTCGAGCAGGATCTTGCGAACGGGACCCATCACCTCATGGTCACCGCACCCGCTCACACCGTCTACGAGGAAGACGTGGTCTTCGAAAAGGACGAGGACAAGATCATCCAGGTGAAGCTGGACATCACCAAGATTCGGGTCGAGAAGCAGCAGATCGTCATTCTCGAAAAAGTCATGTTCGAGACTGCTAAATCCGTCATCCGTCCCGTCTCGTTCGACCTCCTGGACGAGGTGGCAGGCACCATCATCACCAACCCGGATCTCGGTCGAGTCGAGGTCGCCGGCCACACCGACTCCAAGGGTTCGGATGCCTACAACGAGAAGCTCTCCCAGCGGCGGGCCGACTCGGTGAAGAAGTACCTCATGGATCAGGGCGTCGACGCCGACTCGCTCCTGGCCGTCGGCTATGGCGAGACCAAGCCCGTGGACACCAACAAGACCCCCGCTGGCCGCGAGGTCAATCGACGGGTCGAGTTCAACCTCATCGACGCCAACCCCACAAACGACGGCGAGGGTGGCGACGGCGAGCCACCGGCCGAGGAGACGCCATGAGAACGGCACTCTTGCTCTTGGGGCTGGCCATCATCGGGACGATCGGCGCGGATGCGCAGGCGGGCGGCGACGATCCCGTTGTGAGTCGGACCCGCGGAAAGACTGGTGGAGCGGTGGTTTTGTGGCCGCGCATCGTTCCGGAGTCAACGGATCCGCAGCTCATCGATCTCGCGGCCAAGCTCCAGCAGCGACTGTCGACGATGGCGACGCGGCAGATCTCCGACAAGAAGTTCTCGGTTCGCCCGCGCCCAGAACGGGTCTGCCCGATGTCGGGGTGCAAGGCTGTGGCGCTCGGCGTGATGCTCGGCCACCAGGACGGCGGCTGTGTGGCCGTTGCGTTGCTCGGCGAGCCGGGGAACGAGGACGTGACCATGCTCGTGCCGTGGGCCGGCGATGTCGAGCTGCGGGCTCGGAGCATCGCTTTCCGCCAGCCGCCAGAGGACAAGCTGTCGGTAAAGGAGTTTGTTCCATGCGAAGAGCTGCTCAACAACCTGGATGATCAGGCGGTGGAGTCAGCGGTCGGGAACCTCGCACCGGAGTAGGTGCGTTAACCGCGCCCAATGGTCTTCAGCTCCGAGATCTTCCTCTACTCCTTCCTGCCCATCGCGCTGGTCGTCTACTACGCCGCCGGTCCGTTTCGTCACCTCGTCCTCACCGTGCTGTCCTACATCTTCTACGGGTGGGCGAATCCGTGGTTCACGCTCCTCATGCTCACCTCGACGGCAGTGGACTACGTCTGTGGACAGGTCATGGGCCCCAAGGACGGAGAGCGAACTGAACTCCACAAGCGCGCCCTCTGGGTCTCGATCGCCACCAACCTCGGCCTGCTCGGCTTCTTCAAGTACTTCAACTTCGGTCTCGACAACTACCAGGCGCTGGCGTCTTTCACCGGGCTTCCCGGGCTCGATCCCTCCCTGATCCTGCAGGTCACACTGCCGCTGGGCATCAGCTTCTATACTTTCCAGTCGATGAGCTACTCCATCGACGTCTACCGCGGAAATGCCCAACCAATCTATAAATTCATCGACTTCGCTTGCTACGTTTCCATGTTTCCTCAGCTCGTCGCGGGACCGATCATTCGCTTCTCCGAGGTCGAGGCGCAGCTGCGGGAGCGCACCCACACGGTCGAGAAGTTCGCCAGCGGCATCGCCTTCTTTGCCCTCGGGCTCGCCAAGAAGGTCCTCATCGCCAACCCCTGCGCGGAGATCGCCGACACGGTCTTCAATGCCCATGGGATCAGCCAGCTCGACGCCTGGTGGGGAACGCTGGCCTATTCGTTCCAGATCTACTTCGACTTCTCCGGCTACTCGGACATGGCCATCGGCCTCGGGCTCATGCTCGGTTTTGTGTTCCCGAAGAACTTCGACGCACCCTATCGATCGGCCTCGATCACCGAGTTCTGGAGGCGCTGGCACATCTCCCTGTCCTCCTGGCTGCGTGACTATCTGTACATCCCCCTGGGCGGGAACCGGAAGGGCGAGGGCCGGACCTATGTGAACCTGGCCATGGTGATGCTCTTTGGTGGCCTCTGGCACGGCGCGTCCTGGAACTTCGTCATCTGGGGAGCGATCCACGGGGGCATGCTCGCGTTCGAACGCACGCAAGGAAAAGAGAGTATCTACCGCAATCTTCCCCATCCTCTGCGGGTCGGGCTCACCTTTGGCCTGGTGCTCGTCGCCTGGGTCTTCTTCCGCGCCGCGACGCTGCCTGATGCGGTGGCCTTCCTGTCGGCGATGGTCGGCCTCGGTGCCCAGCCCTCGCCGGTTCTCGCAGCCATGATCTACCACCCCTGGCACCTCTCCGTGATGACGATTGCCGCGTTGGTCACCTGGGGCGTGCCCTGGCAGACGTGGGACTTCGCAAAAGGGCTCACTCCAGGTCGGAAGATCGTCGTCGTCGGAGCACTCTGGGCGTCCCTGGCGCTGCTGTTCACCCAGGCCTACAACCCCTTCATTTACTTCATCTTCTGATGCTACGAACCCGTACATCGCTAATCCTCATCGGCGTCTTCGCGCTCACCCTCCTGGCGGGGACCTTCGCCCAGGACTCGGTGCGTCCGCGGGTGCAGGCCCTGGTTTCGATGACGGGACAGGGAAACGAACAGGTGTACCTCACAGGCAATGGCTGGATGTACTACCGCCCCGCGCTCGAACACGTGTGGGGGCGTCCGATCGCCGACGCTCGTCCCGCGATCTCGCACTTCCGCGAGGAACTCCTGCGGGCGGGAATCGAGCTCGTCGTGGTCCCGGTTCCGGTGAAAGCTTCCATCGATACCCGCCCAATGGGCGTCGATGGGAACCCCGTAAATCCGGGCTGGAAGGACTTTCTCACCGAGCTCAGGCGCTACGAGATCCCCTATGTGGACGCCCAGGAGATCCTCCAGAAGCGTGGTGGCGAGCGTTATATGCGCGGCGACTCCCACTGGAGGCCGGAGTCCATGGACGCGGTCGCCGCAGCTGTCGCGGAGACCGTGCACGAGATGGGACTGCCGAGGAGGGAAAAGCTCGCTAGATCACCGGCTATTCTCATAGGGCATGGCGATTTGGTGGGTCTTCTCGGGATCGGCACCCAGGGCATCCCCCGCGACAGCGTCACGACCTTTCCCCTGGATCAGCCCCTCGGCGAGACACGAGGATCATCTGTGCTTCTCCTTGGTGATAGCTTCGCGAATATCTACGGGGATCCATCCCTCGGATTCGGCGAGGACGCCGGGATGCAGGCGACGCTGGCCCATCACCTTGGCGTGCCGGTCGATGCGCTCCTGCAGAACGACGGGGGCGCATCGAAGTCCAGGATTGCGCTCCAGGATGACGTGGGTCGCTTGGACGAGACGCTGGTCGTGGTCTGGGTCTTCACCGCACGGGAGCTCTCGTCTGGCGACTGGATCAAGACGCCTCTGGAGCTCGACGCTCCAGCTGAAGTCGTCTCGCCTTATCTGGCCATTGGGGAGGGAGAACGCCATGACTTTGCTGGGATTGTCCTCTCTGTGAGCAAGATCCCCAGTCCCGACTCGGCGCCCTATGCCAACCACATCATCACGCTGCGAGTGCGCGCTGACGACGGACAGGAGGGCTTCGTTCGGACGTGGAGCATGCGAGATCGCGTACTCACGTCCGCGGCCTCCCTCTCTGCGGGCAGTCGCCTTGTGGAGACTCTGGTCCCGTGGTCAGACACGTCGGCGACTGCGCAGTCGGCCAGCCGCTCCGAGCTGTCCGACCGCCCCCGGGGCGCGCCCATCTCCTGGGTGGCTCGATGAGGCGGTCCGCTGCCGTCTTGGGCGTGCTCGGATCCCTGCTCGCGCTCGGCGTGATGGAGTGGGATCGTCGCTCGGTCCAGGCCTTTCGCGACCACGCAGCCGCTCTCCTCGCCGCGCACCCCGATGAGGCCGCCTTCATGGATGACGGGTGGGCGTGGGACCGAACCGAGCTTGAGGTCGCCGCCAGCGCGCACTTGTTCGGAGAGCAGGCCCCCCGGGGGCGGTTCGTGGCCGAGCAGTATGCCGATCCTATCGCGGCAATCTCCGATTACAGCGAGCGCCTCGAAACCCATGGGATCCAGTTGTTCGTGGTGCCAGTTCCACCGCGACCCTTCATCTATCCGAGCGGGGTCCGCGGTGGCGCAATCCGGCGTTCCGTCTATGGAAGTCCTCACGACGAGCTGCTCGACGCCCTGGAGGCCCGAGGCGTGCAGACGATCGATCTGCTTCCGGTACTCCGCGCGAAGTCCTACGAAAATCCTGACAAGTTCGTGAACGCCGTCGACCAGCACTGGACCGGCCACGGAGCGGTGATCGCCGCTCGAGAGGTGGCGGCCCATCTGCACGCCCGCGGCATTCGGGGGGAGGAGGTACACACAGAGATGCAGTGGGAGCGGAGGTACGTTCGGCGTGGTCTGGATGATCGCTTGGGCCTCGAGCCGCGGGACATGCCAATTCGCGTGATTACGGACGCCAAGGGCGAGGCTCTACCGGTGCGGAATCCGTCCAGCCCGGTGACCTTCATCGGCGACAGCAATCTCGGCTGGTATCATAATCGAAAGGCCGGCTTTCAGGAGCAGGTTACCCACGAACTGGGGTACGCGGTGGACGCGTTTGTCATCCACGGCGGAGGCGCCACGAACGTCCGGGAGGCTTTCAATGCCGAAGCCGCGAGGAACCCCGACTATCTGGCGAGCCGCGAGGCCGTCGTATGGCTGTTCATGGAGGGCACGACCCTACGTCGAAACTGGGAGATCACGCCTATCGAGATCTTCCCGTCCACCCGCTTCGAGCGCCTGAAGGCTCCGCTGCGGCCTATCGTGTCGGACCACCGGCTGATTCGGGACGGAGTCAGCGAGTTCGAGTACACCAAGCAGTGGTTCCCGACCGTGCGGGGAGGGGAGTACCCGGTCGTCTGGCTGCGGGGGAGCAATGGTGAGTACCACTTCGACCTGGCTGATCCCGACTTACCAAAGGACATAATCCTGGAGATCAAGAGTTGGCCACACCCAGCGATCGAGCGGAGCTATGAGGTGCGGTTGAACAGGAGGCGCATCGGCACGATCGCGCCGTCACCCGACAACGAAACCCGACATCGCCTCGGTATCCCGCCCGGTATCCTCCGAGAGGGCAAGAACACGCTGGACTTCGTCGGAACGCCGAAGGAGGGTCCCGAGACCTTCACCCTCGGTATCGCCCACCTCACCCTGGTTGCGACCGAGCGATTGGCCAGGGTGGAAACGCCGTTTCGCAAAAGGAAGCGACCCTTGGCGATCGAGCTGGAGGCGCCGCCGGCGAAGCCTTCCCTGCGTTGGCGTGTGAGAGCGGGCAAGGGACAGGGCGGCGTGTGCGAGCTCAGCCTGGTGGTCAATGACCAGCTCGTCGTGCAGGATCTCGCTGTGGATTCGGAGTGGACCGAGGGCGGCATCCTGCTTCCGGCTCATCTCTTGGAGTCGGGCTCGAACGTGGTGGAAGTGGTTGCGAACGGCCGGGTTCTTTGGGATTTCATCGAGATCGACGGTTAGAATCCTCCATGCTTCGCCCCCTCTCTATCTTCCTCGTCCTTGTCGGCTGTACGCCAGATGGCGGCGACACCGACACCGATACGACGGGGCCGACGGTGGACACGGCGCCCCCAGATCTGGCCGATCCGGTGCTCAGTGGCGATGCGACACTGTGGGCTCCCACCTCGTGTTCGACCACCATCGACTGCGAGGACGACATCTGCTGGGTGAAGATCTGCGCCGGCCACTTTGACATGGGTGACGACTACGCCGATCTGGTCAACCAGGCGCCACGACACACGGTCGAGATCTCGACCTTCGAGATCATGCAGACCGAAACGACGGTCGCGATGTACCGGCAATGCGTGGACGAAGGCGCTTGTGATCCCCACGACATCACGCCGCTGTGCGACAACCTGGCCGATGACCGGCCTCGAACCTGCATCGACTGGGAGCGCTCCCGTCAGTTCTGCGAGTGGTCCGGCGGTCGCATGGTGTCCGAGGCAGAGTATGAGTTCGTCTCGACCAACCGTGGCGCCGACCACAAGTACCCGTGGGGAAATGCGGAGCCAACCTGCGATCTGGCCCGCCTGGGCTGTGATGTGTGCAACACCACCGACACGTCACCGGTCTGTAGCCATCCCGACGGCAACTCCGAGCAGGGCCTGTGTGATCTGGCGGGCAACGCCATCGAGTGGACTGCGGACTGGTTCCACAACTCCTACGAAGGGGCGCCAACGGATGGCTCGGCCTGGGTGGACCCAGACAGCACGTTTCGCGTCATGCGTGGCGGCGGTGTGGGTAGCTGCGCCGGGCCCGAAAACCGGCATCGAACATTCCACGAGCCCGACTTCTGGTACGCCGGAGGATCCGTTCGCTGTGCCCGTGAGTTCGTCGAATGACAGGCTCCGGCTAGCTTCCGAAGAGCATCCTCGCGAAGCAGTGCGGAGTCGCGTCCGGATCCTCGGCACCTAGGGTGCAGGTTGCGCCGTAGTGTCCGTTGTAGCGGAAGGTGCGGACGCGAATATAGGCGGTGTCTCCTGCAAAGTTTGGCTTTCGAAACGCGATCTCCACGGAGCGCATCATCACCTTGGTGTCCAGGCCCAGCTTGGCGAGACGGCGCAGGACTGCACCACGCAAGAGTCGCGGGTAGGCCAGGGAGTTGACGTGCTGGTTCGCGTCTGTGTCATCGATACCAAATGCGACGGGCTCCCGATCGAGGCTCAGTGGCTCCAGTGGCTCGGCTGCGCGGGGTAGCGCCGCCAATGCTCGGGGGGCTTCTCCGAGGTATTCTGCCCTTGGGTAGGGCGATATCCCCGGGATGTCCCGCAGCGATCGCACACGGCGTTCACCGGGCGTTGCAAAAGGTCGCGTCAGGGTGTGCTCGGCGAAGATCCGACCCACCGTGATCTGCTCGCCTACGCCCGGCGGCTGCGGGTCCCGGGTGCTCGCTCGGGGACCGGTGACTTCGCCCCACATGTTGAGCAGGATCCGCTGGACTTCGGCGTCGTCGTCCAGGCTGTGGGAGAAGCGGAAACGACCGGTGGCTTTGAGCGGGTATTCGATAGAGATTGGTCCTTGCCCGCCCTCGATGCCCAGCCGTGTCAGGACTGGGGTGATCCCCTGTCTCGAGAGCTGCCGATAGAGCTTGCTCGGCCCGATCAGCTTGGTCCACACAGTGCGGCCCAGACACTCCGGCATTCCCTCGAGGCGGAAGCGGCCGTCCTGCGCGATGTCCTCGTATCGAACCTGGATATCGGCGCTGGTGGTGTGGCGGGCAGAGATCGTGTGCGTAGCGGGTATCACATCCATGGCCCGGTCTATCGCGACGATGCTCCCGGATCGACAAACAAAAAAACCCACCCGCGAAGCTATTGTTTCGACGGATGGGATTTTGAATGTGTCGGTAGACGGACCGACGACCGCTTTGTTCCATTACCGCATAACATTCCGGAGGCGGTAGCGAAGGCGTTTGACGCCTTGTGACCTAAGCTGACAGGCCCGGCTCTCTGTCACGCCCAGCACTGCCCCAATCTCCTTGAGGGAGGTCTCCCGGAGGTAGTACATGGCGACTGTCGTGCGTTCGCGTTCGGGCAGATGCTGGATTGCATCGACCACTTGGGCCTTCAGCTGGTCGGATTCCCAGTCGGCGAGGAAGTCGCTGTCGTCGCGAGAAATCTGCTCTACGAGGGGCGTGGGGTTGTCGTCGTTGAGCGGCTGATCGAGGGAGAACAGGGTTCGGATCTCGGCATCCGTTACCATGCTGTCGTATTTGTCCGGGGAGATCTCCATGGCTTGCGCCATCTCGTCACGAGTGGGGCGGCGGCCGGAGTGGCGGCGGAGGGTTCGACGGGTGGAGTCGATGTAGTCGGCCTTGCGTCGAACGGAACGTGGCACCCAGTCCATGGCTCGGAGCGCGTCGACGATGGCGCCGCGAACGCGATGGCGAGCGTAGGTATCGAAGGGGACTGACCGCGACGCGTCATACCTCTGACACGCCGCGATCAGGCCAAGAACGCCAGCACTGATGAGATCGTCGACGTCGACCTGGCGGGGTAGACGCTGATAGATCCGGTAGGCCATGGCTCGAACCATCGGATAATGGTCGAGGATCTGGTCCTGATGCGTCGCCACATTCACAAGTGCCGTGCTTTCCATTCTTCCCTCCCGGTGCTTTGGAGGGTTTGCAGGGAGCGTGCCATGTTTCTCGGACGGACCAATGCCGATTTTCCGCCGGCGTTTCACCGCACCGTTTCAGAACCGCGTGCGACGAGCGACGTTGCGAGACGAGACGCTACACGGCCGCTCGCCACTCGCGTGTCGCGTCGACTTGTTCAGTCGAGACCTCGGACGCGCAGATCGTGCTGCGCATCAGCGAGACCAGACGGCGGCTTGCATCCTGCCGCCGCTCGCCGATAAACAAGCGACTAAGCCACCAAGGAGCATCTGCCGCGAGTGGTGCAGCGACGCTGGCCACCACCGGCACGCCGGCTTCGGCGGCTGTGAGAGTGGCCTCGGCAGTCTCCTCGTCGGGCACATTACCGATGACCAGAAGGTCGACACCCACACGAACGGCCTGGCGAATACCCTGGGTGAACGACGGGACGTCGTCTCCAACCTCGCGGTGAGCGATCGTTGCGACGGCGTCGCGGTACAGGTGAGACAGCGGTGACTCGAGGACGACGATGTGGCCGCGTCGGCGCTGGTTGAAGCTCGAGACCAGTGCGGCGAGGAGATCGGTTCGGCGGTGTCCGCACAACAGGACCAGCCCGGGTTCGCCGATGACGGCTTCGGCGTCCCGTCCCAGCCCGAGATCGGCCAGGCTGGGGATGTCGGTGGAGACCCGCTGGACGACCGCTGAGAGCGAGCCGCGCTGACGGTAGATGTAGGCGCGGAAGCGACCGACGTCTTTGAGTCCAAAGGAGAACTCGCGGTCCTGGATGGCTCCGACGGGGATCTCGAGCTTTGCCATCGCACACAGGGCGAAGACGACTTCCTGTGCAGTGCGAGGAGACAGCGCGTCCATGGCTGTCGGAACCAGAGAGCCGTCGACTCGCATCAGGGGGCAGCTCGGTACCTTGAAGTGAACCTCGGTCGCGCCCTTGGAGGCGGCATCGTGGAGCAGTTTGACTAGCATTTCGCGGTTCAGGTGCATTCTTTCACCGGTGTTGAAAGCCCTATCGGATCCCTCGGGCGAGGTGTTTATGCAGCGACGGTCTTTTTCGTCTCAGAGGCCCAGGCGAGGGCCTCCAGGTACGCCTGCTGAATCGCACCAGAGTCGAGACCCTCGAACTCGACGTCGCCCCAACGGCACTGCTCGTGGGCGACGACGCAGTCGAGGGCCGAACCGATTGGCCCGGTTCGATCTACGAGTGCGGACATGATGTCGTCATCCAAGGGCAGGTCGCGGACGATCTCCATCAGGGGCGCGTCCATGAGTGCATCGAGGATGGAGAAGAGGCCGACGACGTAGTAGCTATCGACACGTTTGGCGCCATTCTTCTTGCCGAGGAGTTCGCACATCTTGGCGCGGATGGCGGCTGTGACGAACACTTCCTGGGGTTTGTCGTCGATGGCGGCCAGGGCGATGAGGCTGATCCACATCCGGGTGAAGTCGAGGCCGAGGAGAGAAAGGGCGTGCTGGATGCTCTCCACTTTGCGGGGGAGGTTGTAGTACGCCGAGTTCACGATCTTCAGGAAGCGGTAGCTCAGTCCCACGTCCCGACTGATGAGGCGGTTCAGCTCGCGGATGGAGAGCTTGGGGTCATAGACTCGCGAGAGCAGATGCAGCATCGACGCGCGATTGGCGGGAACTCGTCGCCCGCTCACCTTGTGTGGTTTCGCGAGGAAGTACCCTTGGAAGAGGTCGAATCCCTGTTCCATGCACAGATCGAATTCGGCCTTTGTCTCGACCTTCTCGGCCACCAGGGTCGCTTTGTAGGGGCGCAGGACCGCCAGGTTCCGGCGGACGTCGTCGGGGCTCATGTTCAGGATGTCGAGCTTGATGTAGGCGGCGAGGCGAACGAGCGGGCGCATCTTGGGCGTCCATACGAAGTCGTCCAGGGCGATCTTGTAGCCGGCTTCGGCCAGTCGCTTCACCTCTCTGATCAGGGTCTCGTCGACATGCACGTCCTCGAGAATCTCGAGGACTGCCCGCTGCTTGGGCAGCATGTGCACGATCCCGCTTCGGATGAGGTTGTCGGTGAGATTGATGAAAGCAGGCTTACCACCGAGGATGTCGGAGCTTTTTGTTTCGGTGAAGGCGTTGACCAGTACCCGGGCCGTGGCGTGGTCCCCGTCGAAGAAGTTGGCCACGTCGTCATCATCTTTGCGGAACAGCAGCTCATAGCCGGCGACTTCGAGCTTCCGGTCGAAGATCGGCTGTCTAGCGTAGAGTACGTGGTCCATTCCACCTTCCGCGACGCGGGGTCTCCAATCTCAACGGAACTAGCCGGGTGGAGTTGAGTCCTTTGTTCAGCCGACTTCGCCCAGTGCGGCCAGCGTCGTAGCCAAGTCCGTCCGCTCGTCAGGCGGCTGAGCGAGGATGGCGCAGATCGTGCCGTAGGCGGCAATTGCCTGATCTACTTCGGGATCCGTTCCCTCTCGGTAGGCGCCCAGACGAATGAGTTCCTCGTTTTCTCGCCAGACCGCGAGCATGCGGCGGAGGCGGTTGGCGTTGGCGATGTGATCGGGTGCCGCTATCCGTCCCATCAGCCGTGACAACGAGCCCAGGACATCCACGGGCGGGTATTGGCCGATGTTGGCCAGATCACGGGAGAGAACCAGGTGTCCATCGACGATCCCGCGCACTGCGTCGGCGATGGGGTCGTTGTGATCGTCACCTTCGACCAGCACGGTGTAGATGGCGGTGATGCAGCCCGCGCCGATACCCGGGCCGGCGCGCTCCAACAGCGGCGGCAGAATGGCGAACACGGACGGCGTGTAGCCGCGCGTCGTGGGTGGCTCACCTGCGGCCAGGCCGATCTGGCGCTGTGCGAGAGCGAGGCGCGTCAGCGAGTCCACCAGGAGGAGCACATCCTTGCCTTGCTCGCGGAAGAACTCGGCGATGGTGGTCGCCACGGAAGGCGCCTTGACTTGCAGGGCGGGGGATCGGTCGGAGGTCGCTACGACGACGACGCTTCGTGCAAGGCCCTCCGGCCCGAGGTTCGACTCCACGAACTCCCGCACTTCGCGCCCGCGCTCACCGACCATACAGATGACGATGACTTCGGCGTCGACGTGGCGGGCCAGCATCCCGAGAAGCGTCGACTTTCCGACTCCGGATCCGCTTGTGATGGAGATCCGCTGGCCCCGTCCCAACAAACATAGGCCGTCGATGACGCGGACCCCCGTCTCGATGGGCTCGCTGACCAGGGCGCGCCGCATGGGATTCGGCGCTTGGAGTGTGACGGCCCGGCGCGGACAATGAGACAGTGACGGACCTCCATCGAGAGGCTCGCCCAGTCCGTCGACCACCCGGCCGATCAAGTCGGGACCGACCGGCGCGGTGAGCGTCATGTCCAAGCCCTCGATGACCGCGCCATAGCTCACACCCTCCATGCGATCGAGGGGCATCAGGAGTGCTCGGCCAGACCGAAACCCGACGATCTCTGCGAGGTTTGAGCCGACGCGGCAGAGCCTTCCGGTCGTCGCGCCGGGGAGTTCTGCCTCGATCACTGGGCCGACCATCTCGACAACTCGGCCGGTGGCCCGGCGCAAGGGGGCTCTGCTCAGGCCCAGTCGAAGGGCGTCGATTCCCAGCACATCGCGGTTGGTGTTCATCTTGTCTAGGTCCGCTCGGTGAGCCAGGTCTTGATGGCTCGGTTGATGCTCCGCTCGGCTGTCTGCAGCGTGGCATCGAGGCTGGCGAAGCGCGTGCGGACGATGCAGCCCTGGCGGATGTCAGGATCTGCCGAGATCCGCGAGCGCAGGGCATCTGGCACATGCAGCGACAGTGGCCCGACCATGTGTGGCGCGACCAACACGTGGAGGTCTTCAGTGCTCGGTAGCTCCGCGATCGCTGCCTGTAGCAGGGCTGGGAGAGACTCGGGGTTCAGCGCGAGGGATTCTCCAGCGATCTGAATCGCGAGGGAGGCGACCAGCGCCGCGACGTCATCGGATGCCTGGCTCAGTGCCTCACTCCTGAGCGAGGCAATGCTCTCCAGGGCGGTGGCGAGCTGTTCGGCCACCGCGCGGATGGACTCATTTTCGGCTCGAAGCGCGTCGATCACCTCGCGGCGGCCCTGTTCTCGTGCAGCCTCGCGTATCTGTTCGATGTCCTCGGGCTGGCGGGGTGGGGCCTCCTCCTTGCACTCCGGCTCCGCGGCTGGTTTTGCTTCGGCCCTCGTTGGAGTCCAGTCGTGGTCGAGTGCGAGGGTGGTGCGCCGGAAGGTGCTCACGGCCTACACCATGTCGGAATCGCCGCCGAGGGGCAGCTGAAGGACGCCATCGTCGGCGAGCTCGAGCATGGTCTCGACGATCGCCTCCTGGGCGTTGGTGACCGTGGACTTCGGCACCGGTCCGAGCAGCTCGACCTCGTCGCGTATGTCTTGTGCAGCACGGGTCGACATATTCGACAGGATGAGGCCCAGCAGCTCGTTGGTGGCACCGCGAAGCGCAATGACGAGGTTCTCTCGTTCGATGTTCTTGAGCAGCGTCTGCACCGAGCGATCCGAGAGGAGCAGCAGGTCGTTGAAGACCACCATGCGCTTGCGGAGAGCCTCGGAGAGATCGGGCTCGTGGTCGAGGAGGGACTCGAGAAGATCCGCTTGATTCTCCCTTTCGAACCGTCCGACGATCTTCGCCGTCTTGTCCAGCCCAGCGATTCCGTACGCATCGCTACCGTGGTCGCACAGCGCGGTACGCAGGGAGTGCTCGACGTCGTCGGCGAGCTCGCCCGGGATGTGATCGATCTTCGTCATTCGGAGGACGAGTTCGCGTCGATCGTCTTCCTCGAGGAGGGACATCACCCGGGCAGCATTGTCACTGCCCATGAGCAGGAGGGCGACGGCTTGGGTCTGGGGGTGCTCATCGCCGAGGATCGCGGCGATTGTCGCGGTCGGACGTGTGGTCACATAGTCGGCGAACTCGGTCGAGAGCGTGCGCCGAAGTGTGCCCTCGACTCGGCTTCTTCGCTTTTCGTCGATGAGTGTTGGAAACACGTCGAGCGCGTACTCAGGTCCGGACGTCGGGACCATGGAGGCCCGGTAGAGATCGAGGACAAAGGTCCCTACTACCTGCTCTATTACGGAGGTGTCCACCTGGTCGACCTCGGCCATGGCGATGCCGATGTCCTTGAGCTCGGACGTCGACATGTGCGAGAGGATGCGGCGGGCGGTTTCGCGATCCAGGTACATCAGCAGAACGGCTGCTCGCTGGGCACCTGTGAGGGCATCGGCGGAAGTCACGGATTCTTGTGCGAGGGCTGACATGGGCTTTATCCTTGTTTCTTTCGATGCCAGTGGCGGAGTACCTGGGCGGAAGCTTCGGACTCACGGGTGACGAGCTTGTTCAGATCGGTGGCGTCGACGGGTTCGAAGTTGTCGACCAACAGCCGCAGGCGCTCCGCGAGGTTGTCGTCCTCGTCCATTGCTGCTGCCGCCGCCGCCGCTGCTGCAGGCATCAGGTCTTCGATGGGCTCACCGTTCTCATCGAGCACGACCGGTGGTTTGATCCGAGTGGCGGCAGCGACCAGGGGGCGGACGACGACGAAGAAGACGAGGAGAAGTGCGAGCACGCCGACAGCCCACGGGGCGGCCTCCAGGAACATATTCCAAGCGGTGAGGGGCATCGGCTGGCTCTCGACCCAGGGAGCCTCGGCAAAGGGAAGGAACTGAACGGATACTTGATCTTTCCTTGCCTCGTCGAATCCGACGGCCGCTCGTACGGCGGCGCCGATCTGGCTCTGGAGCTGCTCCGGTGTGACCTGTGCGGCTGCTGCGAGGGCCGTGATCCTGGTGCTGTCCACCTGGACGGCCACCGACACGCGCTTCAGTTCTCCGGCGGGCTGGTGCGTGCTCTGTGTGTCGGACGGGTAGTCGAAGTTGGTCGTCGCCGCCGCACTCTGGGATGTCTGGCCCCCTTCGGCGGGGGGATCGGCCCGCTCGGGGAGGTTTGCGTCGACGCCGGGCACGCCACCGGGAGCGATCTGCTGGCTGCTGGTCTCTTCGGTCTGCTCGGAGATCATCGCCTGGCGTTCGGTGTCGATCTTGTGGCTGACGGTGTCCACACTGTTGCGGTCCATGTCGACTGTAGCTGTAACGGAAAGACCACCTTCGTAGCCGAGGATTGGCAGAACGGCGTTGCTGACCGCTCGCTCGTAGCGCCGCTCGAGGGCCTGGCGATAGGCGAGCAACTGGAGCGGATCGTCCGCCGCGGGCAGGGCCGAGTTCGCTCCGCCTTCTGCCAGCAGGTTGCCGTGGTCGTCGACGATGGACACGCCTTCGGCCTCGAGTCCCTCGACGGCGCTTGCGACGAGGTTGGCGATCGCCCTGACCTGACTCGCGCTTACGGATTCGCCCGGCTGTAGCTTGAGGAAGACCGCCGCGGTGGCGGGCTGCTGCTCGTCGAGGAACAGAGCCTCTTTCATGGGCACGACGTGCACGAAGGATCCAGCGACGCCGGTGACGCCGTTGATCATGCGGGCGAGGTCTCCCTCCAGGGCTCTTACGAATGCCCACGCCTGCGCCTGGGGCGTGAGTCCCAGCTTCAGCTCGGCGACGTCTGAGAGTCCAGGCAGGACCTGCTTCGATGCTACTGCGGATTTGGCGGCGCCAAGCTCGGCGATCGGCACGGAGAGGGTTCCGTTGTCCTCGATTCGATACGGGACATCGGCTTCGTCCAAGGCAGATGCGGCCGTGAGGATGTCGTCGTACCCAGCGCCAGACAGCAGCGGTCGCCAGCTCACGTGACTCGACCAAAGGCCCACGGCGATCACACCGACCAGGGCGATCACAAGCGCGGCGTACAGCTGGTTGCGACGAGGCACCTCCATGTCGTCGTGCATTGCCTTCAGTTGACGGAAGAGGTTCATGTGCCCGTCAGATCGCCATGTTCATGATCTGCTCGTAGGCGCCGACGGCCTTGTCGCGAACGCTGACCATGGTCCGCAGTGCGATGTCGGCCTTCTCCAGCGCGATCATGGTGCCGTGAAGGTCTACTTGCTCGCCCGTTGCCAGAAGCTGGAGGGCGTTGTCGGCTTCTATGTGCATGCTGTCGACCTGCCCGATCGCTTCGAAAATCGCGGCATCGAAGTCTGCGGTGACCTCCTGCAGTGCGGGTGCTGCCTGGGGCTTCTGTGCGGAGAGCAGGGAGACGCTGGAGACCAGATCGACCAAATCAGCGTCCGATCTGGAGGGCGCGGGTTGCGAGCTCGCTGGTGGTGTCGAGCACGTTTGCGTTGGCCTCGTAGCTGCGGCTCGCCGTCATCAGGTCCACCATCTCGTGGAGGATGTCGATGTCGGGATACGTCACGTGTCCCGAGGCGTCGGCATCGGGATGTGATGGGTCGTACACGCGCCGTCCGGGACCGCTGGCCACATCGACTCCCGAGACCTTGACGCTGGACAGTACCCGGTCGAGGCTGCTGCCGAAGCTGTCGATGGGCTGGGCCTCGAAGATCGGCGCGCGACGCTGATAGGGGCCGCCGCCGTCGCTGCGTGTCGTTCGCGCATTCGCCAGATTCGATGAGATCGTCTGCAGGCGAACGCGCTGGGCGGTCAGACCCGATGCTGAGATGTTGAAGGTATCGACGAGGTCCATCAGAACTTCCCGTTGTTGGCGGCGTACTTGAGCATTGCGAGGCGCCTGCTGAGGCCAGACACGACGGCCTGGTACATGAGTGAGTTCTCCTGGAGGCGGGCGGTCTCGCGCTCGGAGACGACAGAGTTGTCGTCTACTGACCAGGGCGGGGCCTCCAGTTCTTTCACTGAGACTTCGGAGGCGTGGGCGGGGCCGAGGTGCCGGGCGTGAGTTCGCCGGACATTCGATGAGCTGGTGAAAGCAGCGTCCAGAGCAGTCGAGAAGTCGATGAACTGCGCTTTGAAGCCCGGCGTGTCGGCGTTCGCGAGATTGCTTGCCGTGAGCCCGTGCTGCTGCTGTCGCAGGTTGAGCACTTGCTGCAATCCGGTGAACAATGGGTCGGCGAGGAATCCGCTCAAATGGGGCCTCCAGGGGTGGTCCTGGATCGGCCATGCGCGCCGGTTGTTTAGGGAATTCTTCGAATTGGTGAGAGTTCTTGTGCCAGAACGTCGAGTTTGGCATCAAATTCGCGCGCTATTCTCTCTTCATCGAAGATCTGCTTCCACACTTTGCTCTCGGGGTCTTGTCTCCCCTCGGATCCAGGTGTTTGCCACTCGGCGGCAGCGGTCATCCAGCTGGCCTCGGATCTCAGTATTGGGTCTTGGGAGGCCAGCAGCGGCGCGAGCTCGTTGGTGGCGTCCTGTGGCTTGCGGTTCTTCAACAAGCAGCGGGCGCGGCGTAGGCGAGTGTCGGCATCGCCCTCCGTTTCCAGGTAGGAGGTGGCCTCTTTGCACCTTCGATTTCGCGCGAGGAGCACACCCAGGTGCCTGCGCGCGGGCTCGCGGGTCGCTGGGTCCCTGCTCGCCGCCCTGAAAGCTCGCTCGGCGCCACGCAGATCGTCCAGCGCCTCCAGTGCCAGGGCCTCACTCATCCGGATCGCTCCACCGATCTCGGAAGGGCGAAGGTGTTGCTTGGCGTAGGCAATGGTGTCGAGTGCCTCCAGCGGCCGATCAGCGCCCACATAGAAGCGGGCGAGCAGAGTGATTGCGGTCGGGTCTTCGCGCTCGGCGGCGGTGTGGAGAGTGGCCACGCGGAGCTGTATCCGCAGTGCTTTGTCGAGCAGTCCGAGGCGTTCGTAGGCGAGGGCTACGCGCTGGAGGATGCGGGGGTCGGCGAGGTAGTTGTCGAGGTCCGAGCGCCAACAATCGGAGAAGAACACAGCGAGGTCGACGTCTCGATCCTGCCTGTCGAGCGAGGCGAGACGCTCTGTGCATACGGCGAGCAGGCGTTCGGGGACGTCTCCGCGTTTTGCGAGCTGACGGTTGCGCACCCACAGGCTGTTCAGGTGGACTGCCGCGTCGGCCATGTTTCCGTAGACCTGGGCGATCTGAGCCAGGAGGTAGTGCGCTTCGAGTGCGTCCGCTCCGTCACCATTGGCCATGCGCGAGAGCTCGGGTATGTGGGCGGCCCAGTGCTCCCGGCCCTCTTTGACCAGCTTGGCCATCTTCAGCCGGAGGTGGGCGACTTCACCGAGCTCGCCGATCCGCTTGACCTCAAGCCACGCGGCGATCGCCTCGTCGGTCGCTCCCAGGGCGTACAGTGCGTCGCCAAGTGCGAGCTGGGCGACGCGCCCTCGCTCTTCGTCCAGGACACTGGCAGCCTCGAGCAAGGGTTTGGCTTCGGCGTGACGGTTGTCCGACTGCAGGAGTAGGGCAGCGAGCAGGTGTATGCGAGGTTCTCCCGAAGAAATGGCGAGAGAGCGGCCTACTTCGGTCGGCGGTGGAGAGCCGGTTGCCAGCGACGGCGGGGTCAGGCAGATGAGGACGTCGGTCTTCCTGGCTCCAGCAGCTGCGGCGGTGACACAGTGCTCGCGCCCCTCGTCCCAGCGGCCGATCCCATAGTCTGCCTGGGCGGCCATCAGATTCGCGGTGATTACAGGGGGATCCTCGCCTTCGAGGAAGTCATGCAGGTAGTAGGCAGCCTCTCGGTGTAGGTCTAGGGCCATATAGGCCGATCCCAGCCGAAAGCGGGCGATCTGCTGGAGCCTCCGGTCCGTCGTGCTGGTCAGTACCTCTCGGTGACCGTCGATGGCCTCGAGGGTCGCGCGACCGTCGTCCAAGAGATGGCCAGCTGCGGTTGAGGGGTCGATCTTCGGGATCCAGGTCGGGATGTCGAGGGGGATTCGGCGCGGATCGGTGGCGGTCGTCGTCGCGCTTCCACGCAGTGGCGTCAGGGGCACCCTTGGCGGTCGGGCAGGTCGGCGGCGAGTCTCCGGGTCGAGGATTTGCTCCAGACTCAGCGCCGCGGGGATCGGAGTGACCTTGACCCGTCCCGGGGAGAGCGCGATCTCGTAGAAGCCCTTTCGGCGGATCACGCGCGGCAGGATGTCGTCGCGGTCGGTGTGGATCGTGAGGTAGGTCGTACCGCCTCCCACCGAGACCGCGTTGACGTCGTCGGCGTAGAGTGCGCTTACTTCCTGCAATTGGGAGTGGATCGACACTCGATTGCGGTAGATGCCGATGTCGATGGTGCGCTTTTCTTGGCGCGGGAAGACCACCACCTCAGCACCGGGCGTGGCCTCGAAGTACACGTGACCCGGCTCGGCGGCCCCAGCGGTCATCGAGCAGAGAAGCGCGAGTGTGGGAACGAGGGACATCACAGTCGAAACACGATGCCGAGGCCGCCGCGCCAAGCGCCGAGCGCAAAGCCCTTCGCTGGGAACTGTGTCCGTCGGGCACCGAATACCTCGATCTCGATGCCGTCGAGGCCGCGGGGGGCGGGCGCCATTCTCGGCTCGATCAATCCTGTGTCGATGCGGATGCCGACCATGCCCTCAATGGCAAAGCGGGTGCCGCGGACGACTTTGCCTCGCTTGTTCGACGGGTGCTGCTCGGAGAACACCACCAGCGAGGGCCCGAGGCCGGCGAAGATGTCATAGGGCCGATTGTCGGGCCCGGCGAACACGTACTCCGCCACGATGTCGATCGGCAGGATTTCGAACTTCGCGTCGGGCAGGTCGTCGATGGTGCCCAGGCGCTTGTAGGTGAAGCCGATGTCGAAGCCAAACCCATCCGCGAGAGGCAGGACCAGCGCTGCTCCACCGCAGAGAGCTCCGGTTCGGTAGACGGTGCCGATGGCGGTGTCGTCCCAGGTCTCGGCCACTCCGCGGAGCACGATCCTCGGTGTCTCTGGAGCGGGCTCCGGGGTCGCGGCAACGGCGTCAATCCACACTGGTATCAGCATCCAAAACACGGCGGCGTTCCCTCCCTTGTTGCTGAAACGTGAAGGCGACGATGCGGTCGCGTTGCTCGGGGGTCATGGCGCCAAACATCAGCTCTGTGGTGCCATCTGCGACACGAGTCACCTCGGCGGGCACGCCGAGAACACGCTCGGAGTCCCGAACTGCGATCGCAATGTAGAGGTGCAGCAGGTCGCCCGAGCGCCACGGCTTGGACCGCTGGAGCGTGAGGCCGTCTCCGCCGATCTGAACCAGCTAGGGCTGCACGTCGATTCTGGCGGCGGCGAGT